>Ga0163163_10002468_pt1 | contig 15631 bp, 7 predicted proteins | sample S65metaG_FD_119766 | JGI IMG/M metagenome (GOLD analysis project Ga0163163, IMG submission 119766) | Switchgrass rhizosphere microbial communities from Kellogg Biological Station, Michigan, USA - S6-5 metaG | ecosystem: Host-associated > Plants > Roots > Rhizosphere > Soil | place: USA: Michigan... | reverse complement strand
CCGAGCCGTCCATGATGCCGGCGACGGTCTGCGGATCATCGTCGAAGCAAACCACCTTGATCTGACCCAGCTTTTTCGCTTCCTTGAGTGCACTGACGATTGCGGGACCGTTGTAACCCCACAATCCGATCAACGCCGCAACATCGGGATGTTTCACAATGGTGTCGGCTGCGTTTGCCTTGGCGCGCACCTGGTCGGCATCGTCGGTCTTCACATCCAGGATCTGGATTTTCGTACCGGCAATCGTCTGCTTGATTCCCTCGTAGCGCTCTTTCGCATTCTGCGCGTCGATCTTGCCGACGAAGATCATGATCTTTCCGCCGTTGGGCAGGGCTTCCCGGATCAGCGCACCGGCCTGCTTGCCGGCGGCAATATTGTCCGTTCCAATGTATGCCATGCGATTGCTATCCGGCGCGTCGCTGTCCTGCGTGATCACGACGCCCTTCTGCGCAATCTCATTGATCATCTGAGTCTGGTTTGCGGGGTCAACCGGACTGATGGCGATTCCGGTCACACCTTTCGTCAGCAGATCGTCAACAATGCGGCGCTGATCGGCGGCAGTCCCATCTGCAATTTGAAATTCAACGTCGACGTTCTCGAGTTCCTTGTCGGCCGTTTCGGTTCCCTTTCGAGCCATGGTCCAGAAATCCGCCGGCGTATTGGTGACGAATGCCAGCTTTACCTTTTTTGTTTCCGCCTTATTAGCGGAATTACCACAGCCAGCAAGTGCGAGAATCGCAATTGAGATGACGGCTTGCTTCAAAACAGAGTTCAGACTCATTCGTTTTCTCCGAGATTCAGAAGTTCAAGGTTTGGAACCATCCAGTGAATCAGCAAAAGAGCGACGAGATACATGGATCCCGCGATGACGAAAATCGGACCATAGGACTTGCCCGAAAAATCGAGCCACTTGCCCACTGCGGGTTGAACGATCATTCCGCCAATGGCACCGGCCAATCCACCGATGCCGACAACGGAACCGACGGTGCGCCGCGGAAAAGCGTCTGACGCCATTGTAAATAGATTTGCAGACCAGCCCTGATGCGCCGCCGCGGCCAGGCCGATAAGCAGGACGGCTGGCCAGATCGATTTAATATAGTACACATACATGACCGGCACTGCCATCGCGGCACATATCAGCATCGCTGTCTTGCGAGATCGATTCGCCGTCCAGCCTCGGGACACCATGCCGGCGAACAGCCAGCCGCCGCCTACGGATCCGACATCGGCCATGAGGTAAATGATGATCAGCGGCAAACCGATATTGGTGAGGTTCACGTGGTAAATGGTGTTGAAGAACCCTGGAATCCACGTCAGATAAAACCACCACACTCCATCGGTCATGAACTTCCCGATAATGAAAGCCCGGGCCGCGCCGTATTTCAGGATCTCGCCGACCGGAACCTTTGTCATGGCTTCGGGCGGTCCACCGGACTGGATGTGCATCAGTTCGGACTTTGAAACCCACGGATGTTCCGCGGGCTTCCGAAACCAGAGGAGCCAGGGTATGACCCAGAGCATGCCAAGACCGCCAGTCACCAGAAATGCAGCGCGCCAGCCAAAGTGAAGAGTCAGAAATGGGACGAATATCGCGGCAACGATCACACCCACGTTGGAACCGCTGTTGAATATTCCCGTCGCGAAGGATCGTTCCTTCTGCGGAAACCAGTCGGCTACGGTTCGGATGGCCGTTGGAAAATTCGCGGCTTCGCCCGCACCCAGGGCGAAACGCGCCACACTGAACGACCAGAAACCGGATGCGAGCGCATGGCTGGCCGATGCCAGGCTCCACACCACAACAGCAATGGTGTAGCCCAGACGCGTGCCGATACGGTCGATGACGCGGCCCGCAATCGGCATGACCAGCGCATAGGCAAATTGAAATCCAAACACAATCCAGCCATAGTCGGTCTCGTTCCACCCAAATTCGGTTTGCAACGTTGGCTTGAGAATGCTGAGGACCTGGCGATCGACGTAATTGACGGTGGTTGCGAAAAACAGAAGCCCGCAGATCATCCAGCGGACGTTACTTGATGGTCCCAACGGGCTGTTCTGCCGCGCTGGCTCAATCCGCACGTTGGATCCAGTTTTCAAAGTTGGTACGGAACAGGCGGTTCACATCGCGCTGAATATCGTCACGCGTGACGCTTCGGCCATCGGCGGCGAGCAGTTTGTAGGACTGGGAAAGGACAGGCCCGACAGTGCGCCGCGTATTGCGCCACTTGTAGATGACCTGTTCCAGAATGCGCGCATCGGAGTGTTGCGGAATGAAGCTCGTGCCCAGCATTTCCAGCCGTTCGCGCGTCATCTCTTCCACAATCGAGGTGTTGTTCAGAAACCACCAGCAGCCGAACGGCAGCAGGTTTCGAAATTTCCGCGCGATGACGCAGAGTTCGTGTTGATTCTCGCGGCTCAGCATGCTGATCAGGAAGCGATTGTCCGGAAATTGAAGGGCAATATTCTGAACCGCGCCCATATCGGTGCGGCCGACTCCATCGCCGGCAAGGCGCAATGCCGGATTGATCTGTCGGCGCACGCCGATCATCAGAGACATTGGCAGATGGAATTCCTGGCATGTGGGAAGAACCGCTTCGCGGATGAGCTTCGTCCGAACGTTGTCTTCCGGAAAGTTGAACGTGTCTTCCAGGGAGACGGCCATGTATACCGGCTTCATGCGGGCTATCCAGTCCGCCAGGAATCGCCGGACTTCTTTCATCGATGTTCCCCCGCCATCGGAGTCGACCGCGTATCCCTGCGCCGCAAGCGCTCCATGATGCGCGGACCACTGGTTGAGGATCCGATCGATGCGCATGACGGCAGGAAAATGGGAATCCGTTTTAATGCCGCGCATCCACATTCCCGCTTCTTCCGGATCGAGCGGATCGTTGGTCATCACCGCATGGGTAATGCCGGCAAGGCGGAACACGTGGGGTATGTAATCCGCAATCTTCCGGGAACGAAAATAAGCGCGCAGCGGCTCGAGAGTTTTCGATGCCGTATCCAGCTTCAGCGCACTGAGCACAGCGATAACGCCGCGCGCGGCTTCCGAGAGCGGCGTATTTTCGACAAACAACGTCTTCCATACCAGATCTGCGCGCTGTGTCTTCGTCAGAGTCCAGTAATGTTCCGGAGTGACCGGCGAGAACCGGAACAGTTCGGCTTCGAGATAGTGATAGGTGAGGAGTTCATCGATGCCCCAGAGGCCGAGACTACCCAGCGATGGAGTGAATAAGTGCGTGTGAATATCAATAAAGGACGTTGCCGCGAGCACGTCTTCCACAACAGCGTCCATCGAATCGACTGCAATTGAAAGCTGGGTATTCATGTGAAGCGGCCACAATATAGCACAGCGCGGGGGCTGGCTTGATCCGCCTCCAGATCTCGGTTCAGCTCATTTCGCCCGGTCGGCAATGGAGCCAGCGGAATTTGAGGCGTTCCAAATTCTTGCTGTAGGCGCGGTCTGTGACCGCGCTCGATTTCTCGTGCTACGGGAATGTGCGCGGTCACAGACCGCGCCTACAATTCGGATTCATTCAATTCAAGGATTGGCAGCCGAGTTGCCATGCCATTGCGGCGTGGTAAGCTATGGCCGAACTCAGGAATTCATCATGCGAGCGGAAGTCACACGGAAACTTTTCACCACCGACGAATACTACCGGATGGCGGAAGTCGGCATTCTCACTCCCGACGATCGCGTGGAGCTCATCGAAGGCGAGATCATCCGGATGAGCCCCATCGGCACCAGACATGCCGGTTGCGTCAATCGGGTCAGCGAATTGTTTATTCTCAAGTTTCACAGAAGAGCAATCGTCACGGTTCAGAACCCGGCACGCCTAAACAAATACAATGAACCGCAGCCGGATATCCTGCTCCTGAAGCCACGCGAGGACTACTATGGGTCGAAGCATCCTTCAGCAGAAGACACGATACTGCTCCTCGAAGTCGCCGACACGTCGCTGGGATTTGATCTGAAGGTCAAGATACCTCTGTATGCAGCGATGGGCGTTCCGGAAGTCTGGGTTGCAGATCTTCGGAAAAACGTCGTTCGGGTTTTCAGAAATCCAGAAGCCGGCCAATACCGTACAGTCCTGACGTTCAGCGCCGGCGATCCGCTTTCCGTTCTTGCATTCCCGGACGTGGTCTTCAACGTCAGCGAATTAATCGGCTGAAACTCGACAAAGAATTCCGACTCTTTCGCGACTTCCCGATCGCTACCGCTTGTCGACGACGACGCGTCCGCCTTTGACCACCACTTTGGTCTTCAACATATTCCAATAGCCTTCCAGCGGATTGCCATCCAGAAGAATGATATCGGCGATTTTGCCGGTCTCGAGCGTTCCCAGCTGATCGCCCATTTGAATGTAGGACGCGGTATTCGGCCCCATCATCTTGATGATGTCCTTCATCGAAAACATCGGATTGATGGTTTTCAGTTCGTGATCCAGACCGGCCAGCGGGTCATACGTCGTGTCCGTGCAATAGCCGAGAATGGCGCCCGCGTCCCAGGCGGTGCGGGCATTCACGGGCATGTAGCCGGCTTCCTCTCCGAGCCGGACGCCATCGACGATGGAATCGGGCCACGGACGTCCGTCGCGGAATCGCGCCTGGTTGTCGTCAGCAAATACGCCGAACACGGGCGTGCCGAATCCCACCGTTCCCAAAATCTTTGTGCCCGACGCGGCAAGCTTCTTCGCGTCGTCCTTGCTCATGAAGTCCTTGTTGGGTAAATGCACCAGCAGCGGGACACCGGCATCCACAGCGGCCACCATGGCTTTGGTACTGACGGCGTGGACCTGCACCATGACGCCAACCTTTTTCGCCTCGTCGACAACGGCTCGAAGAACTTCCAACTCCTTCTCACTCGGACCCGGGACGGGCGTCAGAGAAATCTCTCCAGTAAACTTGATTCCCATTTCTGCCATCTTCCGGATTTCGGCGCGCGCATTTTCTGGCGTGTTGTTGGCCAGGCGAAGGGAGCCAGAAGGAATGATTCGCGGCCCATTGATCTGGCCGCTGTCGATGTGATCCCTCAGCGTGATGTTTCCTTCGGCCGGACCGCCTCCAGAGAGAATCGTCGTGTAGCCGGCTTCGAGAAACGCCTGCATCTGAGCTTTCTCATTGGGGCCGGTATTGATATGCCGATGCGCATCGATGAACCCCGGCATGGCCGACATGCCTTTCGCATCAATGGTCATCCCCATCGGTGCAGAAGGAGCCATGCCGCTTGCGGAAATAATTTTGCCTCCCCGCACGACGATGTATCCACGCTCTACAACGCTACCATTGGCAACGATAATGCGCGCATTGGTGATCGTGAGGTCCTGCGCATACAGGGGAGCAAGTACTCCGAATGACAAGCAGGCGATTAATGTCAGGATGTGTCGTTTCATGCTTAGAATCCCTCCAAATCGAAATTATCGATCGCCATCTTACGACAGTTAGCCCGGATGTCGCGTTACTTCGATTCAGGCTTCCAGTTCACGATGAGTGAAAGAGGCACTGTGGATGGGGTAATGGGAAAGCCCCTCATCAGAAATCTCTGGCCATCGGGAGACACCGCGTACTGCTGCCGATTGGTTGTCTGCAATTCGCCGTCGCGCAAAGTTGTCAAGAACACGGGCGCCGGCATGCCGGCCTCGACGTGCTGGCCATCAGGGGCCAGCTTCATTGGAACGCTGATCAACTTGCTGTCCATGCCGATATAGAAAAGTTCCTTCCCACTGGGATTCCATCGCGCCTGGGCTCCCCCGCCCTTCGACACCTGGTACTTGGCCCCTCCGCCGGGAAACGGCTGAACGTAGATTTCGAAGACGCCGCTTTCGTTGGACTGATAGGCCACCCAGTTTCCATCCGGCGAGAACTGAGCATCGCGTTCATCTGCGGGAGTATTGACGACATTGATGGGTTCGCCATTCTTCTTGCCCTGCGCATCGACTGGCAGCGCCCACACGTCATAGCCTGTCGTTGCACTGAAGTTTCGATAAAGAATGTAGCGTCCATCACGCGACCAGTCGGTCGCGATTTTGTTCTCGTTCGAAGAAAGCAGCAGCTCGTCGCTTCCGGGCCGGTCCGCAACAGCGACATAAAGGTCGTACGTAATAGACTTTCGATTGGATGTGAAAACGATGTGCTCGTTGTTGGGGGACCATTCCGGAAAAGTATCCGCGACGGGATCCATGCTGACGCGGTTTCGAACGCCGCGTCCATAATCGATACGCCAGATGTCGATATTCCCGTCGGTAGTTTTCTCCTGCGCAAAATTACGACCATCCTTCGAAAGCCCCCAGTGCGCACCTCCCGCAAGGAATTCCGGATGCGATCCCGTGTCCTTTCCCATGCGGTCAAACCAGGCGAAATACCCTGGCACGGCGGGCGACTGGGGAGGTGGAAGTGCACGATAAACAATCGTCCCTGTCGGCGAAACCGCCACGGGCTGCCTCTGAGTTCCGCCGGGCAGATTGCCGGAGATTTGAAACGGGTTCCCGATGATGGCCAGCTGGTTCTCATCAAACTGCTGAGCCATCAGCATTCCCTGTTGAACAAAGAACAGATGCCCGGACGAATAGCTCGCCGCGGTTTCCGAATCGAACAAACGCCTGGGAACCCCTCCCGCGAGAGAGTGGATGTAGACGCCGCGAGTCTCCGGTCCACCGGCATCGAAGAAGATGAAGTGCTCGCCGTCGGGCAGAAAAAACGGAAACAGATGATTCGCCTGCTGCAGGCCGGCCCTGGGCTGGGTAACGGCGACGGGCTTACCTCCCTCAGCGGGAATCTGGTAAATCACGCCGGGATTTGAAGGGGTATAAAGAATGATGTCCTTCTGATTCCACGATCCGCCGCGCGGGTTCGGCACGTTTGCCAGAACGCGAACCGCTCCGCTTTCGGTATCGATCACTTTCAATTTGCCATCGGCAACAAATCCGAGTGATCGATTGTTCGGCGACCAGAAGGGGTAAACCGCGTTGATGGTTCCTGTAAGAGGCTTCGCAGAATCTGCATCCAGCCGACGCAGCCAGATCTGCGACTGTCCCCCGGATTCGGCGACATAGGCAATCGTTTGTCCGTTGGGGGACATCGCAAGAGCCACCGATTCGAAAGTCGGTGTGGTCGACAGTTCCACGTGCATTTCCGCAGCCGGTAACGGATGGCTGAAATATCGTGCTGCAAAGGTAGTCGTAACCAGCGTCACAATCACCAGCACCGCCCATGCGATCCGCTCCTTCGTCCGCGATTCGGATATTGAAACCGCTCGAGCAGGCGCGGATTCGGTCGCACTCTCCGCTTCTATGATTTCAATGCGCGCATCACCGATGTCGCGCAAACGCGATTTCTGATCCTTCCGAAGACAGCGGCGGAGAAGCTCGCGTATTCGAGGGGGCGTGTCCACCGGCAGGTTGTCGTAGTTCGGTTCGGATTTGAGTATGACGCTGAGAGTTTCCGCAAAATCTTCGCCGGGGAATGCCGGCTTGCCCGTCAGCATTTCATACAGGAGACAGCCGAATGCAAATACGTCGGTGCGCCGATCCACCATCCTGCCGCGAGCCTGTTCGGGCGACATATACGCGGCGGTTCCAAGGATGACGCCGGCATTTGTCTCCGCCATGGTCACCATCGTAGGTGAATTCGATAAATCCGTTGTTCCCGAATTGCCGACGCCCAGACCTTTGGCCAATCCGAAATCCAAAACCTTGACCCTGCCGTCGGGTGTGACTTTGATGTTGGCCGGCTTCAGATCGCGATGTACGACTCCGTTTTCATGCGCAGCCTCCAGGGCTTCACAAATCTGCACCGCAATCTTCAATGCGTCTTCCATCGGAATCGGACCACGCTTGATGCGGTCGCCCAGAGTTTCGCCGGGAACCAGTTCCATGATGAGGAACTTCCGGCCGCCGGACTCTTCCACGCCGTAGATTGCTGCAATGTTCGGATGATTCAGAGATGCGAGCACCCGCGCTTCACGTTCGAATCGCGCGGACCGTTCCGCATCCTGCGCGAAACCAGCCGGAAGAAATTTGACGGCGACACTGCGGCCGAGCTTCGCATCGGTAGCCTGGTACACCTCGCCCATACCTCCGGTCCCGAGGTGGTTGGTAATTTCGTAGTGTGCGAGCCTGGTTCCAATCATGGTGTGTTCGTACTGCGACGCGGGATTCTATCAAATGCAGGGGAATGTCAGTACTGAACCTTCGCAGCGACGGTGACGAGCCGAAAGGTCAGCGGATCAAAAACCAGGAGTCCGAAAAGCTTACCGTTAGCGTAAACATGATTCCCGCTACTCGCCAATAACGGCCTCAAGCCGGCATCGTGTAGAACGCGAGCCCGAGAATCGCGTAGACGGCGAGAAGCAGCACGCCTTCCATCCAATTCGACTCGCCATCAGAGGCGATCAAATTGACAACCGCGACCGACAGCACGATCGCGGCAATTTCGAATGTCGTAAATAGAAGGTCGAGAGGTTTTCCAAACGCATAGCTCACAAATACCAGCGTCGGCGCGACCAGCAGCGCGACCTGCAGACTCGATCCCACAGCGATGTTCACCGCAAGATCCATCTTGTTCTTCAGAGCGACCATAACTGCGGTGCTGTGCTCGGCCGCATTTCCCACAACCGCCACGATGAATACGCCGACGAAAACATCCGTCATGCCAAGCCTATGTGCTGTGTGTTCCACTGCGCCGACAAGGAACTCGCTCATGATGGCAACCATGGAAGTCGCGGTAAAAAGAATCAGCGCGGATTTCCAGAGCGGTACCTTTTGCATGCCGATGGCGGCATCGGATTCCGCATCTCCGTGGCCAACGTACAGATGCTTGTGCGTGTGAAGGGTGAAGACCAGACTCAGAACATACGTAGCGGCCAGCACAATCGAAATTTCCAGGCTGAGCGTTTGTTCCACCGGAGCTCCCGCGGATGCCGATAGCCGATGGAACAGCGCCGGAACCACCAACGCGATCGCGCTCAGAGCGAGAAGCGTCGTCGCAAGGGATGCGGCCGTCCGATTGAACTTCAGTTCGGAACGTTTTGCGCCTCCCACAACGATGGCAAGCCCCAGCACGAACAGAATGTTTCCGATGATCGATCCGGTGATCGACGCTTTCACCACATCGTGCAAACCCGCTCGCAGCGCCATGATCGCGATAATCAATTCGGCGGCGTTGCCGAACGTTGCATTCAGCAGCCCTCCAATGCCAGGTCCGAGATGCTCGGCCATCCATTCGGTGGCCCGTCCCATCCATCCTGCCAATGGAATAATCGCAGCCGCCGACGTAATGAACACGTAGAGCGGGTCCGCGTGCGTCATTTCCAGCACGATGGCGACGGGAACAAACAGGAGCATCCAGTTGAGTGGGCTTTTCATCAGGCGAAGATTGTACCCTCTCCCGAAGGGAGAGGGTGGTGCGGAGCACCGGGTGAGGGGTACAAAAATGAAAAACATTAAAGAAATATCTGCGGTACCCCTCACCCGGCCCTTCGGGCCACCCTCTCCCTTCGGGAGAGGGATTTGCCCAAAACATTTTCCAATTCGGAATAACTCTCCCCCTCCCTTCATGCAAGGGATCAGCTCCAATATCTGATAAGCTTTCTGTTCGCTAATTCGGTTAGCGGCAATAAACGTGAGAAGTAAACCAAACGCACTGGACCCACTTTTTCTACTTGCGGAGCGACAGGCAGGAGACTACGCCCGATTCCCGCAACAGATTATCTCGGACAAGGCTGCACTTCGAGGTGTCCTGAACTCGGACTCCATCGAGCGCCGGGTGCGCGATCTGCAAAGACTCGACGTCGACAGCTATGTCGCCGCTGCGGTGCTCCCATCGGAAGACCCGAATCGAGTTGGCGCACGCTGGGTGATTCGACGCCTCGGCGGTCAGGTCCTCAATGACATCGACATGGGACCGCTGTATGCGGCCGAGATGGTGCTCGATTTCAGCGATGGCGTGCAGCGCCGCGTCGGCATCCTCGCACAGGAACGCAAACGGAACAGCGGCGTCTGGATGCCCGAGCATCATCTTCGCGCGGTCGAAATCATTCGCGAATACGCGAGCCGCGCGATCCCCATCGTTACATTCATGGACACGCCCGGCGCCGATGCCGGCGAAACCGCAAACCGCCACAATCAGGCTCATTCCATTTCGCGACTGATTGCCGAAATGGCTCAGATTCCAGTCCCGACTGTCGGGATCATCCTGGGTAACGGATACAGCGGCGGCGCCATACCTCTGGCCACCACCAATATTCTGCTATGTGTTCGCGATGGCGTGTTCAACACGATTCAGCCTCGCGGCCTCGCCGGAATCGCGCGGAAGCACGACCTCTCCTGGCAGGAATGCGCGAAATACGTCGGAGTCAGCAGCTATGAACTGTGCCACGCGGGTCTCCTCGATGGTGTAATCGATTTCGTTCCCGGCGAAGAATTCAAACTGCCAAACCTGATTGCCGCAATCGGCAGCGCCATTCAAGTCATCGAGTGGTCTGCGGAACGTTATGTTGCGCTGACCCCCGAAGTTTTCGAACACTACCGCCGGAGCGTGTTCCGTTATCTGGATCCGTCTCAGCCGCTGCGAAAGCTTCAGCATTCCCCACTCTCGCTGCTGAATAATCCGACCGAGCAGCCCAATATCTTTGGTGTCACCTTGCGTCATCTTCGATACCTGGGATTGCGACGCCGGATTCAGTCGACCACCCAGGAACAGTACGGACGATTGAGCGCGGCAGATGTTCCCCGCGGTGAACTCAAACGACGTACGGCGGCCGAGAATCGACGAATTTTTCAGAACTGGATGCAGGCCCCGCTGGAGATCCGATACGACGACCAGCTTGCCGCCGGCTGGAAGCAGTACATCCGCCGTCGTCGCGAGCTCAATGCCGAACGCAGCACGATTGGAAAAATCTTCCTTGGCGATCAGGACGCGAATTTTCACGAAGCCGTCGCCAATCTCTTATTGATGGTGGGCTTCCACCTGATGAACCAGTGGAAGGGCGCGGCGCAGGGAAACTTTCTCGCACTGGCCGATTATCTCGGCAAAACGGCGACCAGCGAGACGGCCGAATCCAACAACTTCACCGTGCTGGATGTGATGAAGCGACGGGAACTCATTAATCCCTTCATCGAAGAATGCGAGAACTTCCTGCTCTTCGACATGGTCTACGACAACCTGATCAATGGCATGCGTCTCATTGCACGAGAAGTCAAGGATACCAATGCCATCAGCCTGGATTCGGTGAAACGTTTGTTCGAAGCTTCATTGCAGCGAGCCTCCGCCGAACTTTCCAAACACCGGTTGACAGGAGAAGCAGACGCGGCACGTCAGGAAGAAGTGAACCGCCGGTTCATGATCTGGATCAGTTCGCTCGCGCGGCATGATCGACGGGATTCGCTCCTGAAGAAGATGGAGGAGTGGAAAAAGTTTGTCTATCCCCGCGTCAGCGAGCCGCTCTTCGCGATCATTACCTTCTACTTCGCACATCTCCTGCCGGCGTATTTCGCAACTCTATCCTCCGGCCGCTCGAAGGCCGTCTACGATGGACGAATCCGCCCCAAGAACATTGGAGTCCGCGATTTCTGGAATCGCCTGACCCTGGCGTATCAGGACATTCTGATTCACACGGAGCTTGAACGTCTCAAGAAGGCCAACGTGGTAACGACGAAGATGCTCGTCGAGCGGTTCTTTACCGATTTCGTGGAAATGGATTCACGGCTGATGACAGCCGATCCGTTTCGTTTTCCCGGATTCCGTGGCTCGATCGAAGAAGCCATCGCCAAAGGCATTCCACCCTGCGGCGCCATTACCGGAATTGCGCGTCTGAAGTCCGGTGGTGCCTCGCGGCATGTGGGTGTTGTGTTATCGAACCTTGAGTTCCAGGCCGGCGCCTTCGACATGGCGGCCTGCGAAAAATTCTGCAAGCTGCTCGTGGAATGTGCGCGGCGCGAACTGCCCATCATTGCCTTCATTTCGTCGGGCGGAATGCAGACCAAGGAAGGTGCGGGCGCCCTGTTCCCCATGGCCATTCTCAACGATCGCATCACGCGATTTGTCCGGGAAACCGGACAGCCGGTGCTCTGCTTCGGCTTCGGCGACTGCACCGGCGGCGCACAGGCCAGCTTCGTGACGCATCCGCTGGTACAGACCTATTACTTCTCCGGCTGCAATATGCCGTTTGCGGGCCAGATCGTTGTCACCGAACATCTGCCGTTCATCGCTACGCTTTCGAACTATCTGAGCCGCGAGCCGGGAGCCATGCAGGGAATGGTGAAGCATCCGTTCCACGAAAACCTGGATGAAGTGCTCCGCGCCATTGATCCCATGGTGCCGGTTCCCAAGGAGACCGTTCAGGAAGTAATCGAACGTGTGCTGCGGCTGGAACTCGAAGTTGCGGAAACTGCGGTTCCTGCAGTGTCGCCTTACTCCGGCTCCATGAGCGTCGGACCATACACACGAGTGCTGGTTCACGCCCGTGGATGCGCCGCAGAGAAAATCGTCCGTAAGGCGCAGGAAGGCGGCTACTCCGTTGTCCTGGTCCAGTCGGATGCAGACATGGAATCCCCGGCAGCCGGACATCTTCGCAAGGGACGCGATCAGCTGGTGTGCATCGGTGGAAATACTCCGGCGGAAAGTTATCTGAATGCCATGAGCGTCGTTCGCGTTGCCGAGCGCACGGGCTCGCAGGCGCTGCACCCCGGCATTGGATTTCTTTCCGAGAGCGCGGCGTTTGCAAGAATCTGCCGCGGGCATGGCATCAACTTCATCGGACCGCCCGCCGAAAGCATGGATCTGATGGGGCACAAGTCCAACGCCATTCACACTGCGGCGAAGCTGGGCATTCCGACTGTGCCGGGAAGCAATGGCATCGTCACTCATCCGGAAGCGGCGGCGGCGCTTGCGGAGCAGATCGGATATCCCGTCATCATCAAGGCGGTTCATGGCGGAGGCGGAAAAGGTATTGCCGTGGTCGAAAAGACCGAGGCATTTGCCGAAACATTCCAGCGCATTTCCGCCGAAGCTCGCAGCGCTTTCGGAAATGGAGACGTTTATCTCGAGCGATTTGTCAAATCGCTGCGACACGTTGAAGTGCAGATCCTGCGTGACGCATTCGGCCACACGAAAGTCCTGGGACTGCGGGATTGTTCGGTACAGCGCAACAACCAGAAGGTGATTGAAGAATCCGGCTCGACCATGCTTCCAGACAATCTTGAAAAATCCATTCTCACGTATGCGGCGACTATCGCCGAATCGATCAGCTACGTCGGCGCCGGAACAGTGGAGTTCATTTTCGATCTGGAACGCAATGAAGTGTATTTCATGGAAATGAACACCCGGCTTCAAGTCGAACATCCGGTCACGGAGGCGGTCACCGGTCTGGATATCGTGATGGCTCAGTTCAGAATTGCCGCCGGTGAATCCATCGATTCAATGGTGCCGGCAGCCAATGGCTATTCCATGGAACTCCGCATCAATGCGGAAAAGCCGTCCACGGGCTCCGACGGTGCTCTGTCGTTTGTTCCATGTCCAGGTGAAGTCACAAAATTCCGTTTTCCGGATGCACCCGGCATCAGCCTGATTCGTGCAGTGGATGAAGGCCGGATGGTGACGCCGTATTACGACGGAATGATCGTCCAGTTGATTGTGCACGCGTCCGACCGCAGGAAAGCGATTCGCACACTGCGCGAGTATCTCGACAAAGTGGAAATCCAGGGAATCTGCACCAATATTCCTCTGCTGAAAAGAATTCTGGACGACAAGATTTTCAACAAAGGAATCTATGACACAACTTACCTGAAGGAGTTCACATCGCGTCTCGACACCATCTCCCTGACGAAGGAAATGGAAGACGCCGCCGGCCTGAGTTCGCAATCACTGGACATGGACGCCCTCCGCATTACAGGAACCAACGAACTGCGCCTGCCTGCGCCTTCGGCGGGCGTGTTTTATCGAACTCCAACTCCGGGAGATCCGGAGTTCGTACGACCCGGCGATGTGATCGACGTCTACCGCACGCTGTGCCTGCTGGAAGCCATGAAGACGTTCAGTTCTTTAAGTCTTTCAACATTCCGTGCAAACGATACGCCTCTCTTCCCTGCCGGCCAGTTCTATGAAGTTGTCCGCATCGTCCCCGAAAACGGCCAGGCCGTGAATCGGGACGATCTCCTCTTTGTAATCCGGCCAGCGGCTGCCGGCGCGATTCCCCGCGCCCACAAGCGAGAGGATTAGCCCGACCTTGCCGCCGATTGTAAACGCAAGCGGAATTTCCAAGAAATTCGGACTGACGCCACTGTTCCAGAACATTTCGTTCACGGTATCCGAAGGTGATCGCATCGGACTGATTGGTCCCAACGGGTCGGGGAAATCCACCCTGCTTGGAATACTTTCCGGCCGCATTGAGCCCGATAGCGGCGACCTGGCGATTCGGAAACGAACGCGTATGAGTTTCGTTGCGCAGAATTCCGAGTTTGCACCAGGCGAGACCGTGGGCTCTGTGATCGAAAAGGCACTGGACCGCGCCGGCGTCCATGATGCGGATCATACTTCCCACAGCGCCGAAATCTGTGGGCGCGCGGGATTCATGGACCTTGCGATACCGGCGGCTTCGCTATCCGGCGGCTGGAAGAAACGCCTGGCGATTGTCGAAGGACTGGTTCAGGGGCCGGAAATCCTGCTGCTGGATGAACCCACCAATCACCTCGACCTTGCGGGAATCAAGTGGCTCGAGTCGGTACTGCAAAGCGCGTCGTTTGCCTGTGTCCTCGTCAGCCATGATCGGTATCTTCTGGAAAATGTCGCACTGGAAGTTGTCGAACTTCATCGTATCTATGCGGACGGCCTGCTGCGCGTAAAAGGAAATTACAGCAGTTTTCTGGAGGCAAAGGATGCGTACCTCCACGCGCAGGGAAAATACCAGGACGCGCTCGCAAATCGCGTTCATTCGGAGATCGAGTGGCTGCGGCGGGGCGCGAAGGCGCGCACATCAAAGTCCAAGGCGCGCATCGACAAGGCCGGGGAATTGATTGTCGAGTTGTCGGAATTGAAGGGACGAAGCCGAACAGCGAAAGCCGAGATTGATTTTTCTGCAACGGATCGAAAAACCAAGCAATTGATCGAACTCGACAAGGTATCGGTCGCCTTGGGCAATCGAACTCTATTTAAAAACCTGGAGTTCACGATCAAGTCGCGCATGCGAGTGGGACTGGTCGGCCCGAATGGAAGTGGCAAAACCACGCTGCTTCGGCTGCTTCGTGGAGAAATTGAACCATCGGAAGGATCCATCCGCCGCGCCGATCACCTGCGGATTGTGTACTTCGACCAGAATCGCGAGCTCGATCCCAACGTCACCCTGCGCCGCGCCCTCGCGCCCGACAGCGATTCGGTGGTATATCAGGAGCGCGTCATTCATGTCGCCGCGTGGGCGGACCGTTTCCTTTTTCAGAGTGAGTCGCTGAATCAGCCGGTGGGACGACTGTCAGGCGGCGAGCGTGCAAGGGTACTCATTGCGCAGTTGATGCTTCAGCCCGCAGATATCCTGCTGCTCGACGAACCGACAAATGATCTGGATATTCCGACCCTTGAAATTCTGGAGGAGAGCCTGATGGAATACACCGGAGCTCTCGCGCTCGTCACACACGACCGGTTTATG
>Ga0163163_10002465_pt1 | contig 15635 bp, 14 predicted proteins | sample S65metaG_FD_119766 | JGI IMG/M metagenome (GOLD analysis project Ga0163163, IMG submission 119766) | Switchgrass rhizosphere microbial communities from Kellogg Biological Station, Michigan, USA - S6-5 metaG | ecosystem: Host-associated > Plants > Roots > Rhizosphere > Soil | place: USA... | reverse complement strand
GCGAAGAAAACAAATCCCAGGAGAACAAGCCCGTTTGTGAAACCGGTCGCGATCTCTTTGGAAGAACTTCTGCCTGAGTCAAACGGCACTCCGACTCAGATCGATGCGATCGAATCGGCCCCACAACCTCCTGTCGAAGCTGAAATTGACAAGCCGTCATCAGAAGAGAACAACGGACAATCCGCCGCTGCCTAGGCGTCATTTATTTCTAAATACTTTTATGGCTCGATCTGGATAGTCGGTAATTATGCCGTCCAGATCGAGCGTTTTCATTCGCGCGCCGCAATCCTGGATAACTTGATCGAACTCGTTCTTGGAGAAATACGTTTGCGCGCGCAATGTAAAGATCTCCGCTTTCGCCTTGGTCTCTGCGGTTTCCAATGCTTTGGTATAAATTGCGATGGCTCCGTCGTAGTCACCGCGGTTCCTAAGCTCATTGGCCCGAAGCAACTCAGGATCTGGAAACTGACCGACGACCACTCCTGAAAGCAATACTAAGCACGCGATGAACCACGCGCCGAATATGGTTTTCTGATCATCTTTGGTTGATGAGTAATAACGCCGTTAGTATTCACACTCGGACCGCAACCCAAAAAAGGAGTCAAACGCCGCTAAGTAGTCGTCACAAACGCCTTATCGACCAAACTTCTCAAGGCTTCCTCTGAATCGATCCTTAATGTTTCATCAGGGTCGGCCGCCTTGAATGTATCAAAGGGTTTGATATCCGAAAGATCCAGTCCGGTCAGTTTTTCGAGATTGCTGAGGCTGACTTGAAACTCCTTGAATTGAGCATTCGTATCGAAGTCCAGCTTTTCAAAATCGATACCGCCAACCAGGTTTTCCTGGGAGAGTTTGAATGCAGTCGCCTGCAGCTTTTTGGCCTCGTTGAACCAGACAATGATCTTGAAGAACTGCATCGGTATCTGGACGCTTCGGAAAAAGCGGTCGTTGTCATCATCGAAGATCGGCCCGTTGAAAACAGAGATCTTGGCGAACTGTCCTTTTTCCAGATCGGCCCCTTTTTCGAGAACAACCTCTTCGAGTTTTCCCCAAAGGCCTTTTTTATTAGAACGGTTCAGCTCCGGAACCTGCGGGCACGCGTTTGTGTAGATACACGTCAGGTCGGCAAACTTTTTCGCCAGCTCGCCGCTCGTGCCGTAGTCTGCGTCTTCGCGGCGGCTCATGTGTCCCTTGTCAAACCCACTGGTTTTATAAAAGGCGTCATCGAGCTGCATCTCATAATCGAGCCGGTTATCGCGCAGCCATACGTCCTTGCGTTTGAAAGTATCGATGCGCAGCTCCGGATCGCCATCAACATTGATGCCGCTAATCATCGGCATTTTTCTGACGGAATGATGGATCGTGCTGAAGTAGTAGTAATCAAGGATCGATCCGTTGCCTGATTTTAGCTTCGCGACAAACTTCAGCATTTTGCCTTTCGGTTTTGGCAGCGGGATCTTGACGCCGAGAAAATTCGGGTCGTATCCTTTACAATCTGAATAGTCAAAACTGTTCTCGATATCCAGCTTTTTTACCTCGTCAAGGTCATCCTGTTCGCTTCCTCCGTTGAGACTAGGTTGCAGTTTGGCAGGTCCGGGCAACGCGGCGGACATCCCTCCGCGGTTGCTGATATTTATGTTTATGTTGCCGTTTGCTTCGATCAACGCGGCCGGAAACGCTATACGTACATCGTTCGTGTCTTGATTTTGCATGGGCTTGTCCTCTCCTACTCTTTCTCTAACCATGGGCCGGCGCTTGATCCCGGTTGCGAGCGGCGTTCCGTCGCTTTCGGGAACAGTTCCGGGCACCCCCGGTTTCTGCAGTCCCTTTACAAACTGATTATTCGGAAATGCTTTGGAAACATCTTCCAGAACTTTGCTGATGCGAACTCCTTCGTTCGCCTTCCATACGACTCTTGCGGCATCGATCTTCCCATTGACGGGCAGGATCGGATTGCCGTCCTTGTCCGCGTAATTTTTTCCGTCGTCGGTCATTTTCGGCACGCCCGAATGATGCAGAGCAACGACCTGCCATTGGTCGTTAAAGACCGGACTGCCGCTGCTGCCGGGAGCGGTGTCCGTCTCGTACCAGATCGTGTTTTCGAGGATCTTGGTAAAGGTATTTTCCCGGATCGAAAGTTGTTTATAGTCGCCGTCCGGGTGGTGAATTATGTTCAGTTTTTCCTTGCCTTCCTCCCCAAGTTTTCCGAGCTTGGGATCAAGGTAGTGATAACCGATCGATGTCAGTTCTGTCTTGCCGCTAATATCCTTTGGATCGACCGCCACAAAGCAGTAATCGAGTTCCTCATTGGAGTAATAGAAGTCATCTGCAGCGAGTTTGAAGATGGTGGCGGTCGTTGGATGGCCCTGAACATCCAGCTCGTAAAAAAAAGCTACCTCGCTGTTGCCGACCTCATCCATTGTTCGGAAGACGTGCCAGTTTGTCAGCATTAGGCGATCGGAAACCATAAATCCCGTCGCGTAAGCCTCGATCTGATTACCGTCCTTGACCACGATCCTCCCGACCTTTCTCTTGGCGAGGAGAATGAATTCGCAAAAATTGCTATAAACCGAATCGTTGTTACCTATTGCGCGTTCAAATGCAAAATCAACCGGCTCTTGAGCGAGAGCGGCCAGCATATCTTTGCGTTTTTCGAGATTTTGATCGACGGTAAGTTTATCGGCCGAGGGTGGTTCCGCTGCCCCGACAACAAGATCTTCGTGAGCGATAACGTCGGGCTCGGGCTTTTCCGCTATGCTCGGTTCGTCATAATACCGGGCAGCGGCCTCATTAATTTGTCTAACCGGAATTAGCATTTTGCCTCCTGATGTATGGGCACATCATTCGGCCGGGGCAAGGCGCGCGTGAGGCGAACGATGTGGAAGAAAAAAACTACAAAAAACACGGGTGAAGTCCGATAGCTGCGTAGTCTATCACCCTTTTGACTGGGCGCAAGGTTAATTTTTGCTCAAAAATGTCCCAAAACCATCCAAATTGAACGCAATTGAACACGTTGAACACCTTGAACGCGACTGAACAAAATGAACAGTTTGAACGGTTTGGAACACTTGAACATTGAACACCTGTGGAAATCTTCGGAATTTTGCTCGAATTGGTCCTTTTTTCACTTCACAGTTATTTATTCTTCAGATTCCTTGCCTGCAGGCATGGAAGAAAAGGAAGCGGCTAGTTGCCTGAAGAGAATCGGCTGGCCGTTTCCTTTTATTTTTCAGGTATTTAAATGTCGAAGAGGCAGGCCGTTTCCGGCCCGCCTCTTTTGCCTGGTGACGCTCGACTACTTGTTGGCAGCCGGTTTCTGGTCCTTATTGACGTTAGAAGGTTTTGATTCGTCCTTCTTCCCGTCCTCCTTTTTGACCTCAGGCGAGGTATTGGTCTTCGGGGTTCCGTTGACCGGGGTGCTAGCCGGCGAACCAGACGGGCTTGCCGCTGGAGTGGAGACTGGGGTTGAAGTAACCGGAGGCTTGGTTTCCGGAGCATTTGCCTTCGGTTCGCAGGCGCCAAATATTCCTGTCGAAGCTGCAATTACCGCAGCCAAAACTATAGATCTTCTCATTGTTTTGTTTTTTCCTAATAGGTCGTATTCGCGGTTCTTTCAGGAGGCCTACAACCCGTAAAACCACCACCGCGCATCAAACAGAACACAGCCAGAGTATTGATCTTTTTCGATTATCAATAACGCTGCGCCCGATAGAACGGAGGACAGGCAAAAACTTGCGGGTATTTTTTTCGAACGAAGAAGTTTTTTTGATGAGGCCGGCCGTGAGGGAGGGCGGTAAACTCAAGTTGGATTTTCCGCCCCTGCTCACGCGCGGCCTTACGCGTCTCCGTTGATGCAGATCATAGTGGCCAGCATCGTGGCGCAGAGAATGTTGTCGGCAAAGGCGTCTGCCGTACAAACGGTCAGTGTTTTGCCCGCTCGCTTCACGCCTGCCGATGCCAGAATGATCTCTCCCTTGGCCGGAGCTAAAAGGTTTACCTTGAATTCAACGCTGAGCACGCGCGAGCTTTCGGGCATTAAGGTATAAGCCGCGTAGCCGCATGCGCTGTCGAGCACAGTTGTCACGATACCGGCATGCATAAAACCATCCTGTTGGGCGAGGTCTTCGCGCATCAGCACCACGATCTCGCACTCACCCGCCGTGACCTTTGTCAGGCGGGCCCCGATCAATCGCATGACCTTTTGCTCGGAAAAATTTTTGCGCACCCGAGCTTCGAAATTTGGATCTTTCGGATTCATAAATGCGTCCAATAACCTCGAGTTTTGCGGCAATAACTGCTTTTAAGGCCGCCTGGATAATATCCCCGATAAATTAAACTTTGTCTAATAACTGTTTGCCAACCATTACGAAAAAGTGTTTAATATTGGTTTGCTCTTTACGAGTAATGATCCACGGCCGAAAGGAGGTGAGACAACAAAATGGCATATATTTCAGTAAACGCTAACGAATCCATCGAAAGCGCTCTACGCCGGTTTAAACGAAAAGTAATCAGCGAGGAGATCATCAAAGATCTTAAAAAGCACGCTCACTTCATTCCGCCTGGACAAAAGGCGAAGTTGAAATCGGTTAACGCGCGAAAGCGCAATCGCAGACGTTTTCGTCAACAGCGTCCTACCGGAACAGGAAGTCCGCGACCATCAGGACCGCCGAATAAATAAAACGATCTAAAAGTGATAAGGGTGAAAAAGTGGAATTGGCTTTCGCTTTTTCACCCTTTCTATTGCCGAACAAATGGCTGAAGAAAAACCACGGATTCTTATAACTAACGACGACGGCATCCATTCAGAAGGCATCGCTGCCCTGGAAGCCGCTTTGTCCCCGCTCGGCGAGATCTTTGTGGTGGCTCCCGAATCCGAGCAGAGTGGGGCGTCTCACAGTCTGACCTTGGCCCGACCGCTTAGAATACGTAAGGTGGACGAGCGGCATTGGACGGTCGACGGTACTCCTACCGACTGCGTAACCCTTGCTCTAAACCTTATCCTTTCGGTAGAAAAGCGTCCTCATATCTGTGCTTCGGGTATCAACCACGGCCCGAATCTGGGGGATGACGCCACATACTCCGGAACAGTTGCCGGCGCAATGGAGGCAACGATCCTCGGCCTGCCCGGTATCGCTTTCAGTCTGGAAGGAATGCAGGATTTTGACTTTGCGGAATCTGCAAGGATTGCGGGAGAGATCACGGCTAAGGCCATCGCCGAAGGGCTTCCGGACGGAACTCTCCTGAACGTGAATATCCCAAAGGGCACTCCAGGAGGAATTCGCATCACCCGACAGGGCCTCAAGGTAGCCAGGCCAGTGATCAGTGAGCACATTGATCCACGCGGCAAGCCGTACTATTGGATCGGAGAAGTTAGAGAAGGATTTCGTGCGGAAGGCGGGACGGATTTTGAAGCGGTCGATGAAGGTTTCGTTTCCGTAACGCCGATGAGAAGCGATCTAACAGACAACAACGCGATCGAGATCCTTCACAATTGGAGCGACAAAATATAAAAGGCACGGCCCCAACACCGTGCCTTCACTCCTTCCCTAATTAGCATGACGACTTAGTTCTGGAGCGTAACCGACCGACTCTTTGCTAACTGTATTTCGCCTCTGTCAGTCCTGAGTTTCTTGATCTTTAAGGCATATCGCGGAGTATCGACCGCCCCGAGGGCCCAGTCCTCGCCGTCCTTCACAAAGGTCATGGTCCCCTTCTGTTCCGAGTCATCAGAACCCACGCTGGCCAGTCCGACCACGGTTCCTCTTCCTTCAGAATCCCACAAGATCACTGAGCGCTGATTGGTTATCCCGGTAGCGGGTCTGAGCGTATAGTCGCCCGCCTTGAGAACTTTATGGCCGACTGTGAAATCGAACGGCACATGTGCAGCATATGGACGTGCCACTTGCGCACTTGCCGCCACGCCGGAGATCAACAAAAGGCCGACAGCCAAACATCCGATTATTGCTAGTTTTTTCATAATTACCCCCATATCGATATAAAAAGAATTTCCCTGCTTGAACTGGCCTAACTGCGGCCTCATATATAACCGCGATAGTTTTCAAAAAACCGTCTCAAAATAATCGTGACTGGGGCGAACCGCATTGCTTGCGTCCGTCAAAATACCGATAATTACAATAATAGGAATGAGTCAGGACGAGGCCGTTCGGCCGAATATTACAGAGATGCTTCGCCAATGGAGCGGCGGCAAAACCGAGGTCATGGACGACCTCCTGCCGCTGATCTATGAAGAACTTCGCAGGCGGGCCGCGGCCTATCTTCGCCGCGAGCGGCCGAATCACACGTTGCAGCCAACCGCGCTGGTACATGAGGCTTACCTAAGGTTGATCGATCAGCGCCAAGACAATTGGGCGAGCCGTGATCATTTCTTTGCGATCGCCGCCCAGGCAATGCGGCGGATCCTGGTCGACCATGCGAGAGGCCGCCATCGGCAAAAACGAGGCGGATCAAATGAAGACCTCCCTCTGGAAGATGCGTTGCTTGCCGCCGCCGACGAAGCCAGCGTCGATCTGATCGCGCTCGACGAAGCGATGAAAAGACTTGCCAAGCTAGACCCCCAGCAAGAACGGATCGTCGAACTGCGATATTTTGGCGGCTTGAGCCTTGACGAAGCGGCCAATGCTCTCAGCATCTCACGTGCAACGGCGGCTCGCGACTGGCAAGTTGCAAAGGCGTGGCTGCATAGGGAAATGACGCGAACCACTTGATTGACCGAATGTCCGAGACAAATTGGGAAAAAGTTAAGGAGCTATTTAACGAGGCTTTACTTCGCCAGTCGGATGAACGCGAAGCTTTTCTAGTAGCGGCGTCCTCGGGTGACTCGATGCTCGCAACCGAAGTAAAAGACCTGCTTGGATCTTTCGCCCAGGCAAAAGATTTTTTGGAAGTGCCGGTCGCGGGCGAAATACCGGAAAGAACCTGGCATCTCGAAAACGGCCGTCAGATCTCGCATTACAGAATAATCGAGCCAATAGCTTCGGGCGGAATGGGCGAGGTTTATCTGGCGGACGACACAAGACTTGGCCGTCAGGTGGCGCTGAAGATCCTTCTGCAAGAAATGCTCGAGGATAAAAGCAGGCTCGAGCGATTTAAACGTGAAGCCAATGCCGTGTCGGCTCTTAACCATCCGAATATTCTAACGATATTTGACTTTGAAGAAGAGGATGGCATCCACCTTTTTGCCAGTGAATTCGTCAAGGGAACAACCCTGCGGAAAAGACTGGAATCGGGTAGGCTGCCGGTGGCCGAAGCTCTCGACATCTCAAGCCAAATAGCTTCGGCCTTGGCTGCCGCACATGGGGCCGGGATAATCCACCGCGACATCAAACCGGAAAACATCATGATCCGCGAAGACGGATACGTTAAGGTGCTGGATTTCGGCCTCGCTAAGATAAAAGAAAAAATAAAGGCGAACGAGTCGGATAGGACACTACTTCAGAACCAGAGCTTGCCGGGAATGATAATGGGCACTGTTTCGTATATGTCGCCCGAACAGGCTCGCGGACTCCGGGTAGATGAACGTTCAGATATTTTCAGCCTTGGCATCCTGATGTACGAAATGCTCGCCGGGGCTCCGCCCTTCTCGGGAGGGACGACGACTGATGTGCTTGCCGCCATAATTCGCTGTGAACCGCCCGCAGTGAACACCCTAAACCCGGATGTCCCGATCGAGTTAAATGCCATCATCTCCCATTCGTTGTCAAAGGATCCACCGGACCGGATCCAGAGTGCGTCCGAACTAATTACAAGCCTAAGAAATGTTTCTCGCAGGCTTGAATTCGAAGCAGAGCTAAAGCGATCCGCCAGGCCTGACCGCGCGTTGGACGTTGAGGCAACAGTCCCTCGGACAGGTGCAAATGGTCGGCCCGACCGTACGTTAGTGTCCTTAACGCCTGATCGACCGCCGCTCGTGGGTCGTGAAAAAGAGCTCGAAGAGTTAACCGACTTGTTCCTCCGCAGGAACGCCAGATTAGTAACGCTCACAGGCATTGGCGGCACAGGCAAAACCCGACTTGCGCAGGAATTGTGTGGGCGGCTCGAGAGCGAGTTTCGAAATGGCTTTGCCTTCGTACGGCTGGCCGACGTTGAAGATCCGTCGCGCGTTGCTGGCGTGATAGCCCAACAGCTCAGGGTGCAGGAGATCGTTGGCAGGCCTATTGTAGAGTCGCTGAAGGATCACCTCCAGGGTAAAGAGATGTTCTTAGTCATCGACAACTTTGAGCAGGTTATCGGTGCTGCTCCCCTAATTGCGGATCTTCTGTCAAACGCAAACGGCGTTGTCATGTTGGCTACTAGTCGTGAACGGCTTCATGTCCAGGCTGAGATCGAATTTGAAGTATTACCCCTGCGGACGCCGGACGAGGAAGGGACCGAGTCTCTGGACGAACTCGAACGAATCGATTCCGTTAAATTGTTTGTCGAGCGTTCCAAGCGGGTAAGTCCGGATTTTCGCCTTACCGAGGAGAATGCGACACAGATCGCTATGATCTGTTCGATGTTGGATGGCCTTCCTCTAGCGATTGAACTGGCTGCCGCAAGGTCGCGCATTTTTTCCCCGGCAACCATTCTGGAGAAATTAGAAGCTCGTCTCGCTTTTCTAACCGGCGGGGCCCGCGACCTGCCGGAGCGCCAGCAAACGATGCGGGCCGCCGTTGATTGGAGCTATGACCTCCTGAACGACGATGAAAAGTGTTTGTTTCGCCGGCTCTCAGTTTTTGCGTGCAACTTTTCGGCCGAAGCAGCGGAAGAAGTTGCGTCAGATCGGATGCGCAGTTTGGCGCACGAACAGCCGAACGTCGAATCTGCAGCCCGCCAAAGTGTAGAATTTCTCGATATATTTGCTTCTCTGGTGGACAAGAGCCTTCTGATCCGTCGCAGCCGCGGTACCGATACTGTTTACCGCCTGCTGGAGATCGTCCGCGAGTACGCGGAAGATGCTCTCGAACGTGACGACGATGCAAACGACATCCGGCTTAGACACGCAATGTTCTTTCTTTCCCTCGCTGAAAGGGCCGAGCCGCATCTTCAGACAAGAGACTCGGCGATTTGGCTGCGGCGGCTTGAAGAAGAATATGACAATTTAAGAGCTGTATTGCGATGGTCTGTAGAAAAGGCGCCCCAGATCGCTGCGCGTTTGGCTGCGGCAATACGACACTTCTGGCATATTCGCGGGCACCTGAGCGAAGGCCTCGCCTGGGCGCAATCTATTCTTACCGAGGATGTCGAAATGGTCTCGGCGGACAGGTGGAAGCTTTTAATAACTTGCGCCAACATAACCCAGTTTCAGGGCGATATCGACAGCTCATATCGGTTTTATGAAGAAAGCTTGATTGCCGCCCGCCAGTCAGGCACGCAGACGTATATTGCTAATTCGCTTCGCGGCTTGGGCGCGATCGCTTACCTCCGGTATGACTTCGAACGCGCTCGATCACTTCTCAGCGAGGCCTTGATGATCTCACGCAATGCGGGCGACGCATTTGGGATGGCGGCCGCTCTTGCTCGTCTCGGCGACATCTCGCACGTAGAAAGAGATCTGCCGACTGCCCGGCAATTGACATCCGAATCTCTCGAGATCTTCCAACAAGTCGGATATCGCGAAGGCATCAGCGCAAAGCTTTATAACCTCGGCGCCATTGTCTATCTGGAAGGCGATCATGAGCTTGCCCGTAAATATTTTGAAGAATCCTATGTAACCTCGCGTGAACTTGACGAGAAGATCAACACTCGGCTTATATTCGACGGTTTCGCGGCGCTTGCTGCCGAGGACGGAAACTTCGGCCTTGCGGCGAGGCTCTCGGGCGCTGCTGAAAGCCTCGGAGCAACCATTGGATATACCATTGAGCCAGCGGAGGAGATAGTCCGCAAGGTTTATTTGGATAAATTAAAAGCTGTTATGACCCAGGCCGAGTTCGAAGCCGAACACGAGATAGGCAGAAGGTTTTCGCCTGAACAAGCCCATGAACTAGCAAGTAATCAGGTAGAAAGATCAACCCCACCTTCAACCGGCGAGGTGTCGGCAACAACTCCCGGAGCAGTGCTCCCTCGGCCCGTGTTAGTTATTATCGTGCTCATACTGTTTTTGATCGCCGCCGCCATCATGCTCTTTTCGATTTGGCCTCGCTGACCCACTGGCCGTTAGCTTTAAGTCAAAACTGTCTTTATAATTCCAGTAGTGAGTAATAGCAGTGCCTCCCAGGCGAATAGGTTCGACGAATACCAGATCCCCCGTCAGAAAATGGTTGAATGGCTGCGGAATCATTACAAGATCGCAGACGACCGTGTGCTCGGGGCGATGGGCTCTGTGCCTCGCCATTGCCTTGTTCCCGAAGCCCTAAAAGCCCAGGCTTATAAAGACAATGCGTTGCCTATCGCCAGCGGCCAGACCATTTCGCAGCCCTTTATCGTCGCCAGAATGACAGAGTTGCTCGAGTTGACCGGCGATGAAAAGGTGCTGGAGATCGGCACCGGGTCAGGCTATCAAACAGCCATCCTGGCGATGCTGGCGCGAAAAGTCTTTTCGGTAGAACGGGTCGAGGTACTTGCAAAAGAAGCGGACAAGAAGCTGCGAGGCATAGGCTTTAGAAACTTCTCGATAAAATGGTCAGACGGTACAGAGGGCTGGCATGTATATGCACCCTTTGACGCGATCCTGGTAACGGCTGGAAGCCCGGGCGTTCCCGAACCGCTTGTTCAGCAACTAAAGGTCGGCGGCCGTATGGTAATCCCGATTGGGAGCGATCAGAAAACACAAATGCTTTTCAGGATCACCAAAACCGAAAACGGAATAAATAAAGAAAATTTCGGCCCGTGTGCCTTTGTACCGCTGATAGGCGAACACGCTTGGGAAGGTAGAGCACAGTAAGTTTTTAAAATGGATTCATTCGTTGACTTTCTTCATCAGATCAAGGATTTTCTAAATCCGAAATTTCTTATCGATTACATGCTGAATCTCCTCGGCGTGTATGTTTATCTCGGTCTGTGGTTCGTCGTTTTTGCCGAGACTGGACTGGCGGTGGGATTTTTTCTTCCGGGTGATTCACTCCTGGTCGTGTCCGGATTGTTTGCCGCCGCCGGAAAACTAAATGTAGCGTTGGTACTTCTCGCGTTCTTTCTCGGTTCCGTACTCGGAGACAGCACAGGGTACTGGACAGGCCGGTTCATGGGCAAGACGCTTTTTAATCGTGAAAGCTCACGCATTTTTAAACCAAGCCGTGTGGAAAAAGCCCACGCATTTTTCGAGAAATACGGCGTCAAGACCGTAATTCTCGCCCGATTTGTTCCGATCGTCAGGACCTTCGCTCCGCTTGTGGTCGGAGCCGCCGAAATGTCGTACGCGAAATTCCTCGCTTTTAGCGTTATCGGTGGTTTGCTCTGGATCAGCAGCATGGTGCTCGCCGGCTATTTTCTCGGCGGTGTGATCGAACGAGCTTTAAACATTAGGCTGGAAGACCATATCGAAAAAGTGGTCATCGTCGTTGTCGCTATATCGCTCCTTCCGCCGTTGATCGAGTATCTTAGACATCGTTTCGGCAAAAGACCCGCAATAGAGGAAATCGAGGCTGAAGTTTGACTTGTGCGGGGTGGTCATCTACACTCTGTAAGTTACTTGACGGGGCGTGGCTCAGCCTGGTAGAGCGCACGGTTCGGGACCGTGAGGTCGGAGGTTCGAATCCTCTCGCCCCGACCATTTTTGAAGGCTTCTTCGGAAGCCTTTTCTATTTGCTTGTTGGCTGCGGCTGCGGCTGTTTTAGCTCCCACAGCACATTGACGATCACCCAGCGGCCATTCCATTTTGCAACGTGAAGGTAGTCGATCCAGTCCGAGGCGACGACTTTAACACAGGCTGCGTTATTGAACACATCGAGTATTGTGACATCCTTCTGCTGTTTTTCCTTTGGCGTATTCTTGCCGCCGCCGCGTTTCACGCCTTGGACAAGCCCCATTGCACTCATTTGCTGAAGTTGGCTCCAGCCCTGCGGATTGGTCATAACAATCCGTTTGGCGAGATCTGGATGCAGAGCCCGCTCCATTCGTTCTGGATTGCCCTCGTACCAGCCTTCGATATAATCGAGCGCCGTTTGCTTGATGGCTTCCTTATCTGCATCGGAAGCCGAGGTCTGTGCGGGAACGGTCAATACACTGAAGAACAGGAAGATCGATAGTGTCAAAATTACATTTTTCACCCAAAATACCTCTTTATTAAAGTATTGATGCTGCGGGTGTGATTTTCTATTGCCCGATATGATCGCAGCAAGGTAAATGTGACAAGCGGACGTGATCTAGTGAAATCCGGAAGGAAAAACGAGAAATACGGTGAAGCGATTTACGCCTTCAAGATCGATTCGAGATTCTTTCGGTACCGGCGGCTTGCGGAAAGTTTTGTTCCGTTTTTTAGAACGACGTCATATTCGCCGTTAAAGGTCGGATGAAATTCCTTTATCTCTTTGATCCTCACAATCGTTGAACGGCGAAGTCGAACGAAATCATGGCTATCGAGCTTTTTCTCCATGCTGTTCATCGTTTCGCGAAGAATGTACTTTTTCTTCGGAGTATGAAGATTAATGTAGTTTCCGTCGGACGTTATCCAATTGATCTCATTCACGTCGAGCAAAACGATCCGACCGTTTTCCTTGACCGAGATCCTGCGAAGGACATCGCGATGGCCGTTACTCTCGCTACTCGCTGAGCTCGGCGGATATATGCGTTCAGCGGCCTCATCGGTCGGCAAATTTACTACTCCTCGCTTTTTGATCCACGCATCGGTGGACAATCGGCGAGGGTCAAAGAAATGATCGTAAACGTAAACCGTTGCGATGATCGCAAAATATACGAGGAAGCTCGATTGAAATTCGCTCGCAAGCAGGAATTTGTAATAGTCGATAACGCTATGCGAGCCGTCGTTGAAAACGATGGAAGCGATAGCAACGTAGATCCCTAATTGCGTCAACGCAAAGATCGCTCCTGCCGGTATATGGATCCCGAAGAAGCGGAACCAACCAAGTCCGCCAAACGCATATCTTCGCGCAAACCAAAGCACCGGAACGGTCAATATAGCCCAGGAGTACCCGCAAAGGATCCAACTGATCAAATAACCAGCGAGGCTTGGCGTTTTTCCTAGATAAACGTCGCGCAGATAATTCTGGGTTCCGAAAAACAGGCCAAATGCCGTCCATACCAGCAAGATCACGATCGGGTAAAAGAATCTATGCCGGGTGATTTTCGTTTGCTCTAACACGATCTCAGATTTGGAAATGCTACTCGATCTGATACGTTGCCACGCTGGTCGGTGTTTCGTAGCAGCGAACCTTGTGGACCTTTACACGCTCGTCGCCGACGCGCCCGTTCAGGTATTCAAGAATGTAACGAGCCAAATTCTCGGCCGACGGATTTAACTCTTCGTCAAAGGGCGGCAATTCGTTCAAATTGCGATGATCGAGGTACTTAACGATCTCATCCGCCGCTTTTTTCAGATCGACAAAATCGATCAGCAACCCAATGTTATTCAACTCCTCGCCCTTTGCGAAGATCTCGATCTTGTAATTGTGCCCATGCAAATTCTCACACTTCCCCTTATACCCGCGCAGCTGATGCGCCGACGAGAAATTGCGTTCGATCATTACTTCGTAAAAGCCCGGCATATTTAGTTTGACGGCACTACTACTTCCAAATGATACAGCTCGCCCATCATTTTCATATATTCGGCGAGGGGCGGCAGGCCGATCTCCTTTCTGCGCTTCTCAAGATTTTTCGGATCTTCGACAGGGTTCATCACGAGCTTGCCATCTTTGAATTCAAACCCCGAGCCATATAACTGCTTCTTTCCCTGATGCAGTCTCAAACGGTCAACAAAATTGGCGTAATCAAGCGGCGGAATCTCTTTATTCTTAAATGCCTCGGTGATCGGTCCCGAAGACTTTATCCTCAACTCATCCGGCGTAGCGTGCTGGAGCAGAATCATATACGCCCGCAAACCGTCCTTGCCGACTTTCCCAGTATTCGGAAAGCCGATCTGGTCAAAGATCTCGTTTATCCGTTTCGTATTCGGCTCGTCGATAGTCTTCCCGATCTCCATAAAGCACTTCATTTGTGGATCAGCCGGAAGATTGGTGCACTTCGTCCGCGCGTCCTGATCGATTTGCTCCATCTTAAGAAGTTCTTCGCGAACCTTCGGGTATTGGGTCTGGGCCACCGAAGCCTCACCAGCAGAGAAAATAATCAAAAACGCAACAATGATTCTCATACGCGGTCGACTTCAAAGATGGTCTCGATGTCTCGAACGTCACTTGTAATCCTCGCCTTCGGCAAACTATTCAAAAAATCCCTTGCGTATGATTTTGTTCTCAAACGAGAGTCCAGGATCGCTATTACTCCGCGGTCAGTCTTACTCCTTATTAATCGCCCGATTCCCTGCTTTAGTGTGATGATAGCTTGGGGAACGCTGTAATCGAAGAATGACTTGCCACCGTTATCGTCGATGAATTTTGTGCGGGCGGCGACTACCGGATCGGTCGGCACGGCGAATGGAAGCTTGTCGATGATGACGCACGAAAGCTGCTCGCCTCGAACGTCTACTCCTTGCCAGAAACTCGATGTCGCGAACAAAACCGCGTTCGGTGTTTCCTTAAAGCGATCGAGTAATCCTTCTTTGGACATTTGACCTTGTATCAGGCACGGATAATTTACACGCGATGACACTAGTTCGTACAAAGAGCGCATCGAATAGTTGCTCGTTGCGAGAACAAATGCCCGGCCGCGGGTGATATTTAATATCTTGATGATTTCGCCGGCCGCCATTTGCGAGTACTCGGGAGCACGTGGGTCGGGCATCGCTTTCGGGATATAAATAATTGCTTGTTTTTGATAATCAAATGCAGCGGGCCCAAGCATTGTGTCGGTCTTGCCATTGGTCAAACCGAGACGGTCGCGAATGAAATTAAAGGAACCGTTTGTTGAAAGGGTTGCCGAGGTCAGCACGCAAGTCTCGACCTTGTCGAACAGCTTTTCTTTCAAGAGCATCGAAACATCGATCGGCGATGCCTGCAAAAATATGCCTTTGCCGCGGCGCTCGAGCCAATAAACGAAGTTGCGGTCAGCTTGGGTAGCGACAAACTTCAGATCGAACCTTGCCTGGCGGATCCGCCTGACCAGGCTCTCTGCCTCTGTCAATTGCTCGGAGAAAGCATCAACCTCACTATCCAACCGGGCGAGTGCGTTGTCGAGAGCCTCATAAGCCTCGCCCAGCGGCGTAGGCCTTGTATCGCCGTCGTGGTACCGGCTCGCGAAGGCATCAGGGAGTAAAGGAAATCGGCCTTCGGCACCGCGGACCTGCGTAAATCGCACCCAAAATTGTTCGGCCAGCCCGAATATCTTCGCGGCGATCTTGGTCAACTGCATGGTTGCCACGGCGTCCGTGATAGGCAAAGCGTCCGTATCCCGAACGAGTTCGTCTATCTGAAAATTAGATACCTGGGTTCCGAAATAGTCTGCAGCAATGTCTTCGATCAAATGGGCCTCGTCAAAGATGACTGCGGAATAATCCGGTATAACCTTGCCGAACTGATTTCCTCGAACATTCAAGTCAGCAAAGAACAGGTGGTGGTTCACAATAATAATGTCGG
>Ga0163163_10002464_pt1 | contig 15641 bp, 18 predicted proteins | sample S65metaG_FD_119766 | JGI IMG/M metagenome (GOLD analysis project Ga0163163, IMG submission 119766) | Switchgrass rhizosphere microbial communities from Kellogg Biological Station, Michigan, USA - S6-5 metaG | ecosystem: Host-associated > Plants > Roots > Rhizosphere > Soil | place: USA... | reverse complement strand
TGATGTTGATCGAGCCCATGATCGAGCTCGCGCCGAGGATGTGCAGGGCGAAGATGCCGGCGTCCATCGACGGGCCCATCTGCAGCGTCAGCGGCGCGTAGAGGGTCCAGCCGGCGGCCGGTGCGCCGCCCGGCATGAAGAACGAGCCGACGATCATGCACGCCGCCGGGATGAGCAGCCAGAAGCTCAGGTTGTTCATCCGCGCGAACGCCATGTCGGGGGCGCCGATCTGCAGCGGGATCATCCAGTTCGCGAAGCCGACGAACGCCGGCATGATGGCGCCGAACACCATGATCAGGCCGTGCATCGTCGTCAGCTGGTTGAACAGCTGCGGGTTGACGAACTGCAGGCCGGGATGGAACAGCTCGGCCCGGATCATCAGCGCCAGCAGGCCGCCGACCATGAACATGGTGAACGAGAACAACAGGTACATCGTGCCGATGTCCTTGTGGTTCGTCGCGAACACCCAGCGGCGCCAGCCGTGCGGCGCGCCGTGATGCTCGTGGTGGTCGTCGTGGTCGTGGCCCGCGGCGTGGCCGTGTCCGCCGTGCTGTCCGATTACTGCGCTCATTCCTGGGTCCTCTGCGGATAACGGGTCACTTGCGGGCGGCGGCGACTTCGGTCGGCTGCACGACCTGGCCGGTGGCATTCGACCAGTGGTTCTTGGTGAAGGTGACCACCGCGGCGATCTCGGTGTCGCTCAGCTGCTTCCACGACGGCATGGCGCCCTTGTTCGCACCCTCGAGGACGGTGTGGATCTGCTTGGTCTTGTCGGCGTCGAGCACGACCGCCGAGGCGTCGAGCGGCTTGACGCCGTTGCCGCCCTTGCCGTTGGCCTGGTGGCAGACCTGGCAGTTGGCGGTGTAGACCTGCTCGCCACGCGCCTGCAGGCCGGCGAGGTCCCAGACCTTGCTCGGGTCGTCCGCCTTGGCCGCCATCTCCTTCTGGCGGTCGCCGACCCAGGCGCTGTACGCCTGCTGCGACAGCACCTTGACGTGGATCGGCATGTAGGCGTGCTCCTTGCCGCAGAGCTCGTAGCACTGGCCGTAGAAGTCGCCTTCGCGATCGGCCTTGACCCCGGTGGCGCGCACGAAGCCCGCCGGCGCGTCCTGCTTGACGCCGAGCGAGGGCACGCCCCAGGCGTGGATGACGTCGCTGGCGGTGGTGATCACCCGGATCTTCTTGTTCACCGGCACGACCAGCGGGTGGTCGACCCGGAACAGGTAGTCGTCGCCCGTCGGCTTGCCGGCATCGGAGGCCTCGCGCTGGGTCGGATCGAGGGTCGAGAGAAAGCCGATGCCGGCGCCCTCGCCGTTGAGATAGTCGTAGCCCCACTTCCACTGGTAGCCGGTGGCCTTGACCGTGAGGTCGGCGGCGCTGGTGTCCTTCATCGCCACGACCACGCGCGTTGCCGGCAGGGCCATCAGGATGACGATGATGAACGGCACCACCGTCCAGGCGATCTCGACCGTGGTGCTCTCGTGAAAATTCGCCGCCCGCGCGCCCTTCGACTTGCGGTGCTTGATGATCGAATAGAACATCACGCCGAACACGGCAAAGAAGATCACCAGGCAGACGACCAGCATGAAGTTGTGCAGCCACTGCTGGTCGGCGGCGATCGCCGAGGCGGGCGGGTGCAGGTCGTACTGGTTCACCTTCGGGCCGCCGGCAAGGTCGTTCACCGCCCACACGGGCAGCGCCCAGGCCGCGCCGAGAATCAGGGCGAGCCGGCTGAACGCTCGGCCAAGGGATCGAATCGTCATCATCTGTGGTGCCACGTTTCGAGAATTCTTCGGGTTGTCTGTCGTCAGGCGATAGCGGAGCTGGTCGACCGGCGCAGCGCCGCGCGCAGCTCGTCGGCCAGGGCGGGGCGCAGTTCGGGGCGCACGAAGCGGCCGACCGCGATGTGCCGCCCCTCGCCGGAGAGCTCGATCAGCGAGCCGTCGCGATCCGCGGGCTCGACCCGGACCCAGGTGGGCGCGGCGAAATCGGCCAGTTCGGTGCGCCGCCCGAGGGTGCAAGCGACCGAGAAGCGGCCCGGCCGCAGCACCAGGCTCTCGTTGTCGGCGGCGTGTCGGGCGTAGATGACGATCGCGGCGCCGACGGCGAGCAGCTCGGCACCCGCGAACGGCAGGATGAAAGGGGCGCCCTGAATCCAGAACAGGCCGCCGATGCCGAGGCCGACGGCGCACAGGCTCAGGTAAACGTGCAACAGCTGCCGCGGCGTGAACGAGCAGTTGCGCTTCATGTGCCAGCGCATCGAGCCGTCGGTCTCGTCGGCGACGCAGGCGAAGCGGGGCGCCGGGGCAGGCGACCCGAGGCCGCGCGAAGCGTGAACACTGAGAGCTGACATCCTGCGCTGGGTCGCCTGGGTGGGGCTGTCGAGTAGCCCCGACAAAAGCCAGGGATTTTAGCGTACGCAATCAGGCCGGTCGGCGTGGACGCCTCACCATCGCGCGCATGTCGTCGAGCGAGACCGCCACGTCGCCTCCCTGAACGCGCGGCGCCGCCTTGAATCCGTGGCCGTAGGCGATCTCGAAGCTGAGCGAGATCCGGCCATCGGCGCCGGCGCGCGCCGCGAGCGCCGCGACCAGACGCCGCCTCCAGGCCGGCGTACGCAGGCCCGCGAAGCGGTCGGGCGCGGCATTGCCGCCGAGCTGGCGCAGCTCCGCAAGCAGGGCTTCGGCGTTGGCCCAGCTGAGGGTCAGCGTCTCCTGGTCGAGCACCGGGTCGGCGAAGCCGGCGGCGACGAGCATGTCGCCGAGATCGTGCATGTCGACGAAGCCGGGCGTCGGCGCCGGCCAGCCGAGCGAGGCGTAGAGCTCGCGCAGCTCGGCGAGCGTTCCCGGCCCGAGGCAGGAGAAGGCGACGAAGCCGTCGACCCCGAGCAGCTCGTGCCAGCGGGCGAACAGGGCCGGCGGATCGATCACGCCGTGCAGGACCATGTTGGCCCAGACGAGCTGGGCACGGCCCAGGGCCGCATCGGGCTCGCCGGCGACATGGGCCGACGCCACCTGCGCTCGGCCGAGCGACCACCAGCGCCGCTCGGACGATCGTCGCGCACGCGCCTGCCACGACGGATCCGGCTCGACGGCGACGATCTCGGCCTTCGGATAGCGCTGCCGCAGCGCGTCGCGGCCACCGCCCGGGCCGGCGCCCCAGTCGAGCACGCGCGCGGGCTCGATGCGCATCGGCGCCAGGCGCTCGGCCAGGCGACGGGCCGCCTCGAGGTGCAGCCAGGGCGGCTCGGGCCGTGCCGCCATCCGCCGGAGCGCCCGCTCGACCGCGACCGCATCGAGGCGGCGCCCGCCCGCGCGATCGTTCACATCCATGCTGGGCAGTATATTGAGCCGATGCCGGCGGCCCGCCCTCTCAGCGCCTGGCGCGGCCGGCGCCTCGCCGCGGCGGCGATGCGCTGGCCGAGCCTGTGCGCCGTCTGCGAAGGCTGGGGCCTCGGCCGCGTCTGCACCGATTGCCGCGAGCGCTTCGCGCCGGTCGTGCCGCGCTGCCGACGCTGCGCTTTGCGGGTGCCCGAAGGCGTCGAGGTCTGCGGCGAATGCCTGGCCGCGCCGCCGCCCTTCGACGCCGCCTTCGCCCGCGTCGACTACGCCTATCCGTGGGACCGATTGATTCCGGCCTTCAAGTTCCGTGCGGCCCTCGACCTCGCGCCGGCGTTCGTCGAGGCGATGGCCGAGGCCGGCGCCGGACGCGACCTCGATGCGCCCGAGATCCTGGTCGTCCCGGCTCCCTTGAGCGACGCGCGCTTGCGCGAACGCGGCTTCAACCAGGCCCGGGAGCTCGCCCGGCGGCTCGCACCGCGGATCGGCGGTCGCGCCGAATCGTCGCTGATGCTGCGCCTGCGCGACACGCCGCACCAGATCGCCTTGCCGCCCGACGAGCGCGCCGGCAACGTGCGCGACGCCTTCGCGGTCGAGCCGCGGCGGCGGAGCGAGATCCGCGGCCGGGCGGTGGCGTTGGTCGACGACGTGATGACCACCGGCAGCACCGCAGCCGAGATCGCCCGCGCGCTCCGGCACGCGGGCGCGGCGCGGGTCGAGGTCTGGGTCGTCGCCCGAACGCCGCGGCCCGGGGATCGCTAGCGCGACGCTTCCCCATGTTCAACATCGTCTTGGTCGAGCCGGAGATCCCGCCCAACACCGGCAACGTCATCCGCCTGGCGGCCAACACCGGCGCCACCCTGCACCTGGTGGAGCCGCTCGGCTTCGCGATGGAGGACAAGCTGCTCCGCCGCGCCGGCCTCGACTATCACGAGTTCGCCGACGTCCGGCGCCATGCCTCCTGGGCAGCGTTCCTCGCCGCCGCGGCGCCCGCGCCCGATCGTCTGTTCGCCTTCACCACCGAGGGCAGGCGCGCGTTCGCGGATGTCGCCTGGTCGCCCGGCGACTGGCTGGTGTTCGGCTCGGAGACCGCCGGGTTGAAAGCGGCGGTTCGGGCAACGATCCCGCCGGCGCAGCAGGTCCGCCTGCCGCTTCGACCGGGACAGCGCAGCCTCAACCTCAGCAACGCGGTCGCTGTCGCTGTGTTCGAGGCCTGGCGCCAGAACGGCTACGCCGGCGGCGTCTGAGGCCTGTGAACGCGACGCGAGGGCTCGCGCCGCGGGCGGCGCTCAGCCGCGCTCGGATCGGGCATCGCGCCGCAACAGCAGCTCGAGCGCCTGCGCCGGCGCGAGCCCGCCGGCGAGCACCTGCACCACCGCGTCGACGATCGGCATCTCGATGCCGCGCGCATGGGCGCGCTGCAGCACCATCGGCGCACTCTTCACGCCCTCGGCGACATGGCCGAGCTCGGCGAGGATGCGGTCGAGCGCGATCCCTTCGGCCAGGCGCAGGCCGACGGTCCGGTTGCGCGACAGGTCGCCGGTGGTCGTCAGCACCAGGTCGCCCAGCCCCGACAGGCCCATGAAGGTCTGCGCCTCGGCGCCGAGGGCGACGCCGAGCCGCGTCATCTCCGCGAGTCCGCGCGTCACCAGGGCGGCGCGCGCATTCAGGCCGAGCTGCATGCCATCGGCGATGCCGGTGGCGATCGCGAGCACGTTCTTGACCGCGCCACCGACCTCGACGCCGACCGGGTCGGCCGAGGTGTAGATGCGCAGCGCCCCGGCATGGAAGGCCTCGACCGCGGCCTCGCACAGGCCGGCATCGCGGCTCGCCGCGACCAGCGCCGTCGGCTGGCCGCGTGCCACCTCGATCGCGAAGCTCGGGCCGGAGAGCACGCCGACGCGGGCGTTCGGTGCCGCGGCCCGCGCGATCTCGTGGCCGAGCCAGCCGGTGCCTTCCTGGAAGCCCTTGCACAACCAGAGCACGGCAGCACCCTGCTCGTTTGCGAGACGGCGCAGCACCGGATCGAGACCGGACATCGGCGTGGCGATCACGATCAGCCCGCCGCGCGCATGCCGCACCGCGGCGGCGAAGTCGCTCGTCACCTGCAGCGCCGGCGGCAGGGCGATCTCGGGAAGGTACCGGGCGTTGCGGCGCAGCGACCGCATCTGCGCCGCCTGGGCCGCGTCGCGCGCCCACAGGCGCGTCGAATGGGCGGCCGAGGCATGGATCGCGAGCGCGGTGCCCCACGCTCCCGCGCCGAGCACCGTGAGGTTCATCGGCGCGACCTCGGGGGAAAGGTCAGCCCTCGATGCTCGGGGCGCCGCCCGAGCCGTTGGTCGTGCCGGCGGCCTGGGCCTTGAGCTCGGCCTGCTGCGCCTCGTACATCGCCTGGAAGTTGACTTCCGAGAGCATCACCGGCGGGAAGCCGGCACGGGTGCAGACGTCGGAGACGATGGCGCGCAGGTAGGGATAGATGATGCCCGGGCAGTTGATGCCGAGGATCTGCCGCAAGGCCTCTTCGGGGATGTTGCGGATCTCGAAGATGCCGCCCTGCTTGGCCTCGACCAGGAACAGCGTCCGGTCGTTGATGGTGGCCGTCACCGTCGCCGTCACCGTGACCTCGAAGGTCGCCTCGCCGACCGTCTCCGCGCCCAGCCCCAGGTTGATCTCGACCTGCGGCTGGCCCTGCTCGAGCAGGACCTGCGGCGAGTTCGGCTGCTCGAGCGACAGGTCCTTCAGGTAGAGCCTCTGGATGGAAAACAGAGGGGCGTTTTGGTTGTCGTCGGCCATGGGGAGCTCTTTGAGGAAAAGAAACGGGGGGCGCGGGCGCGAAACGCGGCGCCGGGCGGAGCCGGCAGGGCTGCCGGGGCGGCGATTATGGCGCGACGGCGAGGAGCGGCTCGAGGCGGCCGGCGCGGTCGAGCGCGATCAGGTCGTCGCAGCCGCCGACGTGGGTATCGCCGATGAAGATCTGCGGCACGGTGTAGCGGCCGGTGAGCTTGATCATGGTCGCGCGCTCGGCGGGGCGCTCGTCGACCCGGATCTCGTCGAACTGCTCGACCCCGCGCTGGCGCAGCAGCGCCTTGGCCCGGATGCAGTAGGGGCAGGTGGCAGTGCTGTACATCTTCACCGCCTTCAGGGACGTGCTCATGCGAAAGCTGGGGAAGCGGCGTGCTCGCTCATGCGGAAGCGGCCTTCTCGACCGGCAGATTGGCGGCGCGCCAAGCGGCCAGGCCGCCGGACAGGACCCGGGCGTTCTCGTAGCCGAGCTTCTTCAGCACGGCGAGGGCGCGCTGGGCGCGGTTGCCGGTGGGGCAGACGATCACCAGCGGCAGCGACTTGTTCTTCGGCAGCTCGCGCGAGGTCTCGAGCGTGGCCAGCGGCGCGTTCTTCGCCCCGACCGCATGCGCGGCGGCGTACTCGGCCGGCTCGCTGACGTCGATCAGCACGCCCTTCTCGCGGTTGATGATCTGCACCGCATCGGCCGCCGACACGCGGCCGGCGCCGCCCGCCTGGGAAAGCATCGGCATGAGCAGCAGCGCGCCGGAGGCGATCGCGGCGGCGAAGAGATACCAGTTCTGGAGAATGAAATCCAAGGGCTTGGCGAGGCGGATTCGCTCGCAGGCGAGAAAACGCGAATTATAGAATTCCGCCTCTTCGCGCCGCCGCCCGTGCGGCATCGCCTTGCAACGCGCCGGCCTTTGCGCCGTCCTTCGAGAATCCTCGCCCATGCACAAGCTCGTCCTGGTTCGTCACGGCGAATCGACCTGGAACCTGGAAAACCGGTTCACCGGCTGGACCGACGTCGACCTCACCGCCAAGGGCGTGGAGCAGGCCCGTGCCGCCGGCCGGCTGCTGAAGGAAGAGGGCTACGAGTTCGACCGCTGCTGCACCTCGGTGCTGAAGCGGGCGATCTGGACCCTCTGGTACGCGCTCGACGAGATGGATCGCACCTGGCTGCCGGTGACGAACGACTGGCGCCTGAACGAACGCCACTACGGCGCGCTGCAGGGCCTGGACAAGGCCGAGACGACGCGCAAGTTCGGCGCCGAGCAGGTACTCGCCTGGCGGCGCAGCTACGACACCCCGCCGCCGGCGCTGACCCCGGACGATCCGCGCAGCGAGCGCAGCGATCCGCGCTACCGCGCCCTGCGCGCCGGCGACGTGCCGCTGACCGAATGCCTCAAGGACACGGTTGCCCGCGTCCTGCCCTACTGGCACGAGCAGCTGGCGCCCGCCATCCGCGCCGGCGAGCGGCTCCTGGTCTCGGCCCACGGCAACAGCATGCGGGCGCTGGTGAAGTACCTCGACGGCGTGTCCGACGCCGACATCGTCGGCCTCAACATCCCCAACGGCATTCCCCTGGTCTACGAGCTCGACGCGGCGCTGAAGCCGATCCGCAGCTACTACCTCGGCGACCCGGAAGTCGCCGCCGCGGCCGCGGCGGCGGTGGCGCGTCAGGCTTCCGGCGGCTGAAGGGCGATGCCGAGCGCGCCGGCGATGTCGGCGCGCAGGTGACCGGCGAGCTCGCGCCGCTCCACCCCGGCCGCTTCGCGCGGCGACAGGAAGGTCACCCGGGCGACGACGCCGTCGCCGCAGGCCGCATTCCACAGGCTCTGGGCCAAGGTCGTCGCGCCGACGAACTCCATCGCCTTGCTGACTTCGTCGCTCGAGTCGGAGAAGCGCAACGCCACCGGCTGCACCGGCGTCGCGGTCGAGATCGCCGCCTGCAGCAGGTTGGCGTGGAAAGGCAGCAGGCCGTGGCCGGTGGAGGTCGTGCCCTCGGGGAAGATCGCGACCGTCTGCCCGGCGCCCAGTCCCTTCGCCATCGCATGGACGACGCGCAAGGCGTCGCGCTTGCGCTCGCGCTCGAGGTAGAGCGTGCCGGCGGAATCGACCAGGCGCGAGATCAGCGGCCAGGCCTTGACGTCGGCCTTGGAGACAAACCGCGCCTCGGGCAGCACCGCGTGCACGACCATGATGTCGAGCCAGGAGATGTGATTGACGGCGAGCAGCTTGCCGCCGCTCGCGGCCCTGCCTTCCACCCGCAGCGCGATGCCGAGCACGCGCAGCATCTTCTCCGACCACCAGCGGATCCGCGCCAGCTGCTCCTCCTGCGCCAGCCGGGGAAAGCGGAACAGGACGATGCCGAGGCCGTGCAGCCCGTGGACGACGGCACGCGTCAGGCGCGCGACAGCGCGAAGGCGGCGCAGCGCCACGCCGATTCCGCGCCTAGGGCCTAGCGCGAGCCAAGGTCGGCGCCGGCGTCGTGCGCGACTCGGCCGGCGACCAGCGTCCAGCGCACCCGACCGAGCAGCTCGCTGCCCTCGAAGGGCGTGTGCCGGCTGCGGCTCAGCAGCCGGGACGAATCGAGCTGCCACGAGACCGCCGGGTCGAAGACGCAGAGATCGGCCGGCGCGCCCACGGCCAGGCCGCTCGGCGCGTCGGTGGCCGACCGGCTGGAACGCGCCAGCACGGCGCACGGCCGGCTGGTCACCGCCGCCAGCGTCTGCGCCAGGCCGAGGCCGGACGCCTCGCCCCACTTCAGCACCAGGCCGAGCAGCAGCTCGAGCCCGGTCGCGCCGGGCGCGGCTTCGGCGAACGGCAGGTGCTTCTCGTCCTCGGTGATCGGCGTGTGGTCGCTGACCAGCGCGTCGATCGTGCCGTCGGCGAGGCCGGCGCGGATCGCGTCGCGGTCGCGCTGCTGGCGCAGCGGCGGCACCAGCCGCATGGCGGCGTCGAAGTAGCCGATGTCGACGTCGATCAGGTGCAGCTGGTGGATGCTGGCGTCGCAGCTCACCGGCAGGCCCTCGGCCTTGGCGCGGCGCACCAGCTCGACGCCGGCGGCGCTGCTCAGGCGGCAGAGGTGGACGCGCGCGCCGGTGTCGCGCACCAGCTCGAAGATCGTCGCCAGGGCGATCGTCTCGGCCAGCACCGGCACGCCGGTGAGGCCCATGCGGGTGGCGAGCGGTCCCTTGGCGGCGACGCCGCCGCCGAGCCAGGCGTCGTTCGGCCGGAGCCAGGTGGACAAGCCGAAGGTCGCCGCGTACTGCAGGGCGCGGTGCAGCACCAGGGTATCGCGCAGCACCGCATCACCCTGGCCGAGGCCGACGCAGCCGGCCTCGGAGAGCTCGGCCATTTCGGTCAGCGCTTCGCCGGCGAGGCCGCGGGTCAGCGCGCCGAGCGGGAAGACGCGCGCGAGGTCGAGATTGCGGGTGCGGAACTTGAGCATCTCGACGAGGCCCGGCTCGTCGAGCACCGGCCGGGTGTCCGGCGGGCAGACCAGGCCGGTGACGCCGCCGGCGACCGCCGCCGCCAGCTCCGACTCGAGCAGGCCTTCCTGCTCGTGCCCCGGCTCGCCGAGACGCGCGCACAGGTCGATCAGGCCCGGGATGACAACCGCGCCGTTCGCGTCGAGCGTCCGCTCCGGTGTGAAGTCGGCCGGCGGCCGGGCCCCGGCGGCGACGATGCGGCCGGCGGCGAGAGCGATCGTGCCGGGCTCGTCGCGGCCGGTCGCGGGATCGACCAGCCGGGCGTTGGAGATCAGCAAGCGCTCATTCATGTTCTGAGGAGAAAGCGTGGAGGAACCGTAGCGAGCGGCCCGAGGTTGCGGCGAGAAGCGCAGCCGTAAATGGGTACGGCGAGCATCGCAGTCGCAAGATCGGGTCGCGCAGTGGGTTCATCCATGCATTCTCAGGCGCTGTTGCCGGCAATGATCGACATCACCGCCATCCGCACCGCGATGCCGAAGGTCACCTGCGGCAGGATGACGCTCTGCGCGCCGTCGACCACCGCCGAGTCGATCTCCACGCCGCGGTTGATCGGCCCCGGATGCATGACGATCGCGTCCGGCTTGGCGAGGGCGAGCTTCTCGGGGGAAAGCCCGAAGGTCTTGGCGTACTCGCCGGCGCTCGGCAGCATCGCCCCGCTCATCCGCTCGTTCTGCAGGCGCAGGGTGATGACCACGTCGGCGCCGCGGATCCCCTCGGCCAGGTCGTGGCAGACGCGCACGCCCATCTCCTTCAGGTCGCCCGGCACCAGGGTCTTCGGGCCGACGGCGCGGATCTCCGGCACGCCGAGGGTTGTCAGGGCATGGATGTCGGAGCGGGCGACGCGCGAGTGGACGATGTCGCCGACGATCGCCACCGTCAGCTGGGTGAAGTCCTTCTTGTAGTGGCGGATCGTGTACATGTCGAGCAGGCCCTGCGTCGGATGCGAGTGCCTGCCGTCGCCGGCGTTGACCACGTGCACGTGCGGCGCGCAATGCCGGGCGATCAGGTAGGGCGCTCCGCTCTCCGAATGGCGCACCACGAACATGTCGGCATGCATCGCCGAGAGGTTGGCGATGGTGTCGAGCAGGCTCTCGCCCTTCGCCGTGCTGGACCGCGCGATGTCGAGGTTGATGACGTCGGCCGAGAGCCGCTTGGCGGCGATCTCGAAGGTGGTGCGGGTGCGGGTCGAGTTCTCGAAGAACAGGTTGAAGACGCTCTTGCCGCGCAAGAGCGGCACCTTCTTGACCTCGCGGTCGTTGACGCTCAGGAAGGTGCCGGCGGTGTCGAGGATGTGCTGCAGGATGCCCGCCGGCAGGCCCTCGATCGACAGCAGATGGATCAGTTCGTCGTTGCGATTGAGCTGCGGGTTGCGGCGGACGAACATGGTCAGCGGATCTCGAACGTGAAGCGACCCGCGGCGTCGCGCGCCAGCTCGATCCGCTCGCTGGGCGGAAGCACGATCCTAGCGACGGCGCAAGCGGCCTCGATCGGCAGCTCGCGGCCGCCGCGGTCGACCAGCACCGCCAGGACCACACTCGCCGGCCGGCCGAAGTCGTAGAGCTCGTTGATCGCGGCGCGGATCGTCCGCCCGGTGTAGAGCACGTCGTCGATCAGGACGATGTGCCGGCCTTCGATCTCGAACGGCAGCTTGGTCTGCCCGGCGCCGGCGGCGAGGCCGCGGCGGGAGAAGTCGTCGCGGTGCAGCGCGCTCGAGATCACGCCCGGCTCGCCGGCCAGGCCACAGTCGCGCTGCAGCCGCTCGGCCAGCCAGGCGCCGCCCGACCAGATGCCGACCAGGACGCCGTCGGCCTTGAGCAGGCCGCGCACGCCGGTCAGCAGGCCCGCGTACAGCGCTTCGGCGTCGAGCTCGATCCGGCTCATTGGACCCTCGCCAGGAACTGCTCGAGGATCAGCGCCGCGGCCGCGGCGTCGAGGTCGCGGGCGCCTTCGGCGCGTGCGGCGGTCGTGGTGTAGCGCTCGTCGACCTCGTGCACCGGCAGCCCGAAGCGCGCCTTCAGGCGGCGGCCGAAGCGGCGCGCCCGTTCGGTGTTGACGTGGCTGGCCCCGTCCGGATGGAAGGGCACGCCGACGACCAGGGCCGCCGGCTGCCACTCGGCGATCAGCCGGGCGATCGCCTCGAACCGGGCCTCGCCCTGCGCCGCCACCGTGCAGAGCGGCGTCGCGCTTCGGGTCAGCGAATTGCCGCTGGCGACGCCGACCCGGGCCGCCCCGAAATCGAAAGCAAGAAAGGAGTGGACGGCGGAAGCGGAGGAGGCCAGGACAAGCCTCACGCGTGCCCCGCCGCCGAGCTGAGCATGCCGGCGTCGATGCCGAGCAGCGACAGCGCCTTGTCGTAGCGCTCGGCGACCGGGGTGTCGAAGATGATCCCGGGCTGGGCCTCGACGTTGATCCAGCCGTTGTTGCTGATCTCGTCCTCGAGCTGGCCCGCGGCCCAGCCGCTGTAGCCGAGCGTCACCAGCACCTTCTTCGGCCCGGCGCCGTTGGCCAGGGCCTCGAGCACGTCCTTGCTGGTGGTCATCTCCAGGCCGCCCTCGATCTTCAGCGACGAGTTGTAGCCGCTCTCGGCATCGGCACCGGTCGGCTCGTGCAGGACGAAGCCGCGCTCGGTCTGCACCGGGCCGCCGAAGTAGACCGGCGCCTCGACCAGGTCTTCGCGCTCCAGCGACAGCTCGACCTTCTCGAACAGGTTCTTGAGGGTGATGTCGATCGGCTTGTTGATGACCAGGCCGAGCGCGCCCTTCTCGGTGTGCTCGCACAGGTAGACGACCGTGCCCGCGAACGTGCCGTCGCCCATGCCCGGCATGGCGATCAGGAACTGATTCGTCAGGTTGATCTGTTGCGCCGCCATGACCGTCATTTTATTCCGCGCCGGCCGCGAACAGGACGGGGATAGGGGAAGCCCGGGCCTTTTCGGGATACTGCGGCGGATGGAGAAGTCGCTCGACACCGCCCTGGTCTGGTTGCGCCGCGACCTGCGCTGGGACGACCACGCAGCGCTGTTCCATGCCCTCAAGGCAGCGCGCCGGGTGTGGTGCGCCTTCGTCTTCGACCGCGCCCTGCTCGATCCGCTGCCGCGCGCCGACCGCCGGGTGGAATTCATCCTCCAGTGCGTCGAGGCGCTGGGCGTCGAGCTGGCCGAGCTCGGCCGGCGCCACGACAACCATGGCGTCCACCTGATCGTCCGCCACGGCCAAGCCAGCGACGAGATCGTCGCCCTGGCGAGCGAGCTCCACGTGCAGGCGGTCTACGCCAACCACGACGACGACCCCTACGCCCTGGCGCGCGACGCCGCCGTCCGCGGTGCCCTCGCCGGCCGCGGCGTCGCCCTGCACACCTCCAAGGACCACGTGGTGTTCGAGCGCGGCGAGATCCTGACCGGCGCCGGCACGCCCTACGGCGTGTTCACGCCCTACCGTACCGCCTGGCTGAAGAAGCTCGACGCGTTCTACCTCAAGGCCTATCCGGTCGAGCGCTATGCGGCCGGGCTGGCGCCGCTGCCGGCCGGCATCGAGGCCGGACGACCCTCGCTGGCCGCGCTCGGCTTCGTCCGCACCAACCTGGAAAGCCTCAAGGTCCACGGCGGCAGTGCCGCTGCCGAGGCGCTGCTCGACGACTTCCTCGGCCGGATCGACGCCTACGACACGGCCCGCGACTACCCCGCCGTCAAGGGCCCGAGCTACCTCGGCGTGCACCTGCGCTTCGGAACGATCTCGATCCGCCGGCTGGCGCGCGAAGCCGCGTCCCGGCCGGCGAGCGACGGCGCCCGGGTCTGGCTCTCGGAGCTGGTCTGGCGCGACTTCTACCAGCAGGTGCTGCATCACCTGCCGCATGTCGTCGGCCACAGCTGCAAGCCCGAGTACGACCGGGTCCGCTTCGAGCACGGGCGCCATGCCGACGAGCACTTCGCCGCCTGGTGCGAAGGCCGCACCGGCTACCCGCTGGTCGACGCGGCGATGGCGCAGATCAACCAGACCGGCTGGATGCACAACCGCCTGCGCATGGTCGCGGCCAGCTTCCTGGTGAAGGACCTGGGGATCGACTGGCGCCGTGGCGAGGCCTACTTCGCCGAGCACCTGATCGACTACGAGCTGGCGTCGAACAACGGCGGCTGGCAATGGTCGGCGTCGACCGGCTGCGACGCCCAGCCGTGGTTCCGGATCTTCAACCCGGTGACCCAGAGCCGCCGGTTCGACCCGCAGGGCCGCTTCATCCGCCGCTACCTGCCGCAGCTCGCCCGCCTCGAGGACGCGCAGATCCACGCTCCCTGGGAGCTGGGACCGATCGAGCTCGAGGCGGCGGGCATCGCCCTGGGCCACGACTACCCGCGGCCGATCGTCGACCACGCCGAGGCGCGGGAGAAGACGCTCGCCCGCTACGCAGTGGTGCGCCGGGCCTAGGGCTCATCGACGCGGGGAAGGCTCAGGCTTCGGCCGCGGCGGCGGTGTAGCGGGCGATCAGGGCGAGCAGGTCCTCTTCCGAGTAGGGCTTGCCGAGGTAGTGGTCGACGCCGAGCTCGGTCGCATGGTCCTTGTGCTTCTGGGCGATGCGCGAGGTGATCATGATCACCGGCAGGGCGCGCCAGCGGGCATCGGCGCGCAAGTTGCGCACCAGGTCGAAGCCGTCCATGCGCGGCATCTCGATGTCGGAGAGCACCACCTGCGGCACTTCCTCGGCCAGGCGCTCGAGCGCGTCGAGACCGTCCTTGGCGAGCGTCACCCGGTAGCCCTCGCGCACCAGCAGGCGCTGCGTCACCCGGCGCACGGTGAGCGAATCGTCGACCACCAGCACCAGCGGCGCCGTCGGCGGCGCATGCGATGCCACCCGCGCCGCCGGCAGGCCGGGGGCGAAGCCGCCCTTCACCGCCGCCTGGCTGGCCGCGCGGGCCTCGTCGCCGTAGAGCGTGGCGAGCGCGACCGGGTTGTAGATCAGCGCGACCACGCCGGAGGCGAGCAGCGTCATGCCGGCGAGGCCGGGCAGGCGCGACAGCTGGGGGCCGAGGTTCTTGACCACGACTTCCTGGTTGCCCAGCACTTCGTCGACGTGCACCGCGATCCGTTGCTGGGCGCTGCGGACGACGACGACGGTGCGATTGCGCTCGCCCGCGTCGGCCGGCGGTGGGCCCATCTGCAGCAGGGCGCCGAGCCAGAAGAACGGCAGGCTGCGATCGCCGAACTCGTAGGCGCCGCTGGCGTAGGCGGCATCGACCTCGGACGGCTTGGCGCGACGCACGATCTCGACCAGGGTCGAGGGCACGGCGACGACGTTCTCGCCGCAGCGCAGCATCACCACCTGCGTCACCGCGGTCGTCAGCGGCAGGATCAGCTTGAACGAGGTGCCCTGGCCGGCGGCGGTGGCGGTCTCGATCCGGCCGCCCATCGCCACCACCTCGGAGCGGACGACGTCCATGCCGACGCCCCGGCCGGCGAGCTCGGTCACCTTCTCCGCCGTCGTGAAGCCGGCGTGGAAGATCAGGTTGGCGAGTTCGGCATCGTCGTGCGGCGCCTTCGGATCGATCAGGCCGGTCGCCTCGGCCTTGGCGCGGATGCGCGCCAGGTCGAGCCCGGCGCCGTCGTCGCGGAATTCGACGCCGACTTCGTTGCCCTCGTGCGAAAGCGCGACGACGATGGTCCCGGTCGGGTCCTTGCCGGCGGCGCTGCGCGCCTCGGTCGGCTCGATGCCATGGGCGATGCAGTTGCGCAGCAGGTGCTCGAAGGCGCCGGTCATCCTGTCCAGCACGCCGCGGTCGACTTCGATCGAGCCGCCGACGATGTCGAGGCGGACCTGCTTGCCGGTTTCCTTCGCGGTCTGGCGAACGACGCGGTACAGCCGGTCGGAGAGGCCCTCGAACTCGACCATGCGCGTGCGCAGCAGGTCGTCCTGCAGGTCGCGGGTGAGGCGCGCCTGGGCGACGAGCTCGTCCTCGGCCTGCTCGAGCGAGCGCTGCAGCGTCCGCTGCACCGTGGCGACGTCGTTGACCGACTCCGCCATCATCCGCGTCAGCTCCTGG
>Ga0163163_10002460_pt1 | contig 15651 bp, 9 predicted proteins | sample S65metaG_FD_119766 | JGI IMG/M metagenome (GOLD analysis project Ga0163163, IMG submission 119766) | Switchgrass rhizosphere microbial communities from Kellogg Biological Station, Michigan, USA - S6-5 metaG | ecosystem: Host-associated > Plants > Roots > Rhizosphere > Soil | place: USA: Michigan... | reverse complement strand
TGTTTGATCCAGTGCTGCTCTAAATCCTTTGGCGAGGTCGTCAACTTTACCGACGCCCCAATAGTGAAGGAAAAATATCTTCGGACTTTCATGCACCATGTGATTGTGCACGGCAACAACCTCGATGCCATTTTCCACAAGGGCTTTGATAACGGGTTGCACTTCATGTTCCAACATGGTGAAGTCACCGCAAACAGCAGCTCTTTCAGGAGTGCCCTGCCATGCCGACCAGGTATTGAAACCCATGAAAGCACTAACAGGTCTTCCATGTTCCTTCAACGCAACGTCGGGTCTGCCTATCGTGTACTTATAAACGCCTTTGGCTGATTCGCCCTTGTGCCCGATCATAGAATCAAGCCGGGCCGTATTAATTGTAGATACTACGCTGTCTGGTTTTTCCACCTTCGGATCTGTTCCACGGCTTTCTTTCACCTTATCAAAAATCGCTTTCACACCTTTGGCCAAATCAGCTACCGGACCCCAGCGATCTATATGCATATACATGATGTTGGGATTGTTTCTCACAAAATGATTGTGAATCGCAGTGATTGAAAAACCATTCCTGATGGCCTCTGCCTGAACGGGCTTGAGATCTTTGTCTGTGAGAATGATATCACCCATCACCATGGCGCTGTCGTTGCAGGGAGAGAAAGCTGCCCATGTGCCCAGGCCCATGAATGGAATGATCTTAAATCCGTCGACAGTTACATGCAGATCATTTTGCGGAACAGTAATTTTGAATTCACCATTCTTCTCGACGCCCTTCATTCCCGTAAGCTGTGTAATGAGGGCAGTGTCCAACTTACTGCTCGCGGGTTGACAGGCAATCGTGTCTTTTGTAGTCGCAGCAGCCATTTCCGGCTGTTCGGTTTTTGCAGGCTGCGTACAATTCATAAGTAGGAAAAAGAATAAAAGCACAAACAGATGTTTCATCGCTAATTTTTTGATTGAACTAAATGTATTTTATGGCTAACCCTGCAATAGCAGCTGCAAGGATGATGATCGGTTCATTTATCCGTTTTACGCGGAGCAATAAAACGATCGTAATGATGGCGATCAGGGCAGAAGTCCAGTCAGTAATTTGCCTCTTTCCCAATACAAGAACCGCTCCAATGATGGCACCGATAGCGGCAGCGGTTACGCCATTAACAAATTCCTTAATGCCGGGATGTTTGCCATATTTTTTAAAATAAGGGGCGGGAAGTATCGTAAATAGATAACATGGAAGGAATGTGGCAAGGGCCGCAACACAGGCGCCGGGGAAACCACCAACAAGATAACCGATGAAAGCAACCGTAATTACCACTGGCCCCGGGGTGATCATCGCTACGGCAACCGCATCCATAAATTGCTGTTCGGTTAACCATTCGTTTTCTTTGACAACGCCACCATATAAAAAAGGGACGATGGCCAATCCACTACCAAAAACGAATGCTCCTGCCTTGAAGAAAAACCATCCGATCTGCACCAGTTTATTTGATGTAATTCCAATAGTGCTGGCTTGCAAGAGAAAAGGGGAAAATAATCCTGACAACCTTGGTTTGAATTTTGGCGGAGCCCGCAGCAACCAAACCACTATCCCTGCAGCCAGCATGAGCCAGAGTATTTCTCTTTCAAACAAAAAAGTCACGACCGCGAGTGAAATGGCTACTGCCCACAACAGCCAGTCGTTGCCAAGGTTCTTTTTAGTGAGTTTGTAGCTACTGATGGCGATAATACCAATGACTGCTGCGCCAATGCCATAAAATGCGGCCTGCATCCACGGCAAACCGCCCGCCACCACATAAACATAAGCAAGGACGAGCACTATGATAAAAGAAGGTATTACGAAAGCTACTCCCGCAAGGGTCGCACCTCTCACTTTGTAATGAATATATCCAAGGTAGATAGCCAGTTGCGCCGCCAGTGGACCGGGCGCCAATTGAGCAAGCGCAAGTCCCTCCTTGAAATCTTCGTCAGTTATCCATTTCCGTTGTTCCACCAGATCGCGGTGCATGTAGCCAACTAAGGCTACCGGCCCACCAAAACCGGTAAAACCCAATCTTAGAAAATAGTAAATCAGCTGGGTCAATGAATAGGTGGCGGTCATTTATGAAAGATGTTTTGGCTGATATCAAATGTAATCCGAATACCCGTAGAATTCAAAAGGGGCATTTTGCTTAACCGATGATTTCCCCGAATTTTGAATTTTAGGTCGCTGAAATTCGCGTGCTATTTGATATGATGAGATTGTATCACTTGATTGTTTTTTTCTCCCTGCTGGCCATCGCCTGCTCAGAGCCACCCCGCATAGAAGCACTTCAGCAATTTGATGCCGAACTGCAGAAATCCGGTGAATACGATTCAATCAAGCGCATACGAATTGACAGTCTGCAACGTCTTTCAAAAACAGTTGACTCAAATGATCCTACTTCTCAATTCGATTTTTACAACCAGCTTTTTGAAGAATATAAAGTTTTCAACTACGATTCGGCGTATAGGTATGCCTTGCAGATGAAAAAGTCGGCAGCTGTTTTGAATGACCCCTCAAAAAAACTCAGGGCCGATTTTAACCTGGGCTTCTGTTTGCTTTCATCGGGAATGTTCAAGGAGACACTTGACTCTATGAGCCGGATTGATTTAACCGACACTCCTGATAGTCTGAAGGCCGAATACTACGCACTGATGGGTCGGTATTATTATGACCTGGGTGACTACGACAAAGACAGTGTGTATACGCCTGTATACAATACCAAAGCAGCTCATTACATTGACTCAGCACTGGCGATCTGGCATCCCGATACCTATTCACATATCTATTTCTCCGGCCTAAAGGAATTGAAGTTGGGAAGGAACGCCGAGGCGAAATCCAATTTCTCAAAGCTCCTTGAAATAAAAACCCTCTCACCGCACCAGGTAGCCGTGACCGCATCTACCTTGAGTGATATTGAAATCCGGGAGGGAAACATTGATCATGCAATTGCCCTGTTGGCGGAAGCCGCTTCTGCAGACATCATTTCATCCACCAAGGAAACTTCCGCGGCCTTCAACCTGGCGAATCAGCTTTACAAGAAGGGGGATGTGAAAACGGCCTCGCTTTGTATCAACAAAGCCATCACCGATGCAGCTTTTTACGGTGCAAGGCAACGAAAGATCCAGGTTAGTGCTATTCTTCCGCTTATTGAAGCTGAGAAATTGAATATCGTTGAAAGTCAGAAGGAGCGGATCACACTCTATGCTGTCCTGGTAAGCCTTTTGTTACTTGCCGTTGTTGGATTGGCGATCACTGTGTACCGCCAGGTGCAGAAGCTTAAACACGCCCAAAAGCTGATCACCGATGCTCACCACAAGGAACAGGAGATTAATCACCGGCTGATTGAAACCAACCACCTGCTTTCTGACGCGAACAAGATCAAGGAAGAGTATATCGGCTATTTTTTCAGTACCAATTCGGATATTTTCACAAGGATTGAAAAGTTTAAGAAAACGCTGGAGCAGAAAATTGCCTACAGGAAGATGGACGAAATCATCACAGTGGTGAATAATATCAACCTCAAAAAGGAGAAGGAGGAGCTGGTCAGAAATTTTGACCGCGTCTTCCTGAAACTGTTCCCCAATTTTGTCACTGAATACAACGCTCTCTTTGCGCCTGAAGACCAGGTCATATTAAAGGACAATGAACTATTAAATACCGACCTGCGAATTTTCGCGCTCATCCGAATGGGCATTCATGACAATGAGAAAATTGCAGAAATCCTGGAGTATTCTGTTCACACTATTAACACCTACAAGACAAGGATCAAAAACAAATCCATTGTTCCAAATGAGGAATTTGAAAGCCGGATCATGAAAATCAGGACGGTTTGATGCTGAAAAGTTTTACAATGCCGTTATATAATAAAAATTATCAATGCATTGTAATGCATTGATAAACAGCATTTAATAGCTTATATTTTCCCCATCTTTCTTCCTTTCTATTATACATTTCATTTATTAGTTGTCATTGGGTATTCGATTTCATTGTTTTGATTTCGTAAACCCTTAAGCGGATTTTGGGTTAATTGTTCAGGTCGACAGGTTCTTTCCATTACCCGTCCACCGGCAATTTCAACAAACCAATTGCTTGCAAATGACCCCCTACATTTCATCGCTTCTTAAGGCATCTGGCTTTCTGCATAAATTATTGGATGCATCTACAAAAACCACATTTGCTTTTCATCCATTAACAGGTCTGTGTCGGGTTGAGTTGTGGGATTACAGTGTCCTAAAACCAATCCCATGCTCTGCCCGACATTAGTCCTGTTAGCTACTCCTGAAGACACCCCTGTTTCCAATTTCATTTTTCTCATGTTGAATAGTCCCAGTATGGCTGCGCCGGGTTGCCGGACAGCCTTCTTTAAAACTGCGGCAAATCAAATCATTTAATCATTATTCGAATGACCCCGAGAATTTTCATGCTCAGTTTCAAAATTTTCACTTTTTGCCTTTTGATTTCCGTTTCAGCTGTAGCACAACAAAAGCAATCCGCTGAAATGGGAAAATCCAGGCTCGAGTTTTGGCTTGACTCGAATGGGAAGCCCATTTATACCCTTTCCTGGAATGGCCGACCGGTTATCCTTGAATCGGGACTTGGAATGAAATTGAAAGAAGACAGCACGTTAAATACAGGCTTTGAATTGCTGGCAACGGAAAATAAATCGGTTGATGAAAACTGGCAAACGGTGTGGGGTGAAAAGAAAACGATCCGGAACCATTATAAACAACTTACCGTTCACCTTCATCAAAAATCTTCTCCAGGGGTCTACCTGGACCTGGTATTTAGGGTTTTCGAAGAGGGGATGGGATTTCGGTATTCCTTCCCGAAACAAAAGGCGCTTTCCTATTTTATCGTAACCGAAGAGCAAACACAATTCCATCTCGCCGGCGACCATAGGACCTTTTGGATCCCGGGCGATTATGACTCTAATGAATATCCTTACACCGTTAGTCCCATCAGCGGAATTGATAACAAGGAAGTGGTTGAGAAATCGACAGAGATTGCAGTCAGGGACGCCCCAGATCGCTATGCTGTTCAAACGCCTTTGATGATGAAGACCAGCGACGGTCTATATATCAATATTCATGAGGCAGCCCTGGTGAATTATCCGGCCATGCAATTGCACGCGGACAAAAGTTCTCTCACACTAACGTCTGCACTCGTTCCAGATGCTTATGGCAACAAGGCATATCTGCACGCGCCATTTTCAAGTCCCTGGCGAACGATCATCGTGAGTGATAAAGCTGCCGACATCCTGGATTCAAAACTCATTCTTAACCTGAACGAGCCTTCAAAGACGTCAAATACCTCATGGATCAAACCCATGAAATTTGTTGGCATCTGGTGGGAAATGCAAACGGGTAAAAGTGGCTGGAACTATTCTGATTTTGCCGACAGTGTAAACAGCAAAGGACAATTGATTCCGAATGGCCGGCATGGTGCCAACAACACAAACGTCAAAAGGCATATTGATTTCGCTGCAAAAAATGGCATTAAGGGCGTGCTGGTGGAAGGTTGGAATGTAGGGTGGGAAGACTGGTTTGGAAAGTGGAAGGAAGACGTGTTTGATTTTGTGACGCCCTACCCGGACTATGACGTTAAAATGCTGACGCAATATGCGAAATCTAAAGGCGTGGAACTGATCATGCACAATGAAACTTCCGGATCAGCCACCAACTATGAACGTCGACTGGATACTGCATTTCGTTTCATGAACAAATATGGATACCATTCCGTGAAGACAGGCTATGTGGGAAGAATCATTCCCCGTGGTGAGCATCACGATGGACAGTGGATGGTAAATCACTATGAGCGGGTTGCTCAAAAAGCACTGCAATACAAGGTGACCATCGACGTGCACGAACCTATGCGTCCCACGGGATTGCAGCGCACTTATCCAAACTGGCTTGCCTCAGAGGCCGCCAGGGGAAATGAATTTAATGCGTTCAGCATTGGCAACGCACCTTCACACGAGACCATTCTGCCATTTACGAGACTGATGGGAGGTCCGATGGATTATACGCCGGGCATTTTCAAAATCAAGGGTTATTCAACGATTCCAGACCGGCAGGTGCACACCACCCTGGCAAAGCAACTAGCCCTGTACGTTACTATATATAGTCCGGTTCAAATGGCGGCCGACCTGATTGAAAACTATGAGGAACATCCCGATGCCTTCCAGTTTATCAGGGATGTGGCCATTGACTGGGACGATACGAAAATTCTTGAAGCGGAGCCCGGCGAATTTGTGACCATCGCAAGAAAGGCGCGAGACAGTGAAAGCTGGTTTGCAGGTGCCATCACCAATGAGAATGGCCGCACAGCCAGGCTGGTGCTTGGTTTCCTGCCTAAGGGTAAGAAGTACAAGGCAACCATTTATGCAGATGCTGCAGATGCAGACTGGAAATCGAATCCAATGGCTTACCGGATAACCACGCAGACCGTTACGGCTGAAACTGAATTGTCAATCCAGTTAGCTCCTGGCGGTGGAGCTGCAGTTAGCTTCGTTCCCATTAAGTAATCTTTGATTCAACGTTCCAGGTCGCAATGATTCCCTAATTGGTCGCGTTCACGTATCTTAAGGGCGGTTAGGCTAATGTAATTTTATATTCATTAAACAACACTGCTATGGGAATCTTAACTACTATTCTCCTCGTCATCGCCATCATTATCGTACTGATTTTTGTTCTGGCATCATTCACATCCAACGTTTATACAATCGAAAGGAGAACAACGATCAATCAGCCCAGCGATAACGTTTTTAACTACGTGAAACTGCTGGAACATCAAAATGAATACAACAAATGGGTGATGGCTGATCCGAATGTGATTCGTGCATTTACCGGAATTGATGGTGAGAAAGGTGCGATTGTTTCCTGGGACAGTAAGGTCGGCCAGGTAGGAAAAGGGGAGCAGGAAATCACGGCGATCAAGCCCGGAAGCAGGATCGATTATGAAATAAGGTTTGAAAAGCCATTCAAGGGCGTGTCAACTGCCTACATGACTACAACGCCAACTTCGGCCAATCAAACAGCAGTAAATTGGGTATTCCAGGGCAAAAGGAATTTAGTGATGAAAGTCTTTCACATGCTTTTTAATCTGAAAAAAGTATTGGGAAATGATATGGCTACGAGCCTGGCTACACTGAAATCAGTTCTGGAGAAATAGTCTTATTTGCTTTTCTCTCTTCTTCCAACTGCTTTGTTAATGGGATTCCAGATCTGGCCTTTATGTTTGGTTGGGACTTCATCGCCGAGCACCTTGCCCCAGGGCTTTAATTCAGGAACCTGGTCGAAAATAATTTTGAGCACACCAGTGAAGGGTATTGAAAGAAACATTCCCGGCACTCCCCAGAGTGCTCCGCCCATCAGGACAATGACAATGCTGACGAGCGCATTGATTCTGACACGGGATGATACTATCACGGGTATCAAAAAATGATTGTCGATAAACTGAATAACCAGGTAAGCGACAACTATTCCCAATTGTGTTTCATAACCTGTCTTCGTTATTGTTGCGATAATCAACGGAAGCGCAATGCCGATAATTCCGCCAATATAAGGGAGCACGTTAAGCACAGCCCCAAGCACGCCAAGCAGGATCGCATATTTTACCCCGAGAATTAATAAGGCTGTTGTATTTAACGCAGCCACAACCACCGCTTCAAGTAACAGTCCAACCATGTAGCTCTGAATAGCGGTACGCGTTTGGTTCAGAATTACACTCAGCTCTGTGGAATTCTCCTCGGAAAATATCTCATACATGAAGTTGACGAGTAATTTCTTGTAGTAGATAAACAAAAACGTATAGACGGGTAAAAGGAAGACCATACCCAGTGTTTCGGCTACTGAGCCAAGTGCAGAACCGATCCAGGGCTTGAGATTGTTTGACATTTCTGACAAATATTGTTCCTGCCTTTTAAGATTTACGCCAAAAGTCTGGCTGAACCATTTTTGCAATGAGCTTAACATTTCGAGGAATTTTTTCTTCAAAATGGGCATTTCATCGGAAAAGTTAGCAATCTGGGAAACGAGGAAATAACCAACGCCAATGATCGCAATAACGGCAATGGTCAATGCGAGTGAGATGGCAAGCACTTTTGGAATTCTCCATCTTTCAAACCTGTTGACCATTGGATTTAGGAGGATGGCCAGTAACAGGGAAAAGGCAATGGGCACCAGGATTTGTCGCAAATCAAATAGAATAAAAGCAGAAAGGCAGAGGCCCAGCAGAATGATGGTACTCTTCAGATAGAAGGGATACTTTTTTTCTAATGCCATATTTATTGACCTTATTGGGTAGCGAGCGCCTTGGTTAATTCAAGATCCGTGCCCTTTATCATCATTCGCCTCTTATATGCACTTAAGTTATACTTTTAAAAATTGTTTTGCCTGATTTTTTGCGAGTACCAATTCACTCGTTTTTGAATTAACTTCAAAAAAACTTTACTTCATGAGGCAGGTCTTCATCTTGAGCATGGCTTTACTGGTTTCGACCCTGGCGTGGTCGCAGCCCCCTGCAGTAGCTGACATCTTCCCAGGCAGTACTGTCATCCATAAGAATGTGCCCTACGCAAATGATACGCTCAAACGACATCTATTGGATATTTACCTGCCTGCAGGCGCAGCTAAGAATCTGCCGCTGGTGGTGTGGGTACATGGCGGAGCCTGGATGCTCAACGACAAATATGCCGATATGGGCTATATGAAGAACACAGTGAGGGGTTTTCTTGACAGTGGGTATGCATTTGCGTCTATAGATTACCGTTATAGTACTGATTCAATTTTCCCGGCCCAGGTCAGGGATTGTAACCGGGCCCTGGAATTCCTCTATCAAAATGCTGCAAAATATGGTTACGACAAAAACAGGATTGCGCTGATTGGCTTTTCCGCAGGTGGGCACCTGGCTTCTCTTGTAGGATTGTCTGGGAACAATGCTGTCACTGAATTCTATCCGCTAGGTGTGAAGCCAAATTTCAAAATAACCTGCGTGATGGATTTTTACGGGCCTTCTGATTTTGTTATGCTTGCCGGCGCGCCTGATACATCCATCAACAACGATCGCAATCCCGTGGCGTTATTGTTAGGTGCATTGCCGGCGCAAAGGCCTGACTTAGCCAGAAGGGCCAGTCCTGCCACTTATGTCGACAAGAATGACCCTCCATTTTTTATTGTACAGGGTGAAAAGGACGAATCTGTTCCGAATACCCAGTCGATCGTGTTGGCCTCGTGGTTGCGATTAGCCGGAGTACCTTACCAGTTGACGGTGGTACCCAACGCACCTCACTATGGGCCGATGTTCGATGTTGAATCGATCCGGAAGGATTTATTCAGATTTCTCAGGACTTATTTGAAATAGCCGAATCTTATTTTGTGGTTTGATCTTTGTCCACCAGGTTAATTCTAATTCCTGCAGTCACAAAAAGCGTTCTCGTCTTGCCATATTCAATTTGCGAAACGTCCTTTTGAATATTAGTAAGTGACCATTCATAAGAAAGGTCTAGGAAAACCTTCCAGAAATCAATGCCGGCGCCAGCAAACAAACCCCATTGCGTGGTGTTCATCTGATCCTTGTTAATGTTATCGGTGGAGGTAACAAAAAAAGCCGACGGGCCACCAAAAACATGAAGGCTTACATCAGTCGCAGCAGAACCCAGCACATTCACACCCAACGCAAGTGGCACCCGAATTCCCTTAATATTCGCATCGATGGAAGAAATGCTTGAATTCGTAGTTGAAAACTTCGTGGACTTTCCGACATAAAATATTCCGGGCTCAACATAAAATTTCTTGCCAAAGGCAACTGTTCCGCCCACCTGGTAGCCGACTTTTGCAGCGGCATCGCCTTCGCTTGTTTTGGTATAATCTGTAAAATTTAGCCCAATTGCAGGTTTGATTACTGTTTGAGCCTGGGCCGCCATTGTTAGCAGTAGTCCGGCCGCAATAAGGTGCATGATTCTTTTCATAGCATTAAGTTTTATGAAGATGTAGTGTTAACTGTTCTCCACAGTCTATACAAACTCAATGCCACGCACGCACCAATCCTTTTCCTATTCAGAGCGAAGTGCCTTCACCGGGTTGGCGAGCGCCACTTTAATGGTGTGAAAACTCACTGTCAGCACGGCTATTAGCAATACCACCAGTGCGGATAATATGAATGTCATTGGCCTTAAACCTTCCTTATAAGGGAATAGATCCAGCCATTTGTGCATAAAATACCACGCCACGGGAAATGCAATTAAGCATGAAAGGAGCACGAGAAATACGAAGTTTCTGATGATCAATGCCGCGAGTCCGCTGAGACTCGCACCCATCACCTTCCGGATGCTGATTTCTTTTTGCCTTTGTTCGGTGGTAAAAGCAATTAATCCTAATAAACCGAGACAGGTAATAATTATGGTGAGGACCGAGAAACCAACAAAGATCTTTCCGCGCTTTTTATCTGCGGCGTATTGGGAATCAAAATCCTGATCCAGGAACTTGTATTGGAAAGGGGCGTCCTGGAAATTGGCTTTCCACACTGATTCCACCGCGCTCACCGCCGTTGAAATGTTTGATGCACTCAGTCTAATTTGGACATTGTTTGTATTTGGACGGTAAAACAGTAACAGCGGTGTAATGGGATTGTAAAGTGATTTCTGATGAAAGTCTTTCACCACACCCACAACTTCCACGTAAGAATTTGACGTGTCGCCCGGAAACTTGACCTTTTTTCCTAGTGGCTCTTCCCAGCCAAATTGCTTTACCATTTCTTCGTTAACAATGATGCTACGCAACGTATCTGTGGCCCCGGTAAAATTCCTTCCTTTCACGATCCTTATACCAAGGGTTGGCAAATAATCTTCGTCAATATCGTAGCAATCAACTCCCTTCTGAGTATAGCCGTTTTTGCCCTCAATTGAAAACAGTTGAAAATTGAGACCACCGCCTGGCACAGAATTAGCAGTGCTTGCAGATTTTACCTGGGCAATCTGCTTCACCTGGTTTTTAAACGCAAGGACTTTGCTTGAATTGTTACCAGGTAAATCGATCGGAACGGTGAGCATTTGATCCTTAATAAATCCAAGGTCGATCGTCCTCACATATTTAAGTTGGCTATAGACCACCCATGTACAGATCAGCATAGTCATAGAAATGCTGAACTGGGCCACGACCAGGACGCGTCTGAGCGTTGTATTGCTGGATCCCTTTGCCAGGCTGCCTTTGAGAACGGAAACCGGATTGAATTTTGAAAGATAAAATGCCGGATAGCTTCCGCCCAATAATCCCACAAACAACACAATGAGGAATAGGATCAAGAGGGTTTGTGGATTGATGAGCGAAGCCAGTGAGATCGATTTTCCTGAAAGATTATTAAAGACCGGCAATGCCAGGTAAACCAACCCCAGGCTCAGAATCAGCGCGGCTATCGTAAGTAAGACTGATTCCAGCAGAAATTGCGCAACCAATTGTCCTTGAGTTGAACCCGTCACCTTTCTAATGCCGATTTCCTTTGCACGTCTGGCTGACCTGGCCGTAGTAAGATTCATGTAATTAATACAAGCAATCAGGAGCATGAACAACGCAACTGCTGAAAAAATGTAGATGTAGGACATGCTTCCAACTTCTTCCGGTTCGCCATTGAAATCGGAATGCAAATGAATTGAAGTAAGGGGTTGCACGCCGTAGTGGATCTTGATATTGTATTGTGCGAAAATGGGCGCCATAAATTTATCATAGAGGGCAAGCAATTTTTTCTCGAATGATTTCGGATCAACGTTTGGTTTCAACAGCACATATGTGTAAACGCCTCCGAACCCTCCCCAATTGGCTCTGTAGTCAGGCGGGAGCGTGCTTGCCGAGATCAGGGCATTAAAAATGAGGTGAGAATGTTTAGGAACATCCTTAATGACACCGGTTATCTTATAAACATCTTTGTGATCATTTTCAAATGACTGGCCAAGTACGTGTCTATTTTTCCCAAAATATTTTTCGGCCAGGGACTGTGTCATCACAATACTTTTCGGCGCATCCAGTGCGGTATTCGGATTGCCTTCCAAAAATTCGTACGTGAAAATTTTGAAGAGCGCACTGTCTGCGTAAAAGATTTTTTCCTCGTAATTCTTTGAGTCTCCTTTCTTGTACATCACTCTGTCAGCATAAGCAATACGTGTTGAATATTCTACATCCGGGTATTCCTTTTTCAACTCCGGCCCAAGCGGGGATTGGGTGCTGGCCCATTTCATGTGATTTTCCGGCTCGTTAATATAGGCTACGATGCGATAGATCCTGTCCGCCTTCTTGTTATAGCGGTCAAAACTTAATTCGTCCAAGACATAGAAGATCAGCAACAGGCTAAAGCCGATTCCAATTGTAAGTCCAAAAAGGTTTAGCAACGTATATGCCTTGTCCTTCCTGAAATTTCTTACGGCGACTCTGAACAAATTCTTAAACATATGATCTGTTTTAGATAGTATTGGTTGGCGGTTTGCGGTTCTGGAAGCCCTGCCAACCGCCAACAGCCAACTACAACCGCTCACATTACTCGGTTCTTAAACTCTTAACCGGATTGGCAATAGCTGCCCGTACGGATTGAAAACTAATCGTAAGCAAGGCAATCGTTACAACCATAAATAGCGTCAGGGCAAAAATCCACCAGCTCACGTTTATGCGGTAAGGATAGTTTTCGAGCCAATGATTTAGCGTCCACCAGGCAATGGGCATGGCGATCACAACAGCTAAAACAACCAGCTTCAGGAAATCAAAGCTCAACTTCCGTACAATAATCGGTACAGATGCACCCAACACTTTCCTGATTCCAATTTCTTTCCTTCTTTTTTCTGCTGAAAGTGTTGCCAGGCCAAATAGCCCAATACAGGAAATGAAAATGGTTAGTATCGCGCCAAAACTCATGATCTGCTTCCATTTTGCTTCGTCGTCATACCGCTCCCGGTTTGTGTCGGTGCGATAAATGAGCGAATAAGCGTTATTGGGAAAAAATTGTCTGAATACTTTTTCAATGTTCGATAGCGAGGCCTTTCCATACCCTGGCTGCAGGCGAATGTATAAATCCCGGAATTTCACATCTGGCTGCATGCTTAAAAGAAGCGGCCCCACTTTTTCTGTAAGCGGTCGGTAATGAAAATCCTTCATCACGCCCAATACTTTGTATTTCCTTTTTTTGTAGAAGAAGTCAACCTCCTTTCCAAGCGGGTCACGCCAGCCAGCCTCTTTGACAAAGGCCTCGTTAACCAACACATAATTTGTGCTGTCTGTGGGTTGATCCGCAGAAAAATTTCTACCCTTTGCCATCCTCACTTCCAACAGTGGAAGGAAATTTTCATCCACCCGTCTGATATCAAACCCAATTTCATGATCACCATTGATATGCGCGGATGTTCCCCATCTGCCGCCCATGTCGGCACTGACAATTGCTATTGATGGATCCCTCATTAGTTCGGTACGTATCAGGTCGAGCTTTGACTTGTCCATTTGAGATGCACCCCTGATCTGCACGACATTATTGGGATTATAGCCAAGATCAAAATGGATGAGAAAATTGAATTGCGAGTGTATTGTAATCGTGGCAACAATCAGGAAAGTGGCAAGGGTAAACTGGAGAACGACCAGGCCGCGCGACAAGTATCCTTTTCCTGCCAACACATGCCGTCCATATAGAGATTGAACAGGGTTGAATCCGGAAAGGACCAGGGCAGGGTAGAAGCCAGCTAACACTCCTGTAATCAAAAAAAGGCCAGCAAATCCGGCAATTAATTTTCCATCAAACAAATAGCTAAACGCGAGTGCTTTATTTGCTACTGAATTGAAGAAAGGCAATGCCAGTTCCACCAAACCTATTCCAAGCATGAACGCGATCAGGCATAAGACAAATGATTCACCCAGGAACTGGACGACAAGCTGCATTCGTTGACCTCCAACTACTTTTCGAATGCCAATCTCTTTGGCACGTTTTAAAGAGCGCGCTACAGTGAGGTTAATAAAATTGATGCATGCAATAACAAGCAAAAGGACAGCGATGCCTGAGAGAATGTAAGCGTACATTGGGCTGCTGCCATCTACCAAACCATTGTCAGGTGGAAAATCATTGCTCATATGCATGGCCGCAATAGGCTGAAGCAGGAAGGTCACTTTATCTTTGAATTCATATTTTTCACGTGCCTCTTTAAGCGCATCGCCTGCGGTTGCCTGGAAAGCAGTGGCCATCTTCTTCACTACTGCATCAGGATTCACGCCCGGCCTCAGCTCAAAGAAAGTGTTCAAAAAGAAATTTAAATACTGGTTATCCGGCTTTTCGAACTTGATTGGGAAAAGCAACTTGATTTTAATCGATGAATTCTGGGGAGAATTTTTTGCAACGGCTGTAACTCTGAATGGTTGGAAAGTGTCGTTAATATTTACCTCTAAGGTTTTTCCAACAGCGTCAACGCTGCCAAAATATTTATTGGCCATTTCTTCCGATAATACTACCGAATGAATATCCGTAAGCGCAGTTTTGGGATCACCTGCAATCAGTGGGAAATTAAAAACGGAGAAAAAATCTTCATCAGTATATAAAATATCTTCGTCAATATTCTCCTGCCCGTGCCTGATGGTAAAGCGATTGCTCTGGATCCTCACCATTTTTTCGACCTCAGGAATTTGATTGGCGAAGATGGTGCCATGGACCATTCCCGTACTTGAAGTCTTTCGTGATTCCTTATTATCCGGTGGAGTAAATGTTACTACAACCCTGTAGATATCATTCAGACGATGATGAAACTGGTCGTAACTAAGCTCATCTTTTGCATATAGCACGATAAGCATGCAGCATGCAAGACCAAGGCTGAGGCCGAGTACATTAATAGATGAAAATAGCGGGTTTCGCCATAGCGTCCGAATGGCAGTCTTGAAATAGTTCCTGTACATAAAGGCTTGTTTTAGTTATTGTTGTTCTCCTTTATGTGCTGATGGTTTTATTTTCTCTTGTGTGTCGAAGATAATTAACCAGGCCGAATTTTGCGCAAAAATCGAAAATGCATAGTTGTTAAATTTATTCGGTTGTTAATGATTCTTTGCCAGCCGAAGCTCTCACCTGCAGCAGCTTGAACAAAGGCAGGTCACTCTGAGCGAAGGCTGGTTACCGGGTTCATATTTCCTGCCTTGATGGCTTGAAAACTAATCGTGGCCAATGCAATGATCAGCGCAAGGCCACCAGCCGCCGGGAATATCCACCAGCTGATATTGGTTCGATAGGCAAAGTCCTGCAGCCATACGTGCATAATGTACCATGCCAATGGACATGCAATAATGAAGGCGACCAACACAAGTTTTACAAAATCCTTCGAAATCAGCACCACAATACTGGATACGGATGCTCCCAGAACCTTCCTCACCCCAATTTCTTTTGTACGCTGGGTGGCTGCAAACAAAGAAAGCCCAAGTAATCCAAGACTTGCAATGAAAATGGCGAAGCCCGCAAAAATAGCGAAGGCCTTGCCGAAGAGCTGGTCGTTTGCATATTGCTTATTGAACCTGTCATCCAGGAAAAAATAATCAAAAAGATTTCCCGGAAAGAACTCATCAAAGGTTTGCTTCATGAAAGCAATGGTCTGTGTCAGATCAGTTGTATTCACGCGTATGCTGATGGCGCTTCCCGTA
>Ga0163163_10002458_pt1 | contig 15660 bp, 13 predicted proteins | sample S65metaG_FD_119766 | JGI IMG/M metagenome (GOLD analysis project Ga0163163, IMG submission 119766) | Switchgrass rhizosphere microbial communities from Kellogg Biological Station, Michigan, USA - S6-5 metaG | ecosystem: Host-associated > Plants > Roots > Rhizosphere > Soil | place: USA... | reverse complement strand
GCTCCGAGGCCTACGAAACGATTCGGCGGGAGACCTGGGACGACAACAATCTCGGAAATGCGATCCCGGGAGCCACGCCGCGCGCCAGAATCGACGTGCGGTCGGCGACACCCGACGCTCCGTTGATCGCCACGCGCGACCGCGTGCTGCCGGTCAGAACCCGCGTCGAGAACCTGTCAACGCGTCAGTTCCCAGCCAGAGCCAGTTACGGGCGGCGCCTGGTCCGGCTTGGCGCCCAACTGTGCTCCGCTGAGGGTGAACTGATCACACGTGATTTCGCGCGCGCCGATCTTCCCGACGATATCGGGCCAGGCGCCAGCGCCGACGTCGTTCTGCAGTTGCCGGCACTCGCGACACCGGGACGTTATCGAATCAAACTGGATTTGGTGAACGAGGGCGTCGACTGGTTCGAGCGGTGCGGATCCGAAACCACGGAACGGCCGCTCTGGGTCATCTAGCAGCCCTTGGTAAAAGCCAGTTTGAGGAAACCGATGTGCCTGACGGTAGATTCCGCTATCGAGTGACGCGCAAGCGGTGAGAGGCGTCGAACCAGGGCGCCGATAAAGCCCGAATGTCGTCGACGATTCCGGTACACCGCGGTCGCCGACGACCTCTTGGAGGCCGTGACCATCGGGTTGCACCGTCTCGATCTGCTCAGCCGCTTCAATGAGTGTCTCGATGCTCGTCTCTGTGTCGCCGTCATTGGCATCCTGGACGGTGACACCGACGTCGGCCAGGCGCTGCCGCATCCAGGTGAAGACCGCTTCGTGCGTCTCGAGATCGATCAAGCGACGCGTGCGGGAGATGGTCGAATGGTCGGGCGGCGCCTCGGGCAACACCAAGCCGAGAAACTCGCGCAACGCAAACGAATCGGCGGCCCGCCACGCAATCGCGCGCTCAGCGTCCAAGCCCTCGAAGTAGCCGATCAGCAACAGCCGGAAGCAGCGTCCTGGCAGCAGACCTGGCCGCCCGTTGTCGGCGTAGAATCGTTGGCACAGGCCCTCGACGTACCCGTCGAAGTCATGTTGGTCGAGAATTTGATTGAGTCGCGCGTAGAACGGATGGGCGGCACTGCCCGGCAAATCGTGCGTCGCCAGCCACATCGACCCCTGCTTCGCGTGTCGCCGTGGTTTGCCCGTCGCCATCGGCGACAGTGTAGTACGCGATCGGTCGTGTCGATCCCCAATCCAGGCGTTCACCACCGACGGCAGGAGGATCCCATGACGCCGCAAGTTACATGGTCGGCCATTGCACTGACGCTTGTCTCTGTGCTGACGGCGAATACGGCAGCGGCACAGCTGATGTCTACCTGCGTTGAGAACTCGCCCGAGAGGCGCGGTGAAATGGGCTGCAGCATCGTTGAGACCAAGGTGCTCCCCGCCGGCATCAAGGAGCCGGTGTTCTGGCACATCGATCGCTTTGATTCCCTGGAGCGTGCGCGCGCAGCGGTTGGGCCATCCAGCATCGCGTTCGAGGCGGCGGAGACATCGTGGCTCATGACGATTGAGTCACAGACGTCCGATCACCACGGCGGAACGCATGTAGCGCACGTGGGACCGCTGCTGCTGCCACGCGCTCCGAAGTACGCCATGCTGGTCCAATCGGCCGTGTTCACGCCAGGCATGTACTCCTTGGTTCACCATCATTCCGGCGTCGAAGCGGTCTATGTGGTTGACGGTGAGGCATGCTACGAGACGCCGACACGCGCCGCGAAGCTCCGTAAGGGTGAGACGCTTGCTCTTCCTGGCGGAACCTCGATGCGGGCGGTGGTTACCGGATCGACGCCTCGTCACGTCCTGGCCGTCATCGTCCACGACGCGGCGCAGCCTGCCACAATGCGGATGGACGAAGGAACGGGCCCACCGCTTGTCGCATGCAAGTAGCCGTGTCTCTGAACAGCTCGATGCCGACGGAGTTGAGAGGGCGAAGTATCAGGTGCGGCGAAATCAGCGGGCGGGGGGTTCCGATCACACCGAGTGTCATGCCCAGCGACTTCGCGGACGTGGCGCCGCGTGACCCTATTCAGGCTTTCACCACAGGCGGCTAGGGCCAGGCATCAGCGAGAGGCCCGCGCTGAAGAAAGACTGAGAGGCGGTGCGCGACCGGCTAGTTCGCGAGGCGCGCGGCGGGGACGTTGATCGCGCCGCCAACCGGGACTGGCGCGTCGAGCGGCGCTTCCACCAACCGCCAGGCGTGGGTCTCTTCGAGAATCTTCGCGGCGAATTCCGTGTGCAGCGCGTGGCCGGCGCGGTGGGCGACCAGATGGCCGATCACCGGATAGCCGACAAGCGCAAGGTCGCCAACGGCATCGAGAATCTTGTGCCTGACGAACTCGTCTTCAAACCGCAGCGCATTGTTCAGCACGCCGGTCTCGCCGAGGACAATCGCGTTATCCAGGGAGCCGCCGAGCGCGAGGCCGTTCTGCCGCAGCATCTCGACGTCCTTCAGGAACGTGAACGTCCGCGCTGGCGCGACCTCTTCCACGAAGCTCTCTTCGGTGATTCTGAGGGTTCGTGACTGATGACGAAGCAGCGGATGGTCGTAGCTGATGCTGTAGGTGACTTTGAAATGATCGGACGGGTAAAGCGCGATGCGCTTGTCGCCCCGCGAAATCGCGATCGGGCGGATGATCTTGAGATACTGACGCGGCGCCTGCAGCGACTTCACGCCAGCTTCCTGGATGAGATAAATGAACGGCGCGGCGCTGCCGTCCATGATCGGCACTTCCGGCGAATTCAACTCAATCAGCACGTTATCGATATTCATGCTGACGAGCGCGGCCAGCAGATGCTCAACGGTCTCGACTGCAACGTCTTTGCTCGCAAGACCCGTCGCGAGCTGGATGCCGGCCAGGTGTTGCACGGTGGCGGGAACTTCGTGATGCCCAAGGTCGGTTCGTCGGAAGCGGATGCCTGAACCGGCAGCCGCCGGCTTCAACGAGAGGCGAACCTTGTTGCCGGAATGAAGGCCAATCCCGACACAGGAAATGGCCCGCCGAACAGTGCGTTGTAGGTCCATGAAGGTCTCGAACGGTCGCCGACCGGTAACCCGCTCTTCAGCAAACCGAATGCCCGGGTCACGATTTTGTGACTGAAACCTTCAAGTCGCTGTTGTCTAACAAGTTATGGGATTCTTAATGGGCGAGACCGAATGTGCCAAACTGAGCAATTGTGGTCGCCGGGCCACAACCGCTCAGCCTAAAACTGTGGCAATCCTACCACAAGCGTCAGACGGCTTCCGATCGCATCGGACGGCCACGTTCCGCCGCCAACAAGTCGGCCAGGAAGCGTCCGGTCGCCGACGAATCAATCGTCGCAATCTCTTCAGGACTGCCGTGCGCAATGATGCGGCCGCCTCCCGCGCCGCCTTCCGGGCCGAGATCAATCACGTAATCGGCTGCCTTGATGACATCAAGGTTGTGCTCGATGACCACGATCGTATTGCCTTGATCGACGAGCTTGTTCAGCACGTCCAGCAGCTTTCGCGTGTCCTCGAAGTGGAGACCGGTCGTCGGCTCGTCCAGGATGTACAGTGTGCGGCCGGTGCCACGCCTCGACAACTCCTTCGCGAGCTTGACGCGCTGGGCCTCGCCGCCTGAAAGCGTCGTTGCCGACTGACCAAGCTCGATGTATCCGAGCCCCACGTCCTGCAGCGTTCGGAGCTTGTTGGCGATCCCCGGGAAATTCTCGAGCAGCGGCAACGCCTGGTCGACGGTCAGGTCAAGCACATCGGCGATCGACTTACCGCGGTACTTGATTGCCAACGTCTCGTGGTTGTAGCGGCGCCCTTTGCACTGCTCGCAGGTCACGTAGACGTCGGGGAGAAAGTGCATCTCAATCGCCATCACGCCATCGCCCTGACACGCTTCGCAGCGGCCGCCTTTCACGTTGAATGAAAAACGTCCCGAACGGAAGCCGCGGGCTTTGGCTTCGGGCATCATCGCAAACAGATCACGGATGAACGTGAACAGACCTGTGTAGGTGGCGGGATTCGATCGCGGCGTCCGGCCAATCGGCGACTGATCGATTTCAATCACCTTGTCGATGAGATCGATGCCTTCGATCTTGTCGTGAGCGCCCGGCTCGTCGGCCGCCTTGTACAACGTCCGCGCCAGCGCGCGGTACAGAATGTCATTGACCAAGGTGGATTTGCCGGAGCCGCTGACGCCGGTCACCGCGGTGAACACGCCGAGCGGGAACGCCACGTCGATGGACTTCAAGTTGTTTTCGCGAGCGCCGCGAATCGTCAGCGACCCTTTGAGCGACGGCCGGCGCGACTTGGGCGTCTCGATCGCGCGCGCGCCGGTGAGATACGCACCGGTCGTGGACGACCCGGCATGCTCGGACATCAGTTCGGCCGGCGTGCCCTGGAAGATCACATGGCCGCCATGCTCGCCCGCGCCCGGCCCCAGGTCGATGACGTAATCGGCCGTTCGAATCGTCTCCTCATCGTGCTCGACCACGATGACCGTGTTGCCCAGATCGCGAAGCCGCGACAACGTCGCGAGCAGTTTGCGATTGTCTCGCTGGTGCAAACCGATCGAGGGCTCATCGAGGACGTAGAGCACGCCCGTCAGGTTGGCGCCGATTTGCGTCGCCAGACGGATTCGCTGCCCTTCTCCGCCTGACAACGTGGCGGCGGCGCGCCCGAGCGTCAGATAGCCCACGCCGACATCGTTCAGAAATCGCACGCGATCCTGAATCTCACGCAGGATGCGCTCGGCGATGATCGCTTCGCGGTCGGTCAGTTGCATGCGGTCGAAGACCGACAGCGCCTCGGAGATGGGCAGGTCGACGCAGTCGGCGACGGTCAGTCCCTTTACTTTCACCGACAGACTCTGCAGCTTCAGGCGGCGGCCGTGACACGTCGCGCACGGGCGCAGCGATCGATAGGCTTCCAGGTCGGCCTGCTCCGTCCAGGTGCCATCCTCGAAACGCCGGCGCAGATTCGGGATGATCCCCTCGAACTTCTGCGACGGACCGCGACCGCCAAAGAGCAGCACTTCGCGCTGCTTTCGCGGCAGCTTGCCGAACGGCATGGTCAGGTCGATACCGAAATCGCGGCTGAGCCCCTGAAGCGTTTCACGAATCAGCTTGCGATCGCCGCGCGCCCACGGTGCGATCGCTCCATCGGCGAGCGACTTCGACTCGTCCGGCACCACCCGTGCCGGGTCGAAGTCCACCATCGCTCCCAGACCCTGACAATCCGAGCAGGCGCCGTGCGGCGAGTTGAAAGAGAACGCGCGCGGCGTCATCTCCGGCATGCTGAGGCCGCAATCGACACACGCCAGCCGGCGCGAAAACAATCGATCGGCTTCGTCGAACGAGTTGATGACCACGATGTCGTCGGCCAGATTGAGGGCGATATCGACCGATTCGGTCAGCCGACGCTCGACGCCGCCGCGGATGATCACGCGGTCGACCACCACCTCGATGGTGTGATTGCGACGACGATCAAGGCGAAGGTCGTCGTCGAGCGACTTGAATTGCCCGTCGATCCGGGCTTTCGTGAAGCCTTTGGCCCTGAGCGCAGCCAGTTCTTTTTTGAACTCGCCCTTTCGTCCCCGAACGATCGGCGCGAGCACGTTGATGCGGGCGTCCTGTGGATACAGCATCACCATGTCCACGATCCGCTCGAGCGACTGGCTGGCGATTTCTTTCCCGCAATTCGGACAGTGGGGCACACCGATGCTGGCAAAAAGCAGCCGCAGGTAGTCGTAGATTTCAGTGACCGTGCCGACCGTCGAGCGTGGGTTCGAACCGGTGGTCTTCTGTTCGATCGAAATCGCCGGCGACAGGCCGTCGATGAGATCGACGTCCGGCTTTTCCATCTGCTCGAGGAATTGCCGCGCATAGGCCGAGAGCGATTCGACATAACGTCGCTGGCCTTCGGCGTAAATGGTGTCGAACGCCAGAGAAGACTTCCCGGACCCTGACAAGCCAGTGATCACCACCAGCTTGTGGCGCGGAATGTCGACGTCGATGTTCTTCAGATTGTGGACACGCGCTCCGCGGACCGCAATCCAGTCGTGAGCCATAAGTGTGGGGCTGGAGATCGCTCCAGAATCCTTGATCGTAGCACGACGAGCGTCCGGCTGAGGGAGCGGCTAGGAGGTCGTCACACGCTGGGCTGGCGGAGCCGGCTGTGCCGATACCCGTATAAAAAGTAAATTGCGAGGCCAATCAGCAGCCAGATCCCGAACCGCTCCCAGGCGGTCCGCGGAAGACCTCGCATGATGAAGAGACATCCAGCTGCGGAAAGAACGCTCACCGGCCAGACGAACGGCACTTTGAACGGGCGCGGACGGTCAGGGTCCTTGTAGCGGAGCACGAGCACGCCAATGCTGACGAGCATGAACGCGAAGAGCGTCCCGATGTTCGTCAGGTCGTAGGTCTCAGCGGCGTCGCCAATCAGCGACCATACCGCCACGAACACGCCGGTAATGAGCGTCGTCGTCGAGGGAATTCTGGTCTTGGGGTGGATTTTGGCCGCCCATTGCGGAAGCAGACCATCGCGCGCCATCGCGAAGAAGATCCGCGGCTGACCGTACTGAAACACCAGCAGCACGGCCGACATCGAGACCACCGCACCGAGCGCGACGACGCCGCCGACAGCCCGGAACCCGGCGAGCTCGAGCGCGCGAGCGAGCGGATCGGCCACCGCCAGTTCCTTGTACGGAACCATCCCCGTCAGGACCGCTCCGACGATCACGTAGATCAGCGTGCAGATGGCAAGACCGCCGAGGATGCCGATCGGCAGATTGCGCTGAGGATCGCGTGTCTCTTCCGCGGCCGTGGAGATGGCGTCGAATCCGATGTAGGCGAAGAAGACAATGGCCGCGCCCTGGTGAATGCCGGTAAAGCCGTTCGGCGCAAACGGCGTGTAGTTGGAGGCGGTGAGGTGCGTCGCACCGACGACAACGAACAGCGCCAGCGCCAGCAGCTTGATCACCACCATGATGTTGTTGGCGGTCGCGCTCTCGCGGGCACCGCGCAACAGCAGCCAGGTAATCGCCATCACGATCGCGAAAGCCGGAACGTGAATCAGAATCGGTATCCCCGCCAGTCGGGGCGCCGACTGAATCAGTCCGTGAATCTGTGGGTCGGCGCTCAGCGCGGCGGTTCGATAGCCTGTCGTCAACCACACCGGCAACTGGAGACCGACGCCTCGCAGCAGCGTATTGAAATAATCGCCCCACGAAATCGCGACGGCAACGTTTCCGACGGCGTACTCGAGGATGAGATCCCACCCGATGATCCAGGCCACGAGCTCACCGAGCGTGGCATAGGAATACGCGTATGCGCTGCCGGCCTGCGGAATCATCGAGGCGAGCTCGGCGTAACAGAGTCCGGCAAGCGCACACGCGGCTCCGAGCAAAATGAACGAAACGACGAGCGCGGGACCGGCACCAGAGCGGATGACTTCTCCGTTCGGCCCAATCTGCCCCGCCGCAGCGGTGCCGATGGCGCCGAAGATGCCGGCTCCAATCACGGCGCCGATCGCCAGCATGATTAGATCTCCAGCTCCCAGCGTGCGTTGGAGACCTCCGGCGGAGTCGGCGCCGGACATCAACGCCGCAATCGGCTTTCGCTGAAAGAGCTGCGACATAGGCGCGGATTGTACTCCGGCGGCAGAGCCGTCCGCGGTCAGGAGAGACTGGAGAAACGGTAGGCAGTATCGCTCGAACAGACGACCATCGCGCCACGAGGATCGAAGGCGAGACCAATCAGTCCGCTCCCCGCCACCACCAGCTCGGGTTCGGAATCACCTTTGAGGCGATACAAGCCACTTGATCCGGCCAGCGCTTCCACGACGAAGAGCGTGCCGTCGCGTCCAAAGGCCAGGCCCTGAGGTCTCCCAAACGCGCGACTGAAGACTGTAACGGCGCCGTCGAACCCAACCCGGTAGACGACGTCGTACGGCGAGAGGGTCGGCGCCGACACGTAAAGAGCATCAGGACCAATCGCGAGATGGAATGCCGCCACGCTCGAAGGCAGCGATGCAAAGACGGTAGCTTTGCCGGCGCGATCGACGGAGAAGATGGTTCCGGATCGATCGCCGACCAGCAGGTTGCCGTCCGGAGCGAACGCAAGGCCGCACGCAATGCCCAGATCCGTTGCGAACGGTTCAGCGCTGCCATCCTCGCCGAGTCGATAAACCGCTCCCTCGAAGCGACTGGAGACGTAAAGACGCCCGTCGGCATCCATGGCCATTGACGTCGGATTGACGACGGCCGACGAGTACGTTTCACGTGCACCATTCGGCGCCACCCGAAAAATCGAGACGGGCACTTGCTGGCCGCGCGTGCCGCTGTAGGTCAGATAGACGTTGCCGGCGCGATCGATCAGCGGGTTATCGACCTGGTGCAACCCGGTCGCAATCGCGACGCCTAATTCCACCCCAGCGTTTCCGATCGGCGCGCCGTTGACCGAGAAGGAGCCGGTTCCCCCTTCGGGAATGCCCGACGGCACGATGAATGACAAACGTGTGGATGAAGAAAAAACGGTCCGCGCCGGACGCCCTTCGACGAGGATCTCGGGTGGCTGCTCGAAATGTCCAAACTCACCGACGATCGAGACACGTCCTCCCTCGATAGCGCGAGGCGGACGAACACCTGTGACGAGAGGCTGTGACATGGACGGATGGAAGGCGGGGATACCGGAAGGATCAACCCGGACCGATTACGTGTCGTCCAGCTCAGCGTTCCAGTAGAGATAATCGCGCCAGCTTTCGGGCGCATTGCGCAGCCCGACTGTAATTCTTATGGCCGGCACCGATTCCGGACGCCGCGGGATGCGGCGCAGATGCATGCCCGCCTCCGCCGGTGTGCGTCCCCCTTTCCGGCGATTGCAGGTGACACAACAGGTGACGATGTTCTCCCAGTCCTTGCGCCCACCCTGGGCCACGGGCAACACGTGGTCGAAGGTCAGCTCGCTCGTTGGGAAAGAGTCGCCGCAGTACTGACAGCTGTGGTCGTCTCGGGCGTAGATGTTCGCGCGGGAGAATGGAACGTAGTCGAACCGCCGCTTGATCTTGATGTAGCGCAACAGGCGAATGACCGACGGCAGTTTGAAACTGATCGAGACGGCACGAATTTCACGGTCGTACACGGAAATAACCTCGACCTTACCCTGGCACAAGAGCGTAATCGCTTTTTGCCAGTGCACGATCTTGAGAGGTTCGTACGACGCGTTCAGAAGAAGCGTCTGTTCCATGTGCGATTCGTGTATGCTCCGCGGAGCTCACTTGAAATTTTGCCCGACGACTGTTGAGGTGTCAAGCTACCGCGACTGTAAACCTCTCGCAAATTTGTGGTTAGCAGCATCTATCCGCTGCGGGATACCGGGCCGATACGTATCGCATCGATGACCAGGCCGCCTGCAATGAACACTCGAATCAGTCTGGCGCTGTGCTGCGCGCTCGTCACTGGTGCATGTGCGTCGACTGGTGGAACGCCGCGGCCATTTCCGATGCCCGGGGCCGCGGGCACGAAGGCGGCGGCGCCCGCTACTCCGAGCGATGTCGCTCGCGGCGACGATTCGAGCGATGCACCCCGGCGCGACGCGCCGGCGGCAACGAGGCCCGCGCACGTCAGCGAATACGACCTCGTTGGAACTGCGCTGAATCTGCGAGGCGTCCCCTACAGGAACGGCGGAAGCGATCAAAGCGGCTTCGATTGCAGCGGGTTCACGCAGTTCGTATTCGCGAAGTACGGAGTGGCGCTGCCGCGAGAGGTGCGCGAGCAGTTCAAAACCGGCAAGGCGATTGATCGCAGGTCATTCGAACCCGGAGATTTGATTTTCTTCACCACCACCGAGCCCGGAGCGTCCCATGTCGGCATCGCCGTCGGCGGCGATGAGTTCATTCACGCGCCAAGCACATCGGGTGTCGTCCGGGTCGAGCGTTTCAGTTCGAGTTACTGGGCGCCGCGACTGCTCGGTGGTCGTCGCGTCCTATCCGAACCGTAGCGTCGCTACGCCGCCTGTTCCTGACGGGTTGGCAGGGTGACTTTGCGCGACGAAGCGCGGAAGAACTGACGAATCTGGAGATGCTCGTCAGTAAACGAGGCTCGCGGCGTCGGCTCCCGCCATGGTTCAACGTCGACCAACGCGAGTTCCGGCGCGCATGGCGGCTGCTCCGCCAGCCTCTCCTGGAATCGCTGCGGGTAGGTCGGGAACGGACGAAAACTTGTTCCACTCACGCCGCCGTACAGCGCCTCCAGCGTATCGAAGTCGTGCTTCAGGAAGTCGTACGTCGACGGCTGCGGCGACGTATCGAGATATTCCGAGACCATCCTGGCAACGGTGGCGAGAAACTGCGGGCCGTGGCTGTGGGAACAGCACGTGCCGTCTTCGCGTTCGATGCGCCGAATACCCTTCTGTTCAGGATCGATGTGGTAGAGCTCGTGGATCACTGTGTCGAGCTTGGCCACCCACGCGTCGGTTGCGCGACGATAGAACCGTTCTTTCCGCGAACGGCCCAGGGATTGATCGCAGAACCGCGGCAACGTGAACGAGATGAGGTATTTCTTCTGCTGATCGCCGACAGTGACCGTTGGCGATTTCGTCACGAACCATTCTGAGCGGCGCGTAATCTCGCCGGTGCGGCGGTCGCGCCAGAAGTAGTACCCCGGTTCGCTTGCCGGCATCGTCAGACAGTGGCAGGTTGCAAAGGCACCTTCAGCTTCCGCACGGCCAAAGCGGCCAAACACCAGCACATCGTCGACATTGATGAAGGAGAGCGTCGGCACTCGCGTGACGACGTCGCGCATCAGGAGGGTCAGTTGCTCCGTGTAGTTGATCATGAATCCGCCGCGGTTACTACCGCACGATCACTTGCGCGCGCCACACACGTCGGATCCACAACCGTGCCGGAGATAACCCTCGCGGATAAATTGTGTGACCGAGAAACAGTTGAAAAGAAGTGTCCTGAATATAGCGAACGACCACCTATTTCGCAAGCTGAACGGCCGAAAAATCTAGAAAAATCGCGCTATTTCGACTCAGCCGGGGGTTCTTCGGTTGTCGGGAGCACCGTAGACAATGTATCGGGAGAAGCCTCTGGAACCGACACGACGGGCTTGTCCGATTGTGAAGTCTCGGGCGTTTTCGTACGAGCTACCTCAGCAGGTGGGGTCACGGCGCCCATGCGTTTAAGGATCATCTGTTGGCGCCGCATCAACCTGGGCGTCGGGTGTGCGGGATTCAACAGTCGCGGGTTGATGATGGCGCCGGCAAGGAGTGCGGCCGACGTCGGGGTCAACGCCGCCGCTGACTGCCCGAAGTAGCTCTCGGACGCGGCTTCGACGCCGTAAATACCGTCGCCCCACTCGATGACATTGAGATACAGCTCAAGAATGCGGGCCTTTGGCAACTCCGCTTCGAGTCGACGCGTGATGACGAGCTCACGAAGCTTTCGCGCCGGATTGCGTGACGGCGAGAGAAAGAGATTTTTGGCCAGCTGCTGCGTGATCGTGCTGGCGCCGCGCACCAGCTGGCCCCGCGCCCAGTCAAGCTCGATCGACTTCTGCAGTTCGTCGTAATCAACGCCGTCGTGCTGCCAGAACGCGGCGTCCTCCGCCACCAGCACCGCGCGCTTCAGATGCGGCGAAATGCGCCGATACGCGATCCATTGCTGTACGTGCCGAGGCGTTCTCCCGTCTGCCATCGCTTCGTCCGCCCGGAGCTGAATGAACGCCGTCGTCGCCGGGTTCGTCTCCGCGAGCGGGCGGACGTCTGGAAGCGTGATGTAGGCGTAGACGGCTCCGCCGAATGCCGCGGCGGCGATGCCGGCCAGGATCTGCCCGGTCCGAGCGGCAATCCTACGCGTGGATCTGACGACCTTGTTGGGCAAACGCACTCTCCAACGCGCCGAGAAGCAACACAATCAACCGCGGAGCCGAACTGGCGCCCATCAGGCCGACACGCCAGATCTTGCCGGCGAGCGGTCCCAGGCCCGCGCCGATTTCGATATTGAATTCGTCAAGCAGGTGCTTTCGCACTGCGGCCTCATCGACGCCATCCGGAACACGCACGGCGTTAAGCGTCCAAAGCCGTTCACCGGACGGAGGGAGCAGCGAAACGCCGAGCGCCTTCAACCCCTCGACGAATGCGTGGTGATTGCGTTCGTGTCTTCCCCATCGCGCCTCGAGTCCCTCCTCTTCCACCATCGCCAACGCTTCATCGAGTGCGTAGACGAGCGTCGAGGACATCGTGTGGTGATACTTGCGTCGCACCCAATAGTCCTCGAGCAACGACAGGTCGAGATAAAAACTTCGGCAGACGACGCGACGCTCGAGCGCCCGCGGCGTGAAAACAATCGGCGCGAGCCCCGACGGCGCACCCAGGCACTTCTGTGTGCAGCTGTAGCAGACGTCAATCCCCCACCCGGCAACATCGACCGGATGGCCGCCGAGCGATGTCACGGCATCGACGAGCACCAACGCGTCACGCTGACGTGCGATTGCGGCGAGCTCTTTCACCGGATTGAGCACGCCGGTTGATGTTTCGGCGTGAATAAGCCCCACAATATCCGCGCTGCTGGCCGAGAGCGCCTGCCGCAATTTATCGGGATCGCATGCCCGTCCCCACTCGACATCGAGACGCGTCACGGTGGCCCCATACCGTTCGCAGATCTGTGCGAGCCGATCACCAAAGTATCCGGTGACGACGACCAGCACGCGCGTGCCTGGTTGAACCAGGTTGGCGACGGCGGCTTCCATGCCCGAGGTTCCCGTGCCGGAAATGGCAAATGCGAACGAGCCTCCCGGTGCACGGAATACTCGTCCGAGCCGCATCCGCACATCGTCGAGGAGCGTCGTCACCACGGGATCGAGATGACTGAGTGTCGGCGAAGCCATGGCCCGCATGACTCGCGGCGCCGTGAGGCTCGGGCCAGGTCCGAGCAGAATGCGGTCAGTGTCTGGAAGAAGACTCATGCGCTCACTTCCTCGAATCTGGTCAGCGCGACTTTGAGCGCGGCGACCGCTGTGTCGGGAACTGGGACGAGAGGCGACCGGGGCCGGCCGACATCACACCCGACCATAGCGAGGGCGGCTTTCAAGCCGGGCACGCCATGGGTTGAAGAAATCAGGCGTGCGATTGGCATCAACCGTTGCTGCAGGGCACGTGCTTCCTCGTACTGAGCACGTTGCGACAGCTCGAACAGACGCACGCAGGGCTCGGGCAGTAATGCCGCCAGGGCCAGGATGCCGCCTGAAACGCCCGCGCATAGTGCCGAATAGAACGTCGAGCCTGAACCCGCCAGGACGCTGAAGTCCTTCGGAGTCACCGAAACCAGCTCGGAGATTTGGGCGATGTCGCTCCCGGATTCCTTCATGCCAATGATGTTGGGGTGTTCGGCCAGACGAGCAACAGTTCCGGGTAAGAGATTCACGCCGGTCACCGCCGTGAAGTTATACAAAAGTACAGGTACCGCCGACGCATCAGCCACGGCTGTGTAATGGCGAACAAACGCCTCAGCGGTCATCTGCGACTTGAAGAATCCCGGCGTGCGGACGAGGACGGCGTCAGCGCCGAGGTCGGCGGCACGTCTCGACGCGCGGATCGCGGCCCGCGTCGATTCGCGACCGGTGCCGACGATCAAGGGGCGCTGCCGGGGAATCAGTGCTCTGGCTTCAGCAACGACGCCATCACACTCGTCGTCGTCCATCAGCACCGCCTCGCCGTTTGAGCCAAGAACGACAAAGCCGGCCAATGGACTCTTCATCCACCATTTGAGGGATGCCCGAAGACGGAAGACATCGACGGCTTCATCGTCGTCAAATGGCGTCGGCAGCGGCGCAAAGACACCAGTCAGCTTCATCGTCTCAATTGTAAAACGGAGCGGAACGCATTCGGAGTCAGATCGAGGTCAAACGCGTCCGGTCGAGAGGGCTGGCCGAGGCGCGTTGCAGCAGAAGATTGACACTGAACACGACGGCAAACATCGCCGCCGCAGGACTGAGCAGCCACGGGAAATCGGCGAGCGCGCGGAGGTTCGACGCCTCGTGCAACATCGTCCCCCAGCTGGGCGTGGCGTCGGGAAAGCCCAGTCCGACGAACGACAGCGTGGCTTCTCCAACAATGAACGACGGCACCAGCAGCGTCAGCTGCACAGCGAGAAACCCCGTCGCTGACGGGAGCAGATGGCGAACGAGCAGCCGGGCGTGACCGGCTCCGAGTGAAGAGGCCGCCGCTGCGTAATCGAGGAGGCGTTCCGATCGCACGATCGCCCTGACGCCTCGAGCGACACCGGGCGCGCCCAGCACCGCAAAGATCCCGAGGAGAATCACGAATACATCCCGTGAGGTCAGGACCAGCGGCATGACCGCTCGCAACGCCAGCAGGACATACATTGCCGGCAGCACGATCACGAACTCGGTCAGCCGCATCAGCAGCGTGTCGGTGGTGCCGCCGGCATAACCGGCAATGCCGCCAATCGCGACTCCAAGCGCGACGGCCAACAGCGCAGCTGCAACCGCGACACTCAGCGAGATTCTGGCACCGAACAAGAGCCGGCTGAAGACATCGCGACCAAAGCTGTCGGCCCCGAGCACGAACAACGGCGCCCGTGCTTCGTCGCCCGAACGCACAAGGCGTCCGCCGCTGAACCACCGCAGGGGAACCTCGATCGCGTGATCCGTTTCATATCGCTGTTCGAGTTGGTTGACGCGAACCCACGGATTGATAAATGGCGCGCGTGCCCACCCATTCGCACTGAAGATATGGACCGGTGTCGGGGGACCATTCAGAAATCGATCAAACCGCGCGTCTGGTTCGTGAGGAGCGACATACGGCGCCAGAACTGCACCGGCGCAGACGAACGAGAGCACGAGGGCTCCCACGAAGGACGCCGTCGTGACAGGACGCGTCATTCTCGCGCCCTCGGATTGATTAGCGCGACGGCGGCGTCCGAGGCCAGCGTGCCACACGCCAGAAATATCGTGCCCGCCGCCGCACAGCCGGCCACCAAATAAGTGTCGCGGGCGCGCAACGCGTCGAGCATGAGTCGGCCGATGCCCGGCCAGGCAGTTACCATTTCGACGACAAACGATCCGCTGAGCAGGGACCCGACGATCAGACCGTACATCGAGGCCACCGGTCCGAGCGCCGCTTTCAAGCCGTCGCGCCACACCACACGCCGTTCAGACACGCCGCGCGCCAGCGTGGCCAGCACGAACGGCTGATGAACGACCTCGTTCAAGGCTTGCGACTGCAGCCGTTCGAAGGTCGCGGCAATCGGCAATGCCAGTGCCAGCACCGGCACAATCATGTGTCGCAACACGTCGGCCGCGCTCGTTGCGCTCGCCGACGCCGAGCGCATGCCGCCGATAGGAACCCAACCGGTGCGGGCCGCGACGAAAACCAGGGCGAGCGAGGTCAGGAGCGGCGGCATCGAAACCAACGCCAGGGAGATGGCGCGGACGAACGCGGACAGCGCGCCGCGACGACTGCCGCTGACAATCCCCAGCGGGACGCCGATGACTGTTGAGACGAGGAGCGCGGCGGCAGCAAGGAGCGCGGTATTGGCGGCCCGCTCGGGAACGAGATCGGCGACCGGTCGGTCGTAGGCCAGCGATCGACCGAAATCGAAGCGAACCGCTCGGCCAAGCCAGTGTCCGTACTGGGCGAGCGCGGGCCGATCGAGGCCCAGCCGCTC
>Ga0163163_10002457_pt1 | contig 15664 bp, 10 predicted proteins | sample S65metaG_FD_119766 | JGI IMG/M metagenome (GOLD analysis project Ga0163163, IMG submission 119766) | Switchgrass rhizosphere microbial communities from Kellogg Biological Station, Michigan, USA - S6-5 metaG | ecosystem: Host-associated > Plants > Roots > Rhizosphere > Soil | place: USA... | reverse complement strand
TCTTCCTGGGTGAGCTGGTGATACGTCATGGTTGCAACCCCTTCTTGCCGGATGAGGTAGCGGCCAGTATCACCGCTCACCCTCCTGTTGCGTGAGGTGTTGCACTTAGTATGTGAATCCGCGCACCCTAACTATTCGCTCAAGCGGACCGCTGCGGGTCAGTTGAGCTACACCATACGTGCCGCGGCAGCGGCCACTAGTTCAGCGTTTGACATGGAATTTACACCGCTCGAACAAGAAATTGTTGAATGGTGCGCGTCTCGCGCCTCAGCCCCGGAAGTCGCGGCTCAGTTCCGAGCTGCGCGGCCCGTCGCACGAAGATTCACAGGTGCCGGAAGTTACACCGATCTAATCGTTCCTGAAACCGTTGCAGTGATCCCCGTTTCTGCGATCCCACAATCCCCCCGAGGCCCATTTGTCGGGCCCGACATCTCCGCAATAGAACTTGAGTTCAGTGCGTGCACCCAAGTGTTTTGCGCGAATGGGCGCCTCTCATTTCTCGAAATTGCAGCCTACGGCAGTAGCTTCCCTGAGCATCTAACAAGAGTCGTTCTGAAGTCCGGCGAGAGCTAGTTCTGAGCGTCAGGCCTAACTATAGTTCCTTGCAGATTTTTTCGCGAAGGAGAGCTTCATGATCCGACTATCAATTGCACTCCTATTTGTCGCCATCGCTTTCTTCTCTCTCGGAGCTGTCGTCGACCGACGGATTCTTAATCGTGACGACGTCGATCGGGTGACGCACGCCACCGGATCCTTCGATGAAGATCCAGCCTCGCGCTCCCGGACAGCGTGCGATGTACTCAATTCATTCCAGAGCCTTCGACGCGGAATGACACGAAATGCGGTACTTTCGATCATGGGTGAACCAGATTACACGCCCAACGAGGGAAAGGTTTACTACTACGGGGCCGACGCGCACTGCAGCTCCGAGACTGCCGAGACGCCACCGTTTTCTTGCACCATTCTTGTCGAGTTCTTCGCGGACGGTGACTCGCCGACTGAATTGGTGGATTCTGTTTCCTTTGGACCCGTTGGCGAGTAAACTCAGTTCACCCTTCTTAGTTGTTTGCGCCTTTGTTATTGTCATCAATGCACTGGCGCTCAACGTCACTCGCTTTTGCCTAACTTCCATCGCTCAAGCCGAGCGGGTCTTCGTTCGCCGTCTTCCTGCGCAAGCGAGTTCACTGCAAAACACATGTGGTTAGCGTCGACATGAGCAACTTCAGCCTTCAGCCGCAGGACTTCTGGGATCCTGCGCACGGCTGACTTCACTTGCGCCACCGTATGACCCTCGTTGGTATGAAGGGCTAGAAGCGCATACAATCTTCTATGCTATCTGGGGGGGGCCATTGAACGTTTCAAAGTTCAAGGTATGGATGCAAGCATGGAGGATTCGGGAGAATCCTGCTATCGCGCAGGAGCCGATCGGCGCTTCGCGTACCGAAGATCTTACATCCGACAACGATGATCGGAACTCCGCTGGCGTCGGCGTGAGTAATGCCCGTGCGGCTGAGCTTCTGGTCACCGGCGGTGCGCTGCGCTCGTCAGCTCTTTGCGAACTCGTGCCCGAAAGTGAAAGCAATAGGGCAGCAGCTCGAGTTGGACTGCGGGTTGGCGAGTATGAGTTGGCTAAACTCTTGGGCGTGGGTGGGATGGGTGCCGTCTACCTTGCTGTTCGCGAAACCAAGGGCTTCCATCAGGAAGTTGCATTAAAGCTTCTGGGTCAAGCGGCCGCAGACGATAACTCAAGAATGCGCTTTGAGCTGGAGCGAAATATTCTTGCCCAACTCAATCATCCGAACATTGCACATCTTCTGGATGGAGGTGAAACCGACGAAGGTTTGTTGTATTTCACCATAGAGCTCGTAGACGGAATTCCGATCAACGAGTACTGCAAGCACGCCGCACTTACGGTCAATGCGCGATTGCGATTGCTGCTTCAAGTTGCCTCGGCGATTTCCTACGCGCACCGGCATCTTGTGGTGCATCGTGACATTAAGTCTTCAAATGTCTTGGTGCGAAGTAACGGCGAAGCGAAGCTCCTTGATTTTGGAATTGCCAAACTCATGGGCCAATACAACGGTGCAACGTTGACGCGCCTTGAACTAGGTCCGATGACACCAGAGTATGCGGCGCCCGAACAGTTTCGCGGCGGTACCATCACGGTAGCCACAGACATCTATCAGTTCGGTGTTCTCTGCTACAAGGTGCTTACGGACAGGCTCCCATTCACCGCGGACTCCGAAGACTATTACGGATGGGCCCGCGCAGCGCTTGAAAAGGAGCCGGTTTCGCTGAGGAAAGCAGTAGAGCGCGGCCATACCGGCGTCGACCCGCAATACGAATATCCAAAGCGGCAGTTCAAGCGACAACTCACGCCAGATCTGGACGCGGTTATCCGGAAGATGTTGGCCAAAGAGCCAGACGATCGTTATCCATCGGTAGACGCGCTGATCTCCGACGTGGAAGGACTTCTCGCGGGTCGGACGGTTTCGGCACGTCATGCCAGTAGGTGGTATAGCACGCGGCGTTTCTTGACGAGGCACCGCACGGCAGTGTCGTTCGGTGCACTTGCACTGATTACGATTATCGGAACGGCGGCTGTTGCGATTTGGGAAGCAATCGAAGCACGCAGTGCTGCCGCGATAGCTCAGACCGAGTCTCAGAACGCTGAGCAAGTCAGCCAGTTCCTTACGAAGCTCTTCACCGTATCCGATCCTGGCGAGAATCGTGGCGCACGACTAACTGCCAACGACATCCTCGAGGTTGGCGCCAAACGTCTGGAGACTGAACTGGCCGACAATCCGCTACAACGAGGGCGTCTCGCATCTACGATTGGCAAGGTCTACATGAACATGGGCGAATACCGGCGCTCCGCCGCAGTGCTCGATCAGGCAATCGCTTGGCTGAACCTTGGGGGCGCGGATATCGTCGAAACCACCAGAGCTCTTGATCGCCGCGCGTTTGTGCTCGCGTGGTTCGGGGAATTTGACGAAGCGTTGGCAAAACTTACCGAAGCCGAAAATCTGCTGGCGCGCCGCCATGACAATAGTGCCGCGCGAGAGAGGGCCCTCATACGTGGTACGCGCGCAGGCGTGCTGACGTCATTGGACCGGGTTGCCGATGGGATAGCCGAGTACCGTGCCGGCCTTGCTGAGATCGCAGTGCTCGAAGGCGACAAGAGTCTGAGCGTTGGCTGGTTTTACTCCAATCTAGGGAACGCGTTGTCACAAGATGGCCGGTACGATGAAGCGCTAGCTGCTTTTCGGAGAGCAGAAGCGATCTACAGATCTATGTACGGTACTGACCACGCCCAAACGATTGTTGCAGTTTCTGATGTTGCGAGGGGTCTAGCCAACGTTGGGGAGTACGATGAGGCGATTTCGCTTGCTGTGCATGTCGTGGAGGTGGCGGCTAATGTTTACGGCGGGAAAGGTCGGCAGTTGGGGACCTCACTATCTACTCTTGGTCTTGTGGAAATGAAGGCACATCATTTCGGCGCTTCTGTCGACGCATATGAAAAGGCGCTACGGGTTCTTGCCGAAGCAGAATATGGCCTTACCGACGAATATGCATCGGTACTCGCCGATTACGCATCGTGTTTGCTTTTAATGGACGCTCTACAACGCGCTCGCGAGACGGCGCAAGAGGCATTGACGATCCGAATTCAGGTTCTTGGCAGGACTCACGGAAGTACGCGCGAGTCTTACGCACAGTTGGCCCAGATGCTTAGTGCACTTGGAAAGAACGGCGAGGCGCTTGAGAACGCGCAACTCGCCGCCGGCGATCTGGAACGGCTCGACCCCGTACGCCAAGCATACGTATTGCGAGCGCTCGCCCTTGCAGAGGCAGCCAATGGTCTCACAGAAGCTGCGGGCGTGCACGCAACGCGGGGGCTCAAGGCGGTTGATGAGCGTCCGATGTTGTCGATCGCCGATCCTTCATTAACAAAAGACCTACGACGCCTTGCAGTGTCACCCGGCGCGATCGCACAGCCGGTGAATTAGCATCGAGCAAGGGTACTTGAAGTTCTCGCGTAGATTCAGCGCTCCCTGATGCACCCTGAGATTGGGCAAGAATGGGCGCGCCGAACGTTGGCGCCGCTTGCGCTCCCTCGTTCTGGGATGCTCATTTCCTGGGGGGCCTACAGCAGAGGATCGCGAGTTTCTTTAGCCGCGAAGTTCCAGATCGTCTCTCCTTTTGCTTCTTTTCAGCTCCTCGAGCTGGCGCTCGTGTTAATCCGGATTTCGGACCACCTCGCCAGCTATCATGCTAGTCATAAGTCCAGAGTGAAATGGGTCGTATCCTCGAAACGTCAGGCTGTCCGATTGCCTGACGGATCTGTTCCAATCGGGCTGGATCATTTGCAAACGCGCGAGGCCCGCGCTTGATGGCTTCGCCCCAGAGTTCACTTGCTCCGCTCGCATCGCTTGATGCATAGCGTACCAGACCGACATGAAAGAGTGAGTAGATTATTAGCGGATGATCGGCTGGAAGTTTCGCTCGTCGAATGGCCAATGCCCGTTCACCATCTTTCTTTGCCCCTTCGTAGTCGCCGAGTGCCAACAAAGCCTGGCTCCGGCCGTCGAGCGATTCAGCAATATCTCGATGGTCTGATGGCAGAGTGCTCTGGCGCAACTCAAGTGATTTATCAAATTGCACAAGCGCCGCGTCGAATTGATCGTGCTCTAGCTCGGCCAAGCCCCGCGCATAGATTGAATAAGCGACTGATGAATGCTTGTCGCCCAATGCCGCTCGGTAGGCCTGTTCGGCGATGTCGTAGTGCTTCAAGGCCTGGTCGTATTTGCCCTCAAGCCGATCGATTTCACCTAACTTGCCCTGAGCCTCCGCGTACCCGACGTGGGAGGAACCAAACAGCTTTAGGAATTGTGCCGAAGATTTCTCTATCTCTTCACGGGCTTTAGAAAGATCTCCAAGATCGATCAAACATGTTCCCAAGTTCAGTCGCGTTCCAATGACTCCTAGATAACTGTCAGCTTGTGCGCCCGATATCCCAATGTAGATGGCTAGTGCTTGATTGAACTCGGCGCGGGCATTCTCGAATTCACCCATCGAACGCAACAGCGTTCCAAAATTATTATGAACACCCGCCGTCAATATCGGGTCAACTTGCGCATCCCTCGCTCGAAGCGCAATTGTGGCGGCATAGTCGGTACGGGCTTCGGCATAGTTTCCCAAGGTCTTGTTTGCTGCCGCTCGACGGCCGTGCATCGTTGCCAATTCGCGACGTTGGCGGGGGCTGCTGTCATTCAGCAAAGGAGCAACCTGAGCCAATACACCAAGCGCGGCTTGGTCGTGACCTTGGCTGTGTTCGATCATCCCCATCCAATTCAGTGCATGCGCAAGATCTACTGGGTCCGCATCTGTGGCGGTGCGCAGTGCGTCGATTGCGTGCTCCAATTGGATGCGCGCTTGGGGATAGTTGCCCATCACCGCAAAAACTTCGCCGACAATGCTTTGCAAGCGGCCGCGCTGCCGAGGCTGCGAAGACAAATCATGTTCTATGCTCGCCGCTCCGCGTTCAAGAATCTGATCGGCGCTAAGTTTCCCGCCGTGGTCCAACAAAGCATCGGCTCCCCTGAACAAGCCGATCACGAACTCCGCCACCGAATTGGCTTGTTCGGCTTCACGTGCAGCAGTTTGAGATTGACGGACCGCAATGAATGCCGTGGTCCCCAGTGCAACGAAGGCCAATACCGTTGCGACCACCGCATAGCGATGGCGTTGTATGAATCGCCAGGCGAAGTAGGCAGTATTCCCGTGTCGCGCTGCGACAGGGCGTCCTGCCAAGAAGGCTTGCAGGTCCGCGATCAGGGCATCCATCGAACCGTAACGATCGGTGGGTGCCTTTGCCATTGCTTTGCGCACAACGGCATCCAGGTCGCGCGTTAGCTCCCTTCGCAACCTCTCGCTGTGCGGACTCGCCTGAGGGTCGGGTTGTCCGTCTGTCCGCTGCGCCGCGCGCCGCAGGGACATTGGTTCCTGCTCCAGGACTGCGTGCATCCATTGCGCCATGTCCGACGGATCCGCTCGGTAGGGCAGATTTTCGCAAAGCACTCGGTAGCAGAGGGCGCCAAACTGATAGACGTCGGTAGCTACGGTCACGATATTGCTTCGAAACTGCTCAGGAGCAGCATAGTCAGGCGTCATCGGCCCGAGCCCCGTTAGAGTCAACGCCGGCTGCGACGAACTGACGCGATCGATCAGCTTTGCGATGCCAAAATCCAGGAGTTTCACTTCACCGTTCGTCGTGACGAGAACGTTGCTTGGCTTGATGTCGCGATGGACTATAAGGCTCTGGTGCGCATACGCGAGCGCGCTGGCCACCTTCAACAACAGCTTCAACCGCTCAGCAGTTCGCAGCGAGTGCGTTCGACAGTACTCTGTAATCGGTACTCCAGAGACGAACTCCATCGTGTAGAACGGCAGGTTGTCGGACGTTTGCCCACCCTCGAACAGGGCAGCAATATTGGGGTGCGTCAGACCGGCCAGGATTTCGCGCTCCCGGTCGAAGCGCTCGCGCGAACTGGCGGAAGCGACTTCACTATGGAGAATCTTTACGGCCACCCGGTGCACAAAATCCTCAGCAGACCGCTCCGCCAGATAGACTGCACCCATGCCGCCTGTTTCGATCAAGCGAATAAGCTTGTAGGAACCGACCGTTTCGCCGACACGTGCATTCTCGCGCTCATTTCGCGCCTCATCGCCAATCAACGATTCCAGTAGCGGCCCTTGTAACGCTTGGCCAGTGCGCATGAAGTCTGCGAGATTTCTTGCCGCTGAAGGGCTCTTGCTTACCTCCTTTTGCTTCTCGGAATTTTGCGGAGAACCGTCGAGCATCCCGACGACAGATTGGTCCGCTCGCCTAGCCATCTCGTCTTCATTGCAAGCATCGATGAGCAAGTGTTCGAGGTCGCAACGAAGGTCTTGATCCTCGGTCGGTAGTGATTCAAGAAACAATCGCCGTTCCGCTTTCGCCAGTTTGAGACCCGCCTCCAGAAGGAACTGTAGACGTGCCCTCCGATCTTCGTTCGGCTCATTCATTGGTCTGCCCCCAGACAATGTGACGCCAATTTACTCCTTTGCAGGCTGCCAGGACAGGGAACCCATCGATGAGGGGGCAGGCGGCGAGCATTCTTTTTCGCTGCCAATGAAGGCCCGCTTCCGGAATTTCCCTGCGCGGGTGGCGAGTTCCATGCCAGTGCCCCGTACTTAATGATTGACTGCTACAACGCGGACACCAGAGGCCTGACGTTTATGCAAGACCGATACGTTGAAATCGAATATCCCCGGCTTGCTAAGCCGTTGGTAGGCTTCTCTGCAATTGCCGCTGGTACGTTGGAAGATCAGCCAAGCTGCCCGCCCAGCTTCTTCGCGGGCCCTCTGAAAGCCTTTCCACTCGATTCAAACATCCGGATGGTCCCATCAAGGGGCCTTCATTCCAGGCCGGAAGAGATGTCATCGAGCAACGTTCTGAGTGTCCGAGAGCGCGCAATGCGATCGCTGCGGCAAGTCCGCGCGGAAATTCGCGCCGCCATTAGCGAGTCACTCAGTTCGGATCGAAACCTCTTCAACCCATCGGCCCTTCCGGGCATCGTGCGCAAGGAGATAGACCTCTGCCGCACTGAGGGCGCCGTACGCCGAGAAAAGTTGCTGACGTTAACGGGGCTTCTGTACGTCGCTCTGGAATTGCACTATTCAGAATGCAACTTTGATGTCGAGGTCGATGTGGAGATTGCGCGCATCACTCACGATCATATCCACGGCGGTCCTAATCAGGAAGATCTCCTTACAGTCGATGACTGGCACTCAAAAATGCAGTTTCGAATTAGCCAGCTGGAGCTCAATGTTCGGTCCCAGAGCTACATACACCATCTGGTTGGATTCGCGGCACTTGCACATTCTGCCCTGGAGTGTGAGTACCGTCGCCCGGCGCACGGGTGCACGACTACTGAGAGTCTCTAAGGGATTCTCATGTTCGACAGTCCCATCTTTGGTTTTGAAGCTGCTGAAGCGGCGTCATCGGAGTCAGCCAACACTCTGCAATCCCGCAGCGGTAATATGCGGGATTGGCGCGTGAAATCCGCTGGATCGATCTGTCTAACCATTGAACTTCGGTTCGCGATGCCACGTCTCGTCGATCTCGACGAGGGTTTCTTTGGCGATCACTTGAACAGCAGGGTTTTCGGACGTACGGCTGCACTCCTCAAGCAGTCGCTTCCCGTGTTCGCTTCGAGTGCTAGCGATGAGGGTCGCCGAGGCGTCTACGAACTCCTTTGATTCTGGCAGCCAAGCTTCTCTTTCAACACAGAGAGGTTTGTCGAGAGAGCATCTCGATCAGTGACTCTACGACCTCGATAGGCGATAGGGCGTCATTCGTTGGAGTTAGGTTGAGGATCTCACTCGTCTTCGCGGTGATCTCTTCTTGGGACATAAGCATCGGAAGAGATGAGTAGCGGTGTAGCATTTGATACCTCGGGATCGATGGGGATGCGTGTCTCGTTTCCTTTGATTTCTGCGTCCCGTGCCGTCGGTGGTCGAACTAATAGGTCCGTGGCGTTTGTGAACGCACCCCCGTTGTCCGCGTCGGCAATCTGCAAGTCTCGCCCTAATGTCACACCCGGCTGTCAGTGCTCAAAACCAGACTGAAAGATCACGTCAGGGGGCTCAACCAGGAATCCGTACATGACAGCGTTTGTAGCCACGGTCTCCCATGTACTGAACTCGTTAGCCTCGACGAACGACCAGCCTTCCGTATATCGCCTGGCTGGCGGACGCATGCTCCATGCGGGATAGGCTTTTTGCCATACAATGGCCTGATAGGTTATTGAGCTGGGGTTTGTGACGGGCCCATAAACCGTAATCCCGGGGACGCTGCCCAATCCGTTCTGTTCGGTGAACCAGGAATCCAAGTGCAGCGGTGTATGCGGCGGATTGCGCCCAAGCCCGGTAATGAATGACTTTCCCAAAGGGTTAAGTCCTAGGGGATAGTCGGCGATTCGCGCCACGGCATCTCTGTCTCGCACGTCACCATTGATGCGATAGCGGTAGATCAGCGCATCAGCGTAACGCCCTTGATTGGTTACGGCGCCCCAACTGGTTGAGCTTGCGGCGCCGATAGAATAAGGCTTCGATGCGTAAGTGGTCAGCACGGCATTTGCGCTGTTGTTAAGCCACTTCATCAAGATATCGCGCGTTGCGTTGTCGGTCGGACGCGTTGTCCATAGATATGGCGCAAAATACGGTGCGAAGATCATGCCATCTACGATGGTGTTGAGATTGTAGAAGGCCATATGGTATTGCTCGGGCCAAGCCGCACCGTCAAGTGATGCAATGTACTCGCGAAAGCGGTCATGGTAGGTTGTTTCGCCTGTCGCCAAATACAATTGCAGTGCAGCGTACATCCGCTGAGCACGCTTCGCCGAGGGGGGGTCATTCACCTGCACCCAATTCCATGCCGCAACGGCACGCGCTAGTAGCTGTTCGCTTCGCGTCGCATCATAGGGTTTCACGAGCCGAGCAGCTTGGGCGAACAACCCAGCAGCGCTGGCGGTGGTATGACCGTCCCTGCGATACGTCCGATATATCAATGTGTCGGTAGCGGCGTTTACATCACCATACGTCGGATGCTGAGTTGTTTCCACGCCGGCGCGCACTCCACCATCCTCTTCCTGCAACGCTTCCCATTGACGGACACCCCAAAGTGCTTCGTCCAGCAGGTCTGGTATCCCATTGCCCGACTCAGGTAGATTCAACGAACCATCGCCGAATCGATCTGGGAAAGCGTCAAAAATTGTCAGAAGCCAAGCCGGTATCAACGTATGGGATTGGCGTCTGTCGAAATCGCCTGCGTCATGGTAACCACCGCTCATGGGCCGAGAGGGTCCTGTTGCGTCGATGAATCCCGGCGGCTCGGCATCAGTGACCATCACAGTGTCATGATCCATCCCTCGCAGGAAAGACGTGAAGGGCTCTACAAGGGCTATTCCGCAGCGCTGATGGTATAGGCCTCGCATTGCCGTGTACGCAATCTCTCTAACATATGCGTCGCCAATGCCGAATGTGCTCGAGGAACCAACTCCAGCCACGACAACGCGATAAGGCCCTCCTTGGGGAACGCTCGATAGATCCAATGTGTAGACGTGTTCGCCTCCCGCCACTGGCCCTGCATCGTCGAGACCGCGGTAAATGCCGTCGCCCTCAACGACTGCTAGCCCGTCCAAATTTACGACACGATAGTGGGGGCTGTTCGCCAACTTTACTGTACCCAGGTCTCCCAAATATGCTGCGAAGACTGCATATGGCGTGCCGTGAGCGACATAGCCAACCTGGTTTATCTTGATTGATTCGCTTGGAATTACGCTTGAGACGAAATGCAGGGTTTGACTTCCGAAGGGCGTGACTAAGTCATACACCGCACCCTCAACCAGATCCTTGTCCATACGAAGATACATTTGATGCCGCAAGGTTATGTCTGAGCTGTTCTTGCCCTGATCCCAGACATAGGTCGACCGCCCAACGCTGCTCACGGGCGACCCATTGATGAGCCAGTTTCCGGTTGCTTGGGACGGAATTTCTTCTTCGGAGGTTGCCTGAACGAGGATGGTTATGACGTTTGGCGCGGCCACACCAATGCCTTCGACCGACGCTGCGTGCAACAAGGATGATTTGAACGGCCAGGCCAAGAACAAGGCCAGCACCAGCAGGTGGAATGATGTTTGCGGATCCGAGGTGCGGTCCGAATGATGCAACGCCTTCCAATATCGCTCCATATCCGACTCCTTCCATGAGGTCATGGTTTGAGCCAGAGTCGTAATGACTCATATATACACTACGGATGACAGAGCCAATGCTAGCCAAGCAACATCCATTCTCGTCCCGTGCAGGGACCGCGCCCGTGCCCTCGAAAATGGCCAAGCGCAGAATACGTGCAGTAGCTCTAATTGTTATACACCTCGAAATCGTCGACAAAAATGAAGTCGCCGATACCGAACAGTTCGATCGAGGTGTAATCGATCGGCTTCGCAGCCATATCTGAGGGCAGCAGGGTGCCATTGCCTGGCATTCCACCGGTGGCGACTCCGCCGGTGTAGATGATTTTGTCGGTCCCTAAACCGCCATTGATGGTGACCGAGGCTACGTTGGTTGAAACGATGGAAATCGAGAATAAATCGTCGCCGCTCTGGCCAGTGAAAACGTTCGAACTGCCAAAATGCAAACCGGAACCGTTGATGAAGCAACGACTGGAGCTGAGGCCAATAAAAACCGATGTTGCGGCCTGTGCCGCCGAGCTGACGACGTCCACGTCATTGTTGCCGCTGCCCAGAAGTATACCGATGCCAGAAACGTCTGATTCCTTCCAAGAAATACTGGCTGGCGCTACACCCGAGACACCGGTGGCGGAGTAGACCACCTCTCGTCCCGTGGTATCCGCTAAATCGTCGACCACGACATTTGTGTGGGCAGCCGCGTTGAAGATTGCGACGGGTGCGTTGATCTGCTGCACGCTTCCCGCATCACCGATGTTGACGGTATCCGCGCCAGCCGTACCCTGAATAGAAACTGGAATCGTTGCGCTAGTCGCAATGACGTTTACTGTGTCACTGCTAATACCATTTTTCAGCGTCACGCTATTGAGATCCGTCGTAGACCAATTGATGGCGGCCGGAGCAATCCCCGTGACCGAGCCGAAATCCACCGTCACGGTTCGTCCTGGGAGATCCGCTGAATCGTCAATTGTCAGCGCTGTATAATCGGCGGCATTCTGGATCGTTACGGGTGCCATTATGCCTTGCACGCTTCCGGAGTCGCCGATATTGACCACATCGAGGCCGTCTGTACCCTGAATGACAACTGGAATCTGCGCGCTAGTCACAATGACGTTCACCGTGTCGGCCCCAATACCATTTTTCAGCGTCACACCGCTAAGATCCGCCGTGTCCCAATTGATGGCGGCCGGGGCGATACCAGTGACCGAGCCGGACCCTACTGTTACGGTTTGTCCTGTGAAATCAGACGAATCGTCAATCGTCAGCGTGGTAAAACTGCCGGCGTTGTCGATCTTCACTGGTGCAACAATACCCTGCACGCTTCCAGCGTTGCCGATATTGACCACATCGGAGCCGCCTGTGCCGTGAATCGTCAATGGCGCAATGCCGACTGTCTGAACGTTGACCGTATCGGTAGCGTTGCCCATGGCCAGCGTGACCGAGCTAACGTCGGAAGCGATCCAGGAGATACTTGCGGGTGCGATGCCGGTGACTCCGGTCGAAGTGTACACGGCCGTGCGCGGGCTCGAGTCGGCCTGATCATTAATAGCGATCGATGTAAAACTATTCGTATTGGAGATAGAGACCACGCCGTGGATTGGCTGCACGCTGCCAACGCTACCGATATTGACCTGATCGGCGCCATTATTGCCCAGGACTTTGAGGCTGACGTTGGAGAATACGGACAGCACATTCACCGTATCTGCCGCATCGCCGGTGACAATCGACAGAATTTCGCCCGCACTGGTGTTGTCATTATACGTAAGTGCATTGACGATGATTGGACCGATCTGGTCGTTGATATTGTATGTGCTCGCGGTCGAGCTGATCGTCGAGTCGAGCGTAACCTGCGCATTGGCGCCTCCGCTACTGGTTAGCGTTACGGTGCCATCCAGCGCATCGGCCGGCGTGATGTTATCGCCAATAATCAGACCGCCGCCGCCAAGAGACGCAATGATTATCGTATCGCCCCCAAGAACATTCTGCGACCCACCCGCTGCAGAATCCCAGTCGAATTGAGTGACGCCGAATATCGAGGAGCCGGTGTGATACCAGAAACCGGAGGCCTGGCCCAAGATGAGCTGATCGGATGCCGACGTGCACGTCACTGTCGCCGTGCCGCTGGAGACCGTGCTTGAGCAACTGGCGAAAGCGCAGCTCCAGGGAAAAGCAATGGCCGCACAAAGCAAAACAACGACGCGTAAAATGCGCTGGGACCGAATTGAATTCATGTCGCCCCCAAACAGCCAGACCAGAGCGAAATAGCAAGCAATGAACAGATTGCTTGTGCATGATACACCCAAGGACGTGGAGCACGCCTACCCGCACCGCTCGCCTTTTGCCGTGTGTTCGTCGGGCGCTCGACGTTCCATTGGCCATGGAATCCATTCTGTGGACGCTGTCGAGTGCGTTATTCGTGAGACTTAAGAATGGGGCCTTGTTCACAGTCGCCCTAGAACAGCACTGGGCATCCTTGGAAGTCGTAGTTGAAGATGATGTCGGCTTGTTGAACCTCGTACGCACCGATGTCGGCAAATGTGCCCGATACGCGCGGGTAGTCTGCGGTCTTGTTGATGGTGACATCGCTACGTTGATCGAAACTGTCACCAATGGCATTGTTGCCGGTATCTATTGCCGAGCTGTGGCTTTGCAGGGCATGGGTCTTTGTAAGGCCGCCGTTGTCGCGTAACTGGCCGAGCAATGGGCAAGCGAATTTGAGCGTATCCGATGGCAGACCGGGAACGAATGTGGCACGCACCAGGTTGTTCGCGGGCCCGACATTGAATGTCACGCCATTGGCTCCGGCCACTGCCGTCAGATCGTCTTCGATTTCGTTCAACCCGTACGTATTGTTCGACAGAATTGAGCTCTGCATGTTTACGGATTCGGCGACTGATTGCCCACTCAACGCGAGCCCGGGGCCGAAAACGCCGCCATCGACGACGGCCGTGTTGAAAGCGATCGTGGAACTGTAGACCTTCACCGTGGCGGAATTGGTATACACGCCGCCGACCTTGCTTCCAGAACTGTTGCCGGAAATTGTGCTCGAGATGATCTGCGTAGTCAGACCGGCCGGTGACGCCGAAAAAGCATCTATGCCGCCGATATTGCCGGTCGATGAATTGCCGGACACAGTGGAGCGCGCGATCGTCACGTTGCCGCCCGCAGTAAGGCCTCCGCCAAATCCGAAGTTGCCAGACGCGCTGTTGCCGCTGATCGTGCTATAGATCGCACCAAAGTCTCCGAGCGCGCAGGCCCCGCCACCGTTTGCGTTACCACCGGCGCTGCTCGCCGTACTGCCGCTTAGCGCGGAGTACTTCAGAGTCAAGTCGCCCTTTGTATAGACAGCTCCGCCACTCGTGTCGAATGAGCCCGCGTTCTGGGCGCTGCATGAGCTCACGTTTGCGTTAATCAGTGCCACGTCGCCGCTTGAATAGACGCACCCGCCGGCAGACGGGACGCCAAAGTGATTAACGTGACCACCGGTCAAACCGAGATCAGACACCACCAAGGTTCCGGTGCCGGTGTGGGTGAAGACCCGGTAATCGCCATAACTTGTACCAAGCCCAGACGCGTCGACAGTTAGCGCCGCTGCGCCGGGGCCCGAGATTTGCAGCGTGTCCTGATCGACGGTGATCGCGCCAGTCGTCAGCGAAATCCTACTGTCTGGGCACACTAGTCCGCTCAAGTCGACTGTATCGTTTGTCATGGCTGCGCCGACGACATCGCGCAGTGTGCCGAGGCCGTTGTCGTCGCACGAAGTGACAGGCCAAGCGGTAGCGAATGCCGTCGAGGACAACGACAGCCCAAGGAGAGACGCAATGCAGGCTACGAGCGGCCTGCGGCGCGATGCGGGAGGTGAAAAAGTATACATGAAATTTCCTCGGTCGGTAGTCAAAGATTTTGGCTCTGGCTCAGCCGAACAAAAAATTCGGTCACGACGTTCCTACACGCGTGACTCGCGATCGGTTGCTCGTAAGCTTTTTAGGTTACGAACGAGGGCGAACAAAGCCGCCACGCTGCGGAAGGAATCCGCGGTGAGTAACGGCCTCGCGCTGGTGATCTGGACAGATCGGACCGATCGGACCGATTGGGTTCACCGGCGCGGAGGCGGCCTAAGGCGGCTGCTGGCGTTTGTCTTCTCGCTGGATCTCGGCGTTGTACTCAGCAAATAGACTGACCCGCGGCCTTGAGGCTGTACCCAATTCCACGCGTCTACGGCACGCGCTAGTGGGGATTCACTCGCGTCGCGTCATAAGGCTTCAAAAGGCGCGCAGCCCGGACGAATTGTGCGACAGCGCTAGCCTTTTTTGCCGCCGGTTCGTGGACTTTGGCGAGACTATTGACCTTTTTTCGAAGACTTTTAATCACATAGCTGGCAAGAAAGATCCCTTTGGTACGTACAGAGTGGGCACGCCAGATGTTTTGCCCGCAAAGGGGGAAAAATGAGCCTTCCAGGCACGATTACCAAATCTCCGCTTTCGCGCAAGAACCGCCGTACTGCATCGGCGTGTGGTGTGATCAGACGGGCGGTAGCCGTTCTTATAATGGGGTGGGGATTGGCTGCGCATGCGGCAGACCCGGATCTGACCATCACCAAGTCGCACGTGGGCAACTTCGCGCAAGGCCAGACGGGGGCGCTCTATGGCATCATCGTGACCAATAGCGGTATTGCATCAACCAGCGGCGCGGTGACAGTCACAGATACCTTGCCGACTGGACTGACGGCGACGGCGATGAGCGGCGCAGGTTGGAGCTGCACGTTGGCGACATTGACTTGTACGCGCAGTGATACGTTGGCAAACGGAGTTTCTTACCCATCGATTAGCTTAACGGCGAAGGTGGCGAGTAACGCAGCGTCGTCGCTGACGAAT
>Ga0163163_10002456_pt1 | contig 15671 bp, 10 predicted proteins | sample S65metaG_FD_119766 | JGI IMG/M metagenome (GOLD analysis project Ga0163163, IMG submission 119766) | Switchgrass rhizosphere microbial communities from Kellogg Biological Station, Michigan, USA - S6-5 metaG | ecosystem: Host-associated > Plants > Roots > Rhizosphere > Soil | place: USA... | reverse complement strand
GGTGTCGTATCTGGGCAGCAAAAACCAACGACGGGTTATGCTCCGGTTAACGGACTAAAAATGTATTACGAGATCCACGGCAGCGGCGAGCCTGTAGTGTTGCTGCACGGCGCGTTCATGGCAATTACGGACGACTGGAGTGTGTGGATCAGCGAACTTTCCAAAACGCGGAAAGTGATCGCCGTCGAAATGCAGGGCCACGGGCGTACGGCCGACATCAAACGCGACATTACTTACGAAAACCTTTCCGACGATGTGGCAGGGCTGCTCGACTATCTCGAGATCCCAAGCGCGGACATCGTCGGTTACAGCCTGGGCGGCGGCGTCGCGATGCAGTGTGCGATCCGCCATCCGGAAAAAGTGCGAAAGGTTGTCAGCATTTCAGCCGTGATCCGCCGCGACGGATGGGTCAAGGAAGGCGTCGACGCACTCTCCAACCTCACGGCGGAAGCCTTCAAAGGCTCACCGATGGAGGCCGAGTACAAGAAACTGAGCCCGACCCCGAACGAATTCCCGGTATTCGTCAAGCACGTCGTAGCGCTGGCTTCGAAACCGTACGACTTCGGCGCCGATAATCTCAAGGCGACGAAAGCTCCGTTCTTCTTCATCCACGGCGACGCCGACGGTGTGCGGCTTGATCACATCGCGGAAATGTACCGCCTCAAAGGCGGAGATCTGCACGGCGACATGCGGCCGCATCCAGAATCGAGACTGGCCATTTTGCCCGACACAACACACGTTACGCTGATGAACCGCATGACAACGATCGTACCGATGGTAAACGACTTTCTCGATGCGAAGCCCCAAAAGCAATAGAAACCCAGCGGGCATGGTGATTTCGGCTGGAAACGCGGGCCCACATTCCTCGTCGATCCGGAACTTAGAATATGGAATTCAACCCAAGTAACAATGTAATAAAACTCTGTATTCAAGGTATGGACATGGAGGGAAAAGGCAATGTTGAAGAAGCAAGCAGACTATTCCTTCAGGCTTGGAACGAAGCGACAAACGACTTTGAAAAATACATTGCCGCTTATTTTGCAGCCCGGCATCAGGATAATGTCCCAGACAAATTGAAATGGCTCGAAACAGCTTTGCAGTTTGCACTAAAGGTAAATAACGAGGCTGTTATCAGTGCTTTTCCTGGTTTGTATTTAAAAATCGCCAAATGCTATGAAGACTTAGGTGACGTTGACAACGCAAAAAAGAATTTTGAACTAGCAAATTCGTTCACGGGCGATCCGTCTGACAAAGGTCCTTTTTATCACGGGACGAAGGCAGATCTGCAGGTTGGCGACCTGCTGACACCCGGCGGCAGTTCCAATTACCAGCCGGAACTCATCATGAATCACATTTATTTCACCGCCCTGGTTAATGGAGCAGGGCTTGCTGCGGCATTAGCTAAAGGCGATGGACATGAACGTGTCTATGTAGTTGAACCGACAGGAAGCTTTGAAAATGATCCGAACGTTACAGACAAGAAATTTCCCGGTAATCCAACACGCTCGTACCGAAGTCAGGCACCATTGAAAATCGTCGGCGAAGTCACAGATTGGGGGAGACAAACACCCGAGCAACTGCAAAAATGGCAAGAAAAGTTGGCCATTAGCAGAGGAGAGATTATTAATTAATCTCGGTGCTCTCTGTGACTCGGTGGTGAATTAAACAAGATCAGATAAGGCTTGAAGGAACGAGAATCATGAGAAGAATTACTGTACTTGAACACATTACCCTTGATGGCGTCATACAAGGAGGGGGCGGGCCGGACGAGGATACAAGCAACGGCTTTGCGTATGGCGGATGGTGTGCGCCCTTTGATGACGACGTGATTGGCGCGGAAGTGAAAAAGATGTTGGATATGCCGATCGACCTGTTACTAGGTCGCAAAACTTTCGATATTTGGTCAGCGTTCTGGCCGCAACATGGCGACATTTGGCCCAACGTCAACACGGCCACTAAATACGTCGCCTCGAACACCATGACTTCTTCAGAATGGAAACCCTCGGTGTTTTTGAACGGTGATGTTGCGAAAAAAGTCGCCGAACTCAAGCAAGGGCCGGGCCCAGATCTGCACATTTGGGGAAGCGGTAATCTGCTTCAGACGCTTATGAAGCATGATCTGGTCGATAATTTCTGGTTAATGATCTATCCGATCACCCTGGGCCAGGGAAAACGTTTGTTTGCCGACGGAACGATCCCGGCCGCGTTCAAAGTGACGGAAAGCATTGTCGGTTCGACTGGCGTTATCCTTGCGAATTACGAGCGCAACGGCGCAGTCCAAACCGGAACTCTGTAAACATTCGGCTGGCAGGAGCTACGGGCGGAGGCGTTATTTCTTAGCCCCAATTTCCTCTTTGCCGTTTTGGTATCGTCTCAGAATGGTGAATTCGCCGTGTTCGTTCTTCGAGAACTCGAATTGGGTGGGCCATGGCTTGGAAAAGAATTTCGTATCCGACTCCGGAAACACCGCAAGCGTCCCGCCCTTGTCAAACTCGACTAACAGATGATTGCCTTCGGGGACCATCTTTAGGCTGTAATGCGGAAACTGGTACGTCCCCGCATAGCGCGCCAGAACTTCCTTGGACAACGAGATTTCCATGTGTATGGAAGGAGTCGGAGGGGTCTCCCCGTGTGCCACCGCCGCAAGTGCCATCCTCATCTCGCGGGTGACGGTGCCATTAAGATTTGCCAAGACGATAACGGCAATCCTATCTTCGGGGTAGTAGGCCATATCTGAATTAAACCCAATGTTGTTTCCATCGTGCTCGATCATCAGGTGGCCGTTAACACGTTTGACGTACAAGCCGCAGGCATAGTTACCCTTAAAGGGTGTGGTCATTTTGCGCAGGGATGCAAGTGTCAATAGCTTGCCGCCGAACAGTTCCTCGTTCCATCGGAGCAAATCCTCGGTTGACGAATAGAGAGAGCCTGCCGAAAAGCCCATCCTTGGATCCGGACGATCTGCATTTTCGATCCCATTGTTGCCGGGCCAATACCCGGACGCACGTCGCGGAATGATAGTCACAAAGGAGAGGAGTCCCGAGTCGTTCATCCCCAGCGGTTTGAAAATATTCTCCTGAACGAACTCCTCGTAGGTCTGTCCGCTGATCCTTTCCAGCAAGTACCCGAGCACGATGTATCCCAGGTTGGTGTAATCCCATTGTTCGCCCGGCTGAAAGTTGAGAGGCCCGTCATTAAAAACCAACTTGTCTGGGATGCCTGGTTCATACTTTGCGGCGTCTTCGCGAATGCCGGATGTGTGCGTCAGCAGGTGATAGATAGTGATCTTGTCCCAGGAAGCGGGCGCTTCAGGGAGGTATTTCTTGACTAAATCATCGGTCTTTAATTTCCCGCGATCCTCAAGGAGCAAGATCGAGGCTGCGGTGAATTGCTTCGTCATCGAAGCGATATTGAATCGAGTCGTGGAAGAATTTGGAACGCTCCACTCCAGGTCGGCCATACCATAGCTCTTGCTGAAAATGACCTTTCCGTTTTTAGCCACGAGTACGCTTCCCATGAACATCTGGGCATCGACATACGGCTGCACAACTTGCTTCAAGCGGTCGGGCGGCGCTTGAGCACTGGAGCCGTGAGCCAGCACTGAGAGGACAATCGCGGGAAGTGACCTCCGAAAAGTGCGTTTAGGCAATCGCGTCATTCAGCGATTGTACAAGTGGGTAAACCCCACGGAAAGGAACGGGTAACGAGAAACGCAGTAGCGTTGACCGACTGATCATTATGGGAATTAAAATAAGAATTGTTCGTCCGTGCTGTCGATTTTTTCTGTGCGCGACGACTATAGAATGAACGATCCAGCGCGCAAGGCCTCAAACTCTCATAAGCGCTGGTACATAAGAGGAGGGCAGGACAATCAAATGAGAAATGTAATCTTCGCAATCAACACTACTCTCGATGGCTGCGTCGACCACACCAAGGGAGTTGCTGATGATGAGACACATGCATATTTTACGGACCTCCTGCGTAAAGTTGACCTGCTCGTCTTTGGTCGTATCACCTACCAATTGATGGTTCCTTTTTGGCCTGAAGTCGCAAAAAACCAGTCGATGTCAAAAGCAGAGAACGAATTTGCTCAAGCCTTTGACTCCATCAACAAAATTGTTTTTTCACGATCATTAGAGAGCGCTGAAGATAAAAATACGAGAATTGTTCGTACGAACCTTCGCGACGAAATACTTAGGTTGAAACAGGAACAAGGCAAAAGCATCTTACTCGGTGGTGTAAGTATTCCTTCACAACTGATAGAGCTTGGCCTGGTCGATGAATATCGGTTTGTCGTTGGGCCAATCGTTGCAGGAGAAGGAAGACGGTTGTTGGAAGGCGTTAGCCTGCCCGAGAAATTGCAAATGAGACTTGTTGAGTCAAAAGTTTTTGAATCAGGATGTGTTGCGCTTCATTACTTGAAACAGTGACGGAAAAATCTGCGACAGCGGGCTGCTGGCTACTACCAAGGAGGAGAACAATGAAGTACGTCTGTTTGGGTTACTACGACAAAAGCAAATTCGAAAGCATGACCGAAGGCGAACAACACGCGATGTTCGACACATGCTTTGAATACGACGACCATCTTCGAGCCAATGGGCATTGGGCTGGTGGAGAACCGCTTCAGTCTTCGGAAACCGCATTGACCCTCTATTGGAAGAACGGCAAAGTTGCAACCACGGACGGCCCCTTTGTGGAAACCAAGGAACAACTCGGCGGCTTTCTCGTCCTTGAGGCGCGCGACATGAATCATGCGATACAGCTCATGGCGCAGCATCCGGCCCTGACGTACGGCAACATTTTCGAGATTCGGCCAGCGGGTGACCTGAACGAAATGATGAAGGAAAGTGAGCAGCGACGGCGGAAGGACACCTCGCGATGAGTGCCACGAGGAGAAGCGTGATCAGTATCCTGTCTTCACTCCGGAGGAATGAAATGTTTATAGACTCGGGCCAGCTTCATAATGTCTTCGCTCCGCTAGGAGCGAAGTGTAGACACTGCGAAACATCGCACTCCTAACGGAGTGGCCCATTCCTTTATCGACTCGTCGGCTATAAACATGTCACTCCTACGGAGTGGAGACTGCCTAACTTGATCCCGCCGCATTAGAATCGCGAACCGACAAACAGACTGCTACCGATCGCAACCAAGAGTAGACTTGCTCCCTAAAATAAGTGTCATGAGATGAAAGCCTGGCTACATTTTATCGTCAGCCAGGCTGGCCACAGCAGTTGTCAATTCGTCAGGGGCTATCGGCTTGGGGATATGAACCTGATAGCCGGCCGCAAGAGCGCGCTTTTGATCTTCGATCCCGGCATAGGCAGTTAGTGCCGCGGCTGGAATTCTTCCCCCGCATTCTGCCGGAAGCCTGCGTACCTGGCTGATCAGCTCATAGCCATCCATTTCCGCCATGCCGATATCGCTCACCAACACGTCGAACCGTTTTCGCGCTAATTCGTGTAGTGCTTCGACGGCTGATGTTGCTGAAACCACTTGCGCTCCACTCGCCACTAGCACTGCGGTGACAAGCTCACGCGCGTCCGAATCGTCATCGACCACAAGTACATGAATACCATCGAGCGATGGTACTAGTTTCGATTGACCCTCAGCCAAAATCCTGGCCAAGCTATTCGCTCTGTCGCCAGCTTCGTGCGATACGCTGCGCACTGGGAGCTGGACTTTAAAAGTGCTGCCTTCTCCTTCACCGGGACTTTCAACTGACACTGTTCCGCCGTGCAGTTCAACCAGCTGGCGCACAATGGCGAGTCCTAGTCCAAGCCCGCCGTGTCTTCTGCTACTCGAGGAATCGGACTGTCGAAAACGGTCAAAAACATATGGCAGAAGTTCCGCAGCGATGCCTTGTCCGGTATCGCTGATCGTGATCTCGAGATTGGAATCGGTCTGCTCTAACCGAGCCAGTACGTTACCGCCTTTAGGTGTGAATTTGATCGAGTTGCTCAGTAGATTCCAGATGACTTGTTGGAGCCGATCTGCGTCGCCGGAGATTGGGGCCACGCTTTGATCAAGTGCTGTTTCGAGTTGAATATGTCTCGCGTCTGCTGCTGGACGCATGCTATCGACGATTGAGTCAATCATCGGTGCAAGCTCGACCGGGCCGACGTCGAGGCGGAGCTTACCGGTAATGATGCGAGAGATATCGAGTAGTTCGTCAATGAGTTGTTTTTGCGCGTCGGCGTTGCGGACGATAGTTTCAATCGCACGTTTTGCCCCTTGCTCGTCAAGCTTTCCGTTGGCGAGTAAATATGACCAACCGAGAATCGAGGTCAGAGGAGTGCGCAATTCATGGGAGAGTGTGGCGAGAAACTCATCCTTGATGCTGTTGGCAACGTCAGCCTCTGCGCGAGCGACCTGTGCTCCTTCCAAGAGCAACTTGCGCTCTTCCTCTGCTAGCTTGCGGTCCGTGATGTCGCGAATGTTGCACTGAATTACGCGATGGGCACCTTCGTCATACACATTACTTATGAACTCCACTTCCCGGAGGCTTCCCTCTTTGGTTTGTAGCGGGAGGTCCTCGTAGCGGAGATAGCCGGTCAGCTGCAACTCACGAAACGCCTGGCGGCTCGCGTCCTTATCATTGAACACACCTATTTCCCAAAGCTCCTTCTCCAGGAATTCGTCATGTGAGTAGTTCAGTAACTCTGACATGAATGGATTCACGTCTGTAATTCTCAGTGTGTCGGCATTAAGAATTAGTATGCCGTCTCGGGCGGACTCGAAGAGCCGCCGGTAACGGATTTCGGAAGTCCGGAGCGTTTCTTGGGGATGCGTTAATTTGACGTAGTGCTCTTCAGGAAGTGCTTCGGTCATCTTGCCTTTCAGCTAACACTACTCGGTTCAGGGAAGGCCTCTTCCTCTCGTGCAAAGCCCCTATCTGTTTCATCTTCGGAAGAACACAAACCTGATAAGCTGAAGAGATCCAGAACTAAAGGTCTAAGGAATGAACTCTTTATACGTCTTGAAAAACTAATCGTCTGTGCGTCATCACACATAGAGGGATCTTTGCGTAAAAGTGATAGCGCAAAGATTGAACGAGCGCCTTTTCAAACACCTCAGACCGACCGAACCTGAATCCAGTGGCGAATTTGCCGTCCATCCGCTATCAGGTTGTTGAGGTGAAACCAGGTGGACCACTGCCCGTGAATAGTAACTTGCTATAGTTTGCTGCTCTTTTATTCGCGAAGTTGTCGAGGCATTTGCGCTGATTATGCGGAGGTCTGATACTAGAATGCTGGTACTAGTTAAGGACGGATTAAGGATGACCGGAGAACTGTGTGTCTTGCTGTTGCCTGGTTTAATATGTGGATATTCAATATCGCCTCTCGCGTGGCTCCCACGGCACTGACCAATTCAAAATATTTGCGTGAGGCATTCCTTGACAAAGGTTAGATAGCTTCCCTAGATTGGCTAAGGCATGGTAATCCGCTTAGCATCACTGGCCCTGATCCTGGTAATTGGCGGTAGCGTCTTAGCCGGCATTCCGCTGCATTCCAACGAACAAGAATGCAGCATGCCAGAGATGGCCGGGATGGATTGCTGCAAGAAAGCCGCCCAATCTGGGAGTCTTACTCCAGAAATTTCAACCGCACGTTTGTGCTGCGCTCTCATTTGTCAGCAAAGTGGAACCACTGGTTCAACTGAGTCGCGACTTCCACGGCCTTCAGCGAGCCAAACGATCGCGATTCATCCAGCATCGGTCCAGCCGTTAGTTGGGTCACCGCACTTATCGGTTCGTTCAAACTGGGCAGATAGCCCTCCTCCTTATTCCAATCCCGCTTACATTCGACACCTCGCTCTTCTGATCTAGAGACTCCAAGGCCGTAGTGTGTCTTGTTGTCGCTGTTCGCTTTTGAACAGCGCAGTTGCGCGTCTTTGCGCGCGTTGATCTCTATTTCATAAGAAGGTCGAAATCATGTCCAAGTACATTCTCGCGTTCAGTCTTCTGGTAGTCTTTACCCTCGTTGCAGCCTGTGGTTCCAAGACTGCTTCGGTTGATACCGGAAAGGTAATCAAAAGCTCACCGATTGGAAATCTGACCGTTACGCTGTCGAGTGGCTCCGGCCAGATCAAACATGGCGGTGATGAGTTCTTCATCACCTTCAAAGACTCGTCGGGTAAGCCGGTAGATGTTGGTGCCGCGGCGCTGACATTTCACATGCCGCAAATGGGTTCAATGGCTCCGATGAACGATCCTGCCACACTCACGACCACGGATACACCAGGAGTCTATCGTGCGAAGGCCAACATTCAGATGGCTGCCGAGTGTCAAGCGCAGGTGTCATTTGAAGGACCGGCAGGAAAAGGGCAGACCTCTTTCTCAGTAACAGCTCAGTAGTTTCTGAGTCGATAGACCGCAGGACGACGGCGGTCTAAGGAGAATACTGCCATGATCCACCGGCTCATCGAGATGAGCCTGCGCAATCGCGGGCTCATCATCGTGCTTTACCTTGGCCTCGCGCTTTGGGGCTATTGGGCACTGATACACACGCCAATCGACGCGATACCCGATCTCTCGGAAAACCAAGTCATCGTTTTCACTGACTGGACTGGTCGCTCGCCTCAAGAGGTAGAGGATCAAGTCACCTATCCACTCGTCACCAACCTGCAAGGCCTGGCAGGGGTGCGTGTCGTGCGTGCAAGTTCGGCATTCGGGTTTTCGATGATCAACATGATCTTCGAGGACAACATCGGTCTCTATTTCGCACGAACGCGCGTGCTCGAACGCTTGAACCTGGTCACGAAGCAACTGCCCGAAGGTGTAGTGCCGACACTCGGTCCTGACGCAACAGGTGTCGGACAGATCTTCTGGTACACGCTCGAATCTGACCAGATGAACCCACGCGACTTGCGCACTTTGCAAGATTGGTTTGTTCGCTACCAGTTGAACTCGGTGCCCGGCGTGGCGGAAGTGGCTTCAGTCGGCGGCTACGTGCAGCAGTATCAGATCGATGTCGATCCGAACAAGCTGCGTGCTTACACCATCCCTCTCTCCACGATTGTTCAGGCAGTTCAACGTTCGAATAACAATGTCGGTGGCAACGTTGTCGAACAGGCAGGTCAATGGGCCGTGGTCCGAGGGATCGGACTGATCCAATCAACTGATGATGTCGCAAATATAGTCATTGGCTCAGCGAACGGCACAGCCATCTATGTGCGCAACGTTGCCGACGTGAAGCTTGGCAATGCGTTCCGCACGGGGGTGCTCGACAAGAACGGCAAAGAGGCGGTAGGCGGCGTCGTTATCGCGCGTTACGGCGTCAATACGCTCGATGTAATCCAGAGTGTGAAGCTAAGGATTGACGCAATAAAGTCAGGCTTGCCGAAAGGAGTGGAGATTGTTCCTTTCTACGATCGCACACAACTGATCGAGCGTGCGACGCACACACTGAAACGTGCGCTAATCGAAGAGCTAATTCTCGTCACGCTTGCGCATATTATTTTTCTCGCTCACTTCCGCTCCATTCTCATAGTCACAATCCCGTTGCCGCTGGCGGTACTCACGTCCTTCCTCTTCATGTACTACATGGGCATCAGCTCAAACCTGATGTCCCTCGCAGGGATCGCGATTGCCATTGGTGTTCTGGTCGATGCTGGAATTGTGGTAACTGAAAACGCTTTTCGTTTCCTGGAAAAGCGGAAGGTCGATCCGAAAGATCGCAAGAAGGTTTTTGAAACCGTCAGAGACTCCACAAAGCTGGTCGGGCGACCCGTCTTCTTCTCAATGACGATCATCATTCTGGCTTTTGTTCCGGTCTTCTCGCTCACCGGGCAAGAAGGCAAACTTTTCCACCCTCTCGCTTTCACAAAGACGTTCGCAATGTTTGGCGCAACAATCATGGCGCTCACGCTGGTACCTGTGCTGTGTACCTATTTGCTGGGAGGGAAGTTTCACTCGGAGCAGTCAAATCCCGTGATGCGTTTACTGCAAGCCATCTATCGGCCTGCACTGCTGTTGGCTTTGCGGCATCGCCTCATCACCGTCTCGATCGCGTTGGTGCTGTTTAGCGGCGCGATCATTCTAGCAACTGGAATTGGGAAGGAGTTCATGCCTCCGCTGAACGAGGGCGATGTCATGTACATGCCGATAACTGATCCGGCGATCTCTGTTGACGAAGCTCTGCGCATTCTTAGTAAACAAGACGAGATCTTAAAGAGTTTTCCCGAAGTCGAATGGAGCGTAGGCAAGGCCGGGCGCGCAGACACTTCGACCGATCCAGCTCCTGTGAACATGAACGAAACAATTGTTCATTTAAAGCCTATCGAACAATGGCGAGCCGGAATGACAAGGGCGAAGCTGATTTCTGAGATGAATGAAAAGCTGACTATGCCCGGGGTCACAAACATCTGGACGCAGCCGATTCAGGCCCGCATCGATATGCTTTCGACCGGTATTCGCTCACAGGTCGGTCTGAAGATCTTCGGCAACGACTTGAAGGAACTCGAAGAACTCTCAAGGCAAGTAGCTGAAGTAGTGAAGACAGTGCCCGGCGCGGTCGACGTCTATCCAGAGCAGATCAGCGGCGCACCTTACATCGACATTCATATCAACCGACCGGCCGCAGCCCGTTATGGCATTGATGTCGGGACAATCCAGGACGCTATCGAAAAAGGAATTGGCGAGACCAACCTCACGGTCACTATCGAAGGGCGCAGGCGTTTTCCGGTTCGCGTGCGCTACGCACAGCAATATCGCAGCAGTGCCGCAGCCCTCGGCGAGATTCCAATTACTTCACCATCAGGCGCACAGATCCCGTTGGCGCAACTATCGGAAATTCGCACCGTCGAAGGACCAACAATGATCTCCAGCGAGAATGGGCTTCTCCGGGGAACAGTATTGCTTAATGTGCGCGGTCGCGATGTGGGCAGCTTCGTTGATGAAGCCAGGCCAAAGCTTGTGAACCAGGTGCAAATGCCGCCGGGCTATTACATGGACTGGAGTGGTCAGTACGAGAACCAGCAGCGTGCCCGACAGCGGTTGACGATCGTGATTCCCATAGTGCTGGTAGTCATCTTTGGTCTGCTCTACATGACGTACAACTCGGTTTTGGAGGCAGCGCATGTATTGCTCGCCGTGCCCTTCGCTTTAACTGGCGGTGTCTATCTGCTTTGGGCGCTTGGCTATAACTTCTCAGTAGCGGTTTGGGTCGGATTTATCGCGCTCTTCGGCACTGCGGTGCAGACCGGTGTTGTGATGGTTATCTATCTCGAGGAAGCAGTTGAAAGAAAGCGACAGGAGGTCGGCGTGCTTACGCGCAAGACTTTGATGGAAGCAGTGACCGAAGGTGCATTACTTCGTTTGCGGCCAAAGGTCATGACAGTTTCGACTGTTGTAGCTGGTTTGCTTCCGATTATGTGGAGCACAAGCGCGGGTTCGGAAGTAATGAAGCCGCTCGCTACACCGGTTCTTGGCGGGATGGTTTCAAGTCTCCTTCATGTATTGATTGTGACCCCAGTGATCTTTTTCTGGCTGCGTGAACGGCAGTTAAAGAAACAAGGAACCGCGACAGCAAGCCAGGAGATGAGCGAGGAATTCAGTTACGAGACAAGCGGGAAGACATCAGATGCTGATCACGTATCACCGTCTAGCATTGAGAAAGAAGGTAGTAGTCATGAGTAGGCACAGTGTTTTACGAGTCATTATGGCTGGCGTTTTAGCAGGAGTTCAGGTTCTCGTGGGCGCTGGTGCAGTCCTGGCCCAATCACTCAAGAGCGGGCCTGAAAGCAGTTTCTCTGTGGGTGCTAGCTCGCCGATAGTCCCTGGCTCAGCGGTTGCCAAGTATGCGGACCAGCAAGCAGGTCTCACAGTCGATCAGGCGGTTGCCTATGCGCTCGAACACAATGGCGAACTGCTGGCCGCACGTAAAGAGATTGACGCAGCAAGCGCCCTGGTCAAGCAAGCATCGTTGCGAGCTAATCCGAAGCTTGACGCCAATATTTCGAAGACGATTACCGGAACCGACAACAACATAACAGTCAACGGGATGCTTCCGTTGGAACTCGGCGAACGCCGACCCGCGCGGATCAGAGTGGCAGAACGCGAACTCGACATGCGCCGCGAGGACGTGGCCAATCGAGAACGGATGCTCGCAGCGGATGTGCGCGCCAAGTTTGGCGAAGCTCTCGACGCCATTCTCAAGCTCGGATTCGCTGAAGACCTGATTTCTACAAGCCAGCGAGGATATAACCTGGTCGCCGCGCGAGTCACTGAAGGAGGAACCGCTCCATTAGAACAGAACATGGTATTGGTCGAACTAAACCGCCTGCGTTCAATGCGGGAAACCTCAGAAGGCAAAACTCAGATAGAAATGTTGGAGTTGCGCAACCTGATCGGTATGACACCGGAAGAATCACTAACGCTGCGCGGAGACTTCAATGATGTGATTGCACCTTTACCGACGCTTGCGGAGGCCACTAATAGCGCTCTCTCACAGCGACCCGATCTGAAGCTGGCACAAGCCGCCGAGAGTTTCGCGGAAGCTCGCATTGAGCAGGCACGCGCCGAGGGAAGATTGGATGCAAGTTTGATCGCAGGCTATCAACGAATGGATTTCAGTTTCCCGCTGAATGGCATCAACGATGCGGGACAGCTGAACCCAATTCGGAGCACCTTTCACTACTTCACCGTCGGCGTCTCTCTTGACCTACCGGTGCGCAACAAGAACCAGGGAGCAATCGAAGCGGCTGTCGCGGAAGCGGAAGGAGCGAAGCGCCGACGAGAGTTTCTCGAACTGACCGTACGGCGGGAAGTGGCTTCCGCTTACGCGCAGTACAACAGCGCGGCTCGAGCGGAAGAGATCTTCCGAGTCGGAGTAAAAGATCAGGCCAATGCGAATCTCGACGTGGTTAGGCAGACGTACGAACTGGGTTCAAAGACGCTCATTGACTACCTCGGCGAGCAACGACGCTTTATCGATTTGCAGAACAGCTACATCGACGTGTTGCTCGATACCTACAAGGCGCGTGTCAACGTTGAGCGCGCTCTTGCTTCACCGATCGCAACCAGACAGCAGGTGACACAGCGATGAACGAAACACCCGAGACCGAGAAAGAAACTGCGATCGCCGCTAACAGGCATAGCGAGATACGCACCAGAAAGACCGCTATAGTTGCTGTAGTTGCGGTTGTAGCTCTTGCAGCTATTGCCCTGCTTCTATGGCTATTCATCCCGCGCAGCAGCGGGGGACGCCCCGTACCAGCCCCGCGCAGTATTGGACCAGATCAAACTACTAACCAAGCCAGTAACACTCTTGGAGAATCAACGCTCACTATTGGCCCCGAACAAGCTCAACGAGCCGGCATCAAGATCGAAACGGCGGGAGAGCGAATGTCTACTGATGACACCGGCCAACAAACCACCGGAGTCGTCCAACCAAACTCCTATCAAGAAACTCCAGTGATGTCTCTTGTGGGAGGGATTGTCCGTAGTGTTGGGCCGGAACTCGGACAAAGCGTGCGCAAAGGCCAAACCATTGCGGTTGTGTCCAGCAACGAACTTGCCGATGCTCAAACGAAATATCTCGCCGCAATAGCCGAGTTAGACGAGCACCACAAGCATCATGCTCGCGCTGAGAAGTTAGTTGAGATCGGCGCTGCCAGTCGCGAGGAACTCGAGCAGGCAGCCAGCAAACTGAAAGCAGCGGAGTCGGAAGTAGCTAATCTTCGCCAACGCCTCTTGCTTCTGGGTCTCAGTTCTCAACGTGTCAGTGCGTTGCGTTCTACCTCACAAATCAGTTCGGAAGTGAGCTTACCGTCGCCTGCTTCAGGTACTGTGACAAGTCGGACCGTTAACTCCGGCGAGGTCATCGAGGCCAACAAGGAACTCTTGCGTGTGACGGACCTTTCCAGCGTGTGGGTCGTAGGGCAAATCTATGAAAAGGATCTCGGCAAGGTTCATGTAGGCAGCGGCGCCAGCATCACGACGGACGCCTATCCGGGTCGCGTCTTTCGCGGCCACATATCTTACGTTGATCCTAAAGTTGATCCTCAAACACGTACTGCACAAGCACGCATTGAATTAGCCAACCCCGGCCAGCAACTCAAAATTGGCATGTACGTGAACGTGGACTTCGCCGCTTTCACAAGCACCGGATCGACTGTGCCAGTAGTACCGGTCGCAGCAGTGCAGAATATGGGCAATCAACAAGTGGTCTTTGTGGCTACCAGCGAGCCCAATGTCTTTGCAATGCGGCCCGTGCGCCTTGGTCCCGAAAGTAATGGCTATTATCCAGTGCTCGAAGGGTTGAGCGTCGGGGATCGAGTTGTAACCGAGGGCAGTTTCATGATGCGCGCTGAATGGTTGAAGTCACACCCAAATGGATAACAACTCTGTTGAGTCAAGAATTACATAAAACACCCGATATCACTTCGAGAGATCATGCTACTCCCTCCAACCAAAGCGTGATAGTAAGCTCGAACTTTTGGTGGATGTTCCCGCAGGATAGCTACTGCTAAAGTCCGCATCCTACTTATTTTCCATAACGACAGTCCTGTTTGGCATAGCCTGGTCCTAGACGAAAAACTATCTGATCTTTTGTGACAATTGCGCAGCTCTCACTCATGCGAGGTCAAAACTGTTCAATTGTCAGCCACGACACTGCTGCGCGGAGGTGTAGCTACATGCGTAAACTGATTCACTTATCTTTGCTGGTTCTCTTCTTGTCAGTTTCTTCGAGCGCTCTTGGTCAGAGCAATTATGCGAGTTTGAGCGGAACGGTTTTCGACCCACAACAAAAGGCGATTCCCGGCGCGGCAGTACAACTCATATCCGACAGCACTCAGGCGTCACGTTCAGTCAACAGCAATGAGCAGGGAATCTATCAGTTTACGGCCCTGTTACCCGGAACATACAAATTGACTGTTCAAGCTTCGGGACTCGCTTCCTTAACGCAGAGCGTGACGCTCGAAGTTGGTCAGCAACTGACTCTCGATAGCAGTCTCAAGCTTTCATCTTTTAGTACCACGGTTGAAGTTCAGACTGACACTCCCAACGTGCTACGAACTACTGATGCGAGCGTTGGAGAAGTCGTCGAGCCTACATCAGTTCGTAACCTTCCACTTAACGGTCGAATGTTGATTGATCTAGTGCTTACAGTACCTGGAGCGCATGACAGTCACGGTGCACAGGCAGGTGATATGAGTGCTCTCTATTGGCGCCCAGGCCAGCGTTCAGCGGTCAGCATTAGTGGTAATCGGCCCAACGCTAATTATTTTCTGTTGGACGGCGCCACCAATACAGATCCGACGTTCAATACTCTGAACCTGAGTCCATCACCGGACAGTGTGCAGGAATTCAAAGTGCAAACGGGAAGCTACAGTGCTGACATGGGAGGAGCAGGCGGCGGTCAAATCAATATTGTCACCAGAACTGGCACGAACGAGTTTCACGGAACTGCTTACGAGTTTCTCCGCAACGACGCCCTGGATGCCAAGACGTTTAATGAGATGGATACTAATAATCATCTTGTGAGAAACAATTTCGGTGGGTCGCTTGGCGGGCCAATCTTTAGGAACAAGAGTTTTTTCTTCGTTAACTATGAAGGCTTACGACATACGAAGTCCGATACGATGATTGCTACTGTGCCGACCGAAGAAGAGATTAATGGCGACTTTGGAATGAGCGGCACAACGATCTATAACCCGTTCAGTTCTCATCC
>Ga0163163_10002455_pt1 | contig 15673 bp, 14 predicted proteins | sample S65metaG_FD_119766 | JGI IMG/M metagenome (GOLD analysis project Ga0163163, IMG submission 119766) | Switchgrass rhizosphere microbial communities from Kellogg Biological Station, Michigan, USA - S6-5 metaG | ecosystem: Host-associated > Plants > Roots > Rhizosphere > Soil | place: USA... | reverse complement strand
GCCATCTCGGTCTCGGCCTGGGGGTCGATCTGCTTCTCGTCGGCTTGCGGGAAACTCGACAAGGCGATCGATTTCTGCGGCGGCGCGCCGTCATAAACTGCATGCCAAAGTTCGTCGGTGAGGAATGGCATAAACGGCGAGAGCAGTCGGATAGCACCTTCAAACATCGCGACCAGGTTTCCGCCGGCTACGCGGGCGCTGGCCTGTTCGGCGTCGGTGTTGGTCGAAAGCAGGCGTGCCTTAATCAGTTCAAGGTACCAGTCACAGAATTCGCCCCAGAAGAAGCTGTAGATCGAGTTTGCTGCTTCATGGAAGCGATAGTCGCGCAGGGCATCATTGATCTCCTGTGTGACGTGGTTGAAGCGCGATAGGATCCAGCGATCTTCCAGCGTTACGGCCTCGAAGGTCGGCAGGCCAGGTTTCCCTGCGTGCTTACGACTCTGCTCGTCGAACTGCTTAAGGGCGGGAATACCGCTCTCGGCAAGACGGTCGAGGTTCATGAAGACCAGGCGCGCGGCGTTCCAAATCTTGTTGGCAAAGGCGCGGTAGCCCTCGGTACGGCTCTCGCTGAAGGCAATGTCGGTGCCGGGCGCCGCCATGGCGGCCAGGGTGAATCGGGTCGCGTCCGTGCCGTACTTCTCAACCACTTCGATGGGGTCGAGCACGTTGCCCTTTGTCTTCGACATCTTCTGGCGCTCGGCGTCGCGGACCAGCGAGTGGATGTATACCTCCCGGAAGGGGACGGCGTTCTTCAATGCTTCGCCCGTGTCCTTGCGGTCGTGCCACATGAAGTAGGTGTTCATCATCACCATGCGCGCCACCCAGAAGAACAGGATGTCGAAGCCGGTGATGAGCAGCGAGGTCGGATAGAACTTCTTCAGATCACTGGTTTCTTCCGGCCATCCGAGCGGCGACGCCGGGAGTAATCCTGATGAGAACTAGGTATCGAGTACGTCCGGATCCTGCTCGAGCGTACCTTTGCCGCATTTCGTGCACTTCTCAGGAGTGGTCTCGCTGACGATGATCGACTTACAGGCGGTACAGTGCCACGCAGGGATGCGATGTCCCCACCAGAGCTGGCGCGAGATGCACCAGTCGTGCAGGTTCTCCATCCAGTTCAAGTAGATGGTCCGGTACATTTCCGGCGCAAACTTGATGTAGCCTCGAGTTACCACTTCGCGAGCCATCTGCGCGATGGACCAGCCACCGCTCTTCGGCTCCTTATTGACGGCGACGAACCATTGCGTCGAAAGTCGCGGCTCGACGATGGTTTTGCAGCGCTGGCAGTGACCGATAGCAAGCGTGTGATCTTTAATTGCGACCAGGAAGCCCTGCTCACGAAGATCGTGGACGACCTTTTCGCGCGCTTCGAAGCGATCAAGTCCGGCGTACTTGCCGGCTTCTTCGTTCATCTTGCCGTGCTCGTCCATCACCGAGATCTGCGGCAGGAGATGGCGAAGGCCGGCCTGAAAATCATTCGGATCGTGCGCGGGCGTGACCTTCACGGCGCCAGTTCCGAATTCAGGATTCGCGAGCTCGTCGAGAATGATCGGGATCTCGCGATCCATCAACGGTAATCGAACCATCTTCCCGTGCAGATGTTTGTAGCGCTCATCCTTCGGATTGACGGCAACGGCGGTATCACCGAGCATCGTCTCCGGACGCGTGGTGGCTACGACGATGGACTCGTCGGTTCCGGCCACCGGATAGCGAATCTCGTAGAGCTTGCCCTGCGTCTCTTCGTGAACCACTTCGAGATCGGAGATTGCGGTCGAGCAACGCGGACACCAGTTCACGATGTACTTGCCGCGATAGATGAGTCCCTCTTCGAAGAGGTGAACGAATGCGTGCTTCACCGCGTGCGACAACTGGTCGCTCATGGTGAAGAACTCGCGGTCCCAGTCTACGGATGCACCGAGACGACGCATTTGATCGGTGATGGCGCCGCCGTACTGCTTCTTCCACTCCCAGACACGTCCGATAAAAGCTTCGCGTCCAAGAGCTCGACGCGAGGAACCTTCGCTTGCCAACTGGCGTTCTACCATCATCTGGGTGGCAATTCCGGCATGGTCGGTCCCAGGGAGCCAGAGGGTCGTGAAGCCCTGCATACGATGCCAGCGGACGATGATGTCCATCTCCGTCTGGTTGAGCATATGGCCCATGTGCAGACGCCCAGTGACGTTCGGTGGGGGGAGAAGTAACGTGAATACGGGCCGGTCGCCAGCAGAGGTGTCAGCGGCGAAGAGATTTTCCTTTACCCAGTATTCGGCCCAGCGCGTTTCAATCGCGCTCGGGTCGTACGATTTAGGGAGATCGTGAGCCATCGGATCCGTTCAGAACAGTAAGAGTAATCTTTGATGTTACATCGAAGCAGCAGCGGAATGGAAATTGGCAAAGCAAAGGCCGCCAGGATAGGCGGCCTTTTCATCAAGCGATGTTAAGGAGAGCTACTCTCCCTTAAGTTCCTTCACGATCTCGGCGATCAGCTGCGGCTTGAGTCGCTCGACCGCCTTTTGAACGGCGTCGGCGAGTTTCTCGCCCCCGAATGCACTCAGGGCGGAATTCAGGACTGAGGAAGTCGTCGTCGCGGCCATGGCTTCTGCTGTTATGGGCTCTTCGTGCGTCGGTTCGACGTCATGCGCCACGTGCATAGGATCAAATTCTCCCGGCAACTCCGGCGCAGCGTGCACAACCTCGGCTTCTCTCGTTTCCACCTGCGAGAATTGCCACGATATCGATTCGGGAGCGGTTGGCACATCTGCGACTTCGACCGGGTGTTCTTCCGTCGCGGAAACATGCAATTCAGACGCCCGCTTCATTTCCTCTTCCAGCGAAAGTACTGCTTCCTGGGGAAGAACCGTGGTCTCGTTCAGATTGATCGCTGGCTTTGCCAGAGCGGGAACATCAAATTCCTGCGTCTCTTCCGCGGAAGAAGTGCTTATCCCGGAAATATCAGGCACCGCTTCCGGCGTGTGGTCGAACGCAGCCATCGCTTCCGCGAGGCGGGCATCGAAATCCTCGGCCGAGGCAGGCGCTTCGACAGCCTGTTGCACTTCAGGCTGCGGCTCTACGACCGTCTCTTGAGCTTCAACGAAAGCCTCGTGCGCTTCTGGTTCAGCACTGCTGAAACCCGACATTGCAGCGGCAACGCGCGCCTCAAAGTCATCGGCTGGTTCCGCGGGTGAGACTGCTTCTTGTTGAGGTTCCGCAGTCGGTTCCTGCGCGGGAACCGGTTCGGTCGCAAATCCCGACATAGCGGCAGCGACGCGAGCCTCGAAGTCATCTACCGGCTGCGCCGCCATTTCGCTTTGAGCTGATTCATGTGCGGGTTCGACGGGTTCGGTACCGAAGCCCGACATAGCGGCAGCAACCTTCGCTTCGAAATCGTCGATCACGCTTTCGGGCTTAGGCTCCTCTGTGTCCTTCGCTTCCAACTGCGCCCAGCCGTCCCAACTTGATTCCTCCGGTGCTGATGCTCCGACTCCTGATACTTCGGGTTCGTGGTTCTCTTCCACATGCGCAATTCCGAACGATGTCGCAAAATCGGTGACTTCCTGCGCATTCGCAAGCGCCGGTTCAGTCACTGGTTCCACTTCGACGGAGGCGTCACTTGCGGTCGATTCCAATTCTGCTGCCCGTTCAACTTCGATTTCGCCGACTCGAGGCGCCGAAGTGAATTCAACATCCGGTGACGGTCCAAGCTCGACCATCGCCGATTTCTCTATGGCTGCAGCGGACTCGTCGGTTGCCACCGGCTGGTCGAACGACCAGGGAATGTCCGCGAATTGCGCACTCGTCTCGGCTGGCGCTTGCTCTACCGCTAGTTCGACGGGAGCACTCCAATCCATGACTGGTGCAGCGAAGGCTGCAGCAGCGGCCTGACCGGTGTTGAATTCCTCCATCGCCAGGGCGGGTGCAACTGCAATCTCAGATGGCACGTCGACGTGCGAAGGCATGGAGTGTTCTGGCTGTGAGAATTGCTGAAATGTCGTCTCTTCCTGTTCCGGCTCTTCTTCGACTACACGTCGCGCCGGTGCAACCGAAATCTTCTCCGATAACTTTTTCACGATCGCGAGCAGATCGGTCGCTTCAAACGGCTTCACGATCACACCGTCGGCGCGCACCTTCGCACCGTCTTCGGCGCGATACGGTTCCATCTTTCCTACCGTGAGGAGGACGGGCAGATTAGATGTATCGAAGTTGGCGCGAACTCGCTCGCAGACCTCAAGGCCCGTATAGCCCGGCATGTAGATGTCGAGAATGACGAGATCTGGTTTGAGTTCGGCGATCTTCTTGACCGCGGCAGCACCGTTGCTCACGGTGGTTACGTCATAGCCAGACTCGGAGAGTATCTTTCTCCCCATATTCTGGGCGGTCATACTGTCATCAGCGAGTAGTACTTTGAGTGACACGGGTGTCCTCTTCCGGCGATTCGGGTCCAACAGTACTGCTTTCAATGTCTTGGGTCAATCCAGAGTAGAGGCAAAATACCACTACGGTACAGTTACTTACCTAGTACTTCTGTGTACCAACTAGAAACGAAAAGCCCGTCCGGAGAGGACGGGCTTGACCGAAAAAACGTTCTTTAGAACGGAATGAGCTTTCTGAGTCCCTTCTTCTTCTTTTCTTTGGAAGAGCTCTCTTTCTTGCCGTCCGTAGTGCTGGAATCGCTCTTGGCATCGGCCGGTTTAGCGCTATCGGACGTCGCTGCAGTACCGTCTGTAGCAGCGGCAGCGGTGCCGGAACTGCTACCGCCTGCAGCCTCGTTCACCTGTTCTGGCATGGGTTTGGGCGTATCGGACTTATCGGGCAGAATGGTGTCGTCAGGATTCGACCGGGGTATCGGTTGATTTTCCGGCGGCTTGCTGCCGTCGCCGGGCTTCACCGTCTCTGCCGACACTATGCTCTCATCTCCATCCGTCTTGCCGGTCACAACCGCGTTTGCCTGCTTCACCAGGTCCGGTGCATCCGTCGGCTTCGGGTCCACCAGGGGCGGCTCTCCAACTTTGGTAGCACTGCTGAAGTCGGGCCGCTTATGCAAGACGAGCATGATTTTATCCATCCGGCCCAACTGACCGCGGCTCGCTATTTCCTTCTTGTTCAGATCGATCGCTTCCTGTGTCGGAGTCGGGACCGCGAGGTCCATCGCCTTCAGGCGAGCCCGCGCGTCCGCTGCTCGAGGCATCATCGGGTATCGGGTGATGATCTTCGAGTACGCCTCATTAGCGTCGTCCGTGTAGATCTTGAGGAGTTGCGCCTTCTTGACCTCGTCGAATGCCTTCGAAGTGGTGAGCGTTCGAATACTGTCAACCTGTCTCTCATGCGCCTGACCCAGCATGAACAAAGCTTCGTCCGATTGGCTATAGAGCGGATAGGTATCGGTAAGGGTTTTCAAACGGGCAATGGCTGCGGCGTAAGACTGGCGGAGATAGTAGAAGCGGCCGATGCGGAACTCGCGATCTCCGAGAATCTCCTGCACCTCGAGTAAGCGCACCCGTGCCTTGTCAGCCAATTTACTGTCTGGATATTGGAGCAGTACCTGGCGGTATTCGTCTTCTGCACGACGCGCGTGGGTAAAGTCGCGGTCTGGTTTCTCAATCTGCTTGTAATGAATATCCGCGATCTTCAGCTGGGCTTCGGCGGCTTCCGCCATGTTCGGGAAAAACGTGATGAAGTCGCGATACTCGTTCTCTGCCTGCGCGAGGGCTGCGGAACCGCCTTCGGCGTACCACGAGTCACCGATTGCCAGCTTGGCTCGGGCGACGAATTCCGAATCCGGGTAGGTATTGATGAGGGTCTGCAGGCTCAGTCGCGAAACGTCATATTTCCGCTTTCGCATCGCCTCCATGGCGCGATCGAACAGCACCTTATCCGGCTGCTTAGAATCGACGCCCGCCAGGGGGTTCTTCACATTCTTGTTCCTGCATCCGACGGTCAAGACTAAACAGAAGGCCAGCAGCAAACCAATTATGTATCGACGCAACATCCCTACCACCTTTGGGGTCTTACAAGAGTCTGATTAACCAGCGCTGGCTGGGGCTGCTCCAGAGCTACACCTTTTGCAGAGTAGCCTCATGCGCCAATTTCAACAATCCGCGCACGTTGGAAGCGATTTCTCCCTTACCGAACACTGCATTTCCGGCTACCAGCAACTCCGCTCCAGCACGAACCACATCTCCAATCGTGTCCGGGCCTACTCCGCCGTCCACTTCGATCCGGAAATGATGGCCATTGGCGTTGCGCATGGTGACCAGCTTGCGAATTTTGTCGAGCGAGCGAGGAATGAACTTCTGGCCGCCGAAACCTGGGTTGACGGACATCACCAGAACATAGTCCACCATCCCTAAAACTTCGCCCAACGTGTGTACCGGGGTCGCCGGATTGATCACGACACCCGGCTTGGCCCCCTTCGAGCGAATCAACTCCAACGTCCGATGCAGGTGAACACATGCTTCCTGGTGGACGCTGATCCAGTCTGCCCCGGCATCGATGAAAGCCGGAATGAAATTATCCGGATTCTCAATCATCAGGTGGCAGTCGAGAGGTACATCCGTTACTTTTCGGACGGACGCAACCACTGGAGGGCCGATCGTGAGGTTCGGGACAAAATGCCCGTCCATCACATCCAAGTGGAGCAACGTCGCTCCCGCCTCAATGGCCTGATTCACCTGCTCGCCGAGACGAGCAAAATCTGCCGACAGAATAGACGGAGCCAGTTCGATCAAAACCAAGCCTCTCGCTTGAGTTACTGTGGAAATTCTAGCATTGTAAGCGGCCCGACACCCCGCAAAGTGGACTTAATTCGGAGGTGGGGTGCTACTGACTCCGCCCGTAGCATGAATGGCCTACAACTCCCATTCTGGTATTGCATCCAAATCCTTGTGCAGGTGCTCCGCAGATTCGCTGTCGCTTTGCTTGCCTTCGGGCTGGCAATACCGGTGTTTGCCACACCCAAGCACCTGGATCTGAAGAAGCTCTTGGCCCAGCCTCCGCAAAAGCGGCAGGAGTTCATCCCGGCCCGCGCCGGGTGGGACGGCCCTGAACAGGCTGTTAAGCCGAATGCGTATGTGCAACACCTGGAATCTGGTAGCCAGGATATTAGCGCTGCTTGGATGGCTGTACTGCTGCCCGATTGGCGGGTTGTACTCGCATTGGGAGCGCTGATTCTTCTCCTTAGGCAGCTCCGGAAGACAACTCCAGAGGTGCAGCCGGCGTCCTATCAACAGCCCCCAGCGGAGAGACTCCGCGCCGCTTAGAAAGCGGCTTGAAGAACACTGGGCGACAATTTATCCGCGCGGAAGAGAGGTCTTCGCAGAATCTGGCGAGGGCCTTTTTCCTTTTGCGCGGCTGCGAGAGCGGCCATCAGACTGTTCCCGTTTGGCTACGCCGAGTAGCTGAGAATCTCCGCAGCTGCTATCTTTCCCCCGTGCCACTCCTGTCCATCCGCTCACTAACGAAGGTCTACTCGCATGGCCAGAATGCGTTCGGCGGGGGAACGCGCGGAGAGTTGCGTGCCGTCGACAATGTGTCGCTGGATATCGAAGCTGGCGAGACAGTAGGACTGGTTGGTGAGTCGGGTTCGGGAAAGAGCACGCTGGGACGGCTGATCCTGAGATTGATCGAGCCTACTTCCGGCAGCATCACTTACGACGGGCGCAATCTGCTCACCATCTCTGGCTCGGAATTGCGGCATACCCGGCGGGAGCTACAAATCATTTTCCAAGACCCGTTCGGCTCGCTGGATCCTCGCTTCCGCGTCGTCGACGTCGTGGCTGAGCCGTTCATCATTCACGAAAGCCTCACCTCGGCGGAGCGGCGAGCGCGAGCAGCGGAGTTGATGCGTGCTGTGGGACTGGATGAGTCGGCGCTGAATCGTTACCCACACGAGTTCAGCGGCGGGCAGCGTCAGCGAATCGGAATCGCGCGCGCTCTAGCATTGCGTCCACGTTTCATTGTTGCCGACGAGCCGGTTTCCGCGCTCGATGTTTCGGTCGGCGCCCAGATCGTCAACCTGCTGCAACGCCTGCAGCGCGAATTCGGACTGACCTATCTCTTCATTTCGCACTCGATGCCGGTCGTACGCTACCTTGCCACCCGCATCGCGGTCATGCAACGCGGCAAGCTCGTCGAAGTCGGCACCACCGAACAAATCACGACATCTCCCCAGCAGGACTACACGCGCTCGCTGTTGGCCGCTACTCCCGAATTGCGAGCCTAAGCAACGCGCCGCTGATTATTCGTGAGTCTTTTCCTCGCCTGGTACGTACCTCCGAGTGGTAGAATCCGCCCGATTATTTGAGGCCGTTCACCGGAGACAATTATGAGTAGCGCCGGAATTGTTCAGCCGACTCCTGACGCCACACCCCGCATGGGAGTGGGGGCTCAACTTGCAAACATCTTTTTCGCACCATCGAAGACCTTCGCTGAAGTAAAACGGGCCGGCGCGAGCTGGCCCACCATCATCGCGGCGTGGCTACTCATTTCGGCCAGCATGCTGGCACTCGCTTATGTCGTTCAAGTGAAGATCGGCTTCGACACCGTCGCCGAGAACCGCATGCGGCGCATGCCGAAGATCCAGCAGATGATGGAGCGCATGCCCGAGGAACAGCGGGCGAAAGCGTTAGCCGATCAGCCTGCCAGCGCCCAACGCAACGCCTACATGGCACCTCTTTGGACCGCCGTGATCTTCTTGATCGTTTCGGCGCTGCAGATGGCGACGTTCAATTTTGGCTTTGGAGCCAAATTCAGCTTTAAGACATGCATTGCCATCGTGACACTGTCAGGACTTCCCGGCATTGTCAGAAATCTGCTGGCGATCGTAAGTATTTACGCGGGAGTCAGCCCCGAGGGATTCAACTTCGACGCTCCTATCGCGAGCAATTTAGGCGCACTATTCGATGTTGCCACGCACCCCTACCTGGCGACGTTCGGTTCGTTCATGGATCTTTTCATGTTCTGGACATTGGGAATTAGCGCACTCGGCTTTGCTGTCGTTGGCGGCATCAAGTTCGGGCGGGCATTGATTCCGGTGGTTGGCTGGTACCTTCTTTTCGTGCTCGCGATCTTCGGTCTGTTTGCCGCATTCCTTCTCTGATCGCTGTTGAAAATTTCAGCAAGGGTATCCTAACCTTGGGATACCCTTTAGAACCAGAAAGTTAACTCCACCCACAAAAGACTGGGTCTCCACGCCAGAGCTTTTCGTAGAACTTTAGTGAGAACCGAATAGACTAGGCGCGCATGTCTGGCTCGCGGAGGGCTTATGAACTACAACTTCAACGACGAAAAGGTAAAATTGATCACGCCGGCAATGACCGGCGGATTCCTGCGAGCAGTGGGATTCTTGTTCGCTGCGCTCTTCCTGGTGATCCTTCTGTTCGCGTCGGTGGCGCGCGTGCCAACCGGACATGTCGGCGTGTTAACACTGTTTGGGCGCGTTACCGGAGATGTCTTGCCGGAAGGCATTCACCTCATAAATCCGTTCAAGACCAACAATGTCCTCTCCGTCCAGACTCAGACGATGAAGGAGACAGCGACGGTGCCTTCCAACGAAGGCCTGATCATGACTCTCGATACCTCGCTGCTCTTTCGGTTGGATCCTTCGCGAGCGGCCGACGTTTATCAGAAGGTCGGCCCCATGTACATTGAGCGCGTCGTGGAACCCAACCTGCGATCTGTAATCCGTGCCGTCACTTCGATGCATACGGCGAACGCGCTCTACAGCAGCGAGCGCGACAAAGTTGCAGCGCAGATGTATACCGAACTCTCAACGGAGCTAAATAAGCGCGGCATCATCGTCGAAAACATTCTGCTTCGGGACATTACGCTGCCGCTAGCCTTGAAACAGTCGATCGAAGCGAAGCAGCAGGCCGAGCAGGAATCGCTGGCTATGTCGTTCCGTCTTCAAAAGGAAACCCAGGAGGCACAGCGCAAGCGCATCGAAGCCCAGGGTATCCGCGACTTCCAGCAGATCGTCGCCCAGGGCATCAGCCCGCAATTACTCGAATGGAAAGGTATCGAGGCGACGGAGAACCTGGCGAAGAGCACGAACGCCAAAGTTGTAGTGATTGGTGCCGGCAAGAACGGACTGCCGTTAATCCTCGGCCAGTGAAACCATCGGAAAACTAGAATCTGCTGATCTGGGAACGCCGCCTGAGTTCTTGTTTCAGGTTACCCGATTAGCAGATTGCCCGATTACACTTCCTTTATGCCTCTGCTCTCCATCGAGTCTCTGAATGTTAGCTTCCCTTCCGCGGGTGGCACGGTGACGGCCGTCCGCGCAGTTTCGCTGGAGATTGGCGCCGGCGAATCGCTGGGTCTCGTCGGAGAGTCGGGCTCTGGGAAAAGCGTCACCTCGTTGGCGGTTTTACGGTTGCTCCCTCCGCAGGCGCAGGTACAAGGAACGATTAAATTCGACGGTGAAGATTTGCTGGCGAAGACAACGGACGAAATGCGGCGCGTTCGTGGCGCACGCATCAGCATGATCTTCCAGGAACCGATGACAGCACTGAATCCAGTGATGCGCGTCGGCGACCAGGTGGCCGAGGCCGTATTGGCGCACGGCGCCGACAAGCGCGATGCACAGGAACGTTCGATTCAAGCGCTCAAAGATGTCGGCATTCCTGAGCCGAAACGTCGGGCCCGTGACTATCCGCACCAACTCTCGGGCGGGCAGCGCCAGCGGGTGATGATTGCGATGGCGATCGTGAATCGTCCCCAGCTGCTGATCGCCGACGAACCTACCACTGCGCTCGATGTCACGATCCAGGCGCAAATTCTGGAACTACTGGCGGAGCTACGCGATAAGTTTGGATTGGCCATGCTTTTCATCTCGCATGACCTGGCGGTTGTCTCGCAGGTAGCGGACCGCATAGCCGTTATGTACGCAGGATCCGTTGTTGAACTGGGCGCGGCGCAGGAGGTGTTCCGGGCACCCGTGCACCCCTATACAAGCGGATTACTGCAATCCGTGCCGACTCTGCGCACGGATCGCTCGGTGCCACTGAGGACGATCGAGGGCACGGTTCCGAACGTCGCCTCGCTGCCGCCGGGATGCAAGTTTGAACCGCGCTGTGATATTCGAGTTGCGGAATGCTCAGCAGCATTACCACCGCTCCTGGAGGTCGCACCAAAGCATTGGGCACGGTGCCCGGTCGCGGTGCGCTGAGCTGACTTCAAGGCTATGCGCCAGCAGGCTAATTCATTACAATCGCGCAGAACTCAAAGGTCGTACTGAACTCCTATATGTTCGTTCGTCTGCATCCCCCCATGTTTCTGAGTTGTGTATTCCTCCTAACGTTCGCGACAGCGTTGTGCCAGATCTCAGTCGCCGAGACTCGACACACACCGCAAAGCAAGTTGATCGCTGTCGATAACAACGTTCACCTTCACTACCTGGATTTCGGAGGGAATGGCCCAGCTCTGGTTTTCCTGCCCGGACTCGGAAGCACCGCATACATCTTTTACGACTTCGCACCGCGTTTTACCGACAAGTTCCACGTTTATGCGCTTACCCGTCGCGGGTACGGCAGCTCCGATTTAACCAGTAGCGGCTACGACCTCTCCAGCCGAGTCGAGGACTTGCAAAGTTTCCTTCAGGCTTCGGGGATCAAGCGGGCGATTCTAGCCGGCCACTCCATTGCCGGCGATGAAATGACCGCGTTCGCAACGAAGTATCCAACCCAGGTATCGGCGCTCATCTATCTCGATGCGGCATACGATCGTTCCGACCCTAGGGCGCCAAAACCAGATACCGTGCTGATGGCGAAGGTCCGGGAAAGTTGGTACGGCTCCGAGGTGCTGACCTATCCGTCGCTCGAAGCGCGGCGCGACAAATTAAAGCGGATGTACTTCGGCATCTGGTCGGACGCACAGGAAAAGAATATGCGGGAGATTTCCGTCGTCAACGTCGATGGCTCTGTCTCCGACCGAACGCCTTCCTGGGTCGATACCAGCATCTCCGAGGACTCCAAGAAGCAACGCTTGCGGTTGCAGGACCTGAAGGCGCCCGCTCTGATCCTTTTTGCAAGGCAAAGGCTTGAGAATCGGCCAATCAAGTTGGATCGCATTACCCGGCGCGACCTGATGCAGGAGGAAGATAAGTACGAGAAATACTTCAGTCGATATGTAGAGGAAAATCGCCGACGCAACGTTAGGATCTCCGTCCTGCAAAACACAATGCATGGTCTCTTTCTGGAAAAACCTACCGAAGTAGCGAGATTGATGCGGATGTTCCTGGCTGAGCGCGATCTCAGCAAGTAGGGGATGGCAGCCGCGAATCAACTCTCAAGACAATGCACCGCCCGAAGCCGTAATCCACTAAATGCTTCCGATCTGTGCGCAGATTGCTGCACAAAACCATCCATCCGATCTGCCGCAGGCTGAACAATCACAATTGTAAGTTGATGGAAACAAACGGATAGCGCGCTGACCAGCTACTTTGGCATGGAATCTGCCTTAATCACTGCAAGCAGTAAGTCTCCATGTCGAGGCCCAAAAAGTGAAAAAGATTCTTTGGCTGATCGTATTAGCCTTTGCCACCACGTCTGCGTTCGCTGACCAGGTCACATTGCATCTCAGCGGTGCGCCTACGGGAGTCAACGGCCCCTATAACTTTACGGTTAACGGTTCTCCGACACAGTTAATCTGCTTTTCAGCAGAAAATTCTGTGAGCGTCGGCGACACGTGGACCGCTCACACCTACACCATCGCGGACATCACCACCAACACTCACTTTCCGATGACGACCTTCCAGGCCAACCTGCTTGGTTATCTTGCGGATGAGTTGTTCGCGAATCCCGGAAGTTCGTCCTACCAGAATGCGATCTGGTATGTGCTTGGAACGGGTGGGGCAAACAATACCGCCTACCAGACAGCGTTCAATTACATCAGTTCGCATCCCGGATATTCGACCTCCGATATTTTCTACATCCCAGACTATGGCTATCTGAAAGATGGCTACGGTCGTGGACCTCAGCCGTTCATCGGCAAGACACCAGAGCCGGGAAGCCTTGCGTTGCTTGGCTCCGGTCTCTTCGGTTTTGCCGGAATGTTACGGAAGCGCTTTATGAAATAGGGATGCTCTCTTCCTCCCCTTATCGACTCCGCCACCGGAAACGGTGGCTTTCTTATTGGAGAGATGAGTCAGCGGCCCTCGCGGAGGCGTAGAGCGAGACGTTCCGGCAGGCCTGCACCGATGATGCGGTGCTGCGCACCTTCCACGTCGTAGGGAATGCGGTAGAAGGTAACCGACGGCTCCTCGGAATCGTAAAGGGCGAATCCGGCACGCCAGTCGGTGTCCCGAGGCTGCCCAACCGAACCGGGATTAATGAGATACCGCGTCTGCGGTTGCAGTTCGAGACGGAAACTATCCGGCGCATCACGGTCGAGGTATACCGGCCTGATGATTTGGACGACACCCTGGCGCAGAGCGACAGCCCCTTGGAGGTGAGTGTGACCGAAAAACGAAATGTCGGCCGGACTGTGCTCCAGGGAGTTGCGGGCCACCCCTTCGCTAAGGATGTACTCGTCTTCATCCAATGGTGATCCATGGGAGAACACGACGCCGGGAATACCCGCATCGCGAATCGGCCCGGTTGGAAGCTGCAGCACCCAGCGGCGATTCTCAGCCGTCAATTCATTGCGAGTCCACATTGCGGCATAGCCGGCCACAGGATTGAAATCGTCGACGTCGCTTAGTCCGCTCGCAGCGCGGTCATGATTGCCGCGAACGAGAACGCTCTTGAGATCGCGAGCGCGTTCCACCACGTCATTGGGGCTCGCACCATAGCCGACAACGTCTCCGAGGTTGGCGATTCGATCGTACTCGGGGAACGCGGCCAGGCAGGCCTCAAAGGCCTCCAGGTTTGCATGGACATCGCTGAAGACGATTACGCGCATGAAAGGGTACGGCGGAGGATTATATACAGGGCGGCGAAAAGAAGCACTTGGCAATCAAAGCTGGCTGACCGCGCAGTGCTATATTCATACCCCATGCGCCGTATTTGCAGCCTTCTTTTCCTTCTCTTTGCAGTTGCAATTTCAGCCCAGCAACCTGCCGTCTTTCGCATCCAGCCGGTCAAGCCGGTCGAGGAACTCCGCGCGGAAGCGCTTGCCGCGCAGCCTCCCATCGAAACTGGAGAGTTTCGCAAACCGGAGTTGGCGGAGCTCGTCAAACTCGACCCTACGATCAAGCTCGACATTCGTTATGCAACCAGTGACAACTTTCTGAGCTCGCCAATGTATTCCCAAGCGAGGGCATTCCTGCAACGTCCCGCAGCCGAAGCTCTCGTCCGCGCCCATCATGAGCTGAAAGAGCAGGGACTGGGACTGCTGATTCATGACGGTTACCGGCCCTGGTTCGTAACCAAGATGTTCTGGGATGGCACCCCGGAAGATAAGCACCAGTTTGTCGCCAACCCTGCGACCGGTTCGCGCCACAATCGCGGCTGCGCCGTCGACCTGACGCTCTACAACTTGAAGACCGGGAAAGAACTCCCGATGCCCAGCCTTTATGACGAAATGAGTGAGCGTGCTTACCCGAACTACACGGGGGGCACGGAGGAAGAGCGCAAGAACCGTGAGATCCTGCGGACCGCGATGGAAAAGCAGGGATTCACCGTCTACGAATTCGAGTGGTGGCACTTCGACTACAAAGATTGGAAAGAGTATCCGATCTCAAATATCCCGTTCGAGAAACTCGGGACGGCGAAGTAGCCCCGAGCCTTGATAAACTCGCGCCATGCCCTTTCGCAAAGCTCCATCTTCTATGACTGACAAAGCCAAGACCCAGGATATGTTTGCAGCTCCGGAAGATAAGCGCGACGAGAAGTGCCTGGTCGCAAATATCGATGGCGGAGCCCGTGGGAATCCTGGACCGGCCGGCTACGGCGTGGTCATTGAAGACGAGTCAGGAAAGAAAGTAGATGAGTTACACGGCTATCTTGGCGCACAGACCAATAATTTCGCAGAGTACTCCGGCCTTCTCGCCGCACTCGAGTACGCGCTGAAACATGGCTATCGCCGTATCAAGGTGCGGAGTGATTCCGAACTGCTGGTCAAGCAGATCAAGGGCGAGTACAAGGTCCGCAGCGAAGCCCTCGTCGATATTTATCGCGAAGCCACGGTCTTGATTCGCAAATTCGACTCATTTCAGATACGGCACGTCTTTCGAGAACAGAACCGCGAGGCCGACCGCCTGGCGAACAAAGCGATGGATGAGGGCACCGGTAAGAAGACCTCAGAGGTTGCACAGGAACCGGAGACAAAAGAGGTTGTTGGCTACGTGCGGGATGGAGTCGTGCACTTCCTCGGAGGGAGTTTGCCTGAAGGATCCAAAGTAGTCGTACGGTTGAAAAAGTAATTCTCCGCATAGACACAAGCCTTAGTGCACCCTTGTGTCTATGGGTTGAATTACTTCCCTGCCAGCTCCTTCTTCACCGTCTCGCTAACCAGCTTTCCATCCACCCTCGCTCCGCCGAACTTTGCCATTGCCGCTTTCATGACGCTCCCCATGTCCTTCATGGTGGGCGACCCCAACTCGGCTATGGCGGCACGCACGGTGGCGACAATGTCGGCTTCGCTGAGCGATTTAGGCATGTAGCTCTCAATAAATACGATCTCGTCGGCTTCCTTTTGCGCGAGTTCCGGGCGATTGCCCTTCGTGAACTGTTCGATC
>Ga0163163_10002454_pt1 | contig 15679 bp, 13 predicted proteins | sample S65metaG_FD_119766 | JGI IMG/M metagenome (GOLD analysis project Ga0163163, IMG submission 119766) | Switchgrass rhizosphere microbial communities from Kellogg Biological Station, Michigan, USA - S6-5 metaG | ecosystem: Host-associated > Plants > Roots > Rhizosphere > Soil | place: USA... | reverse complement strand
GCCCGGCGGCCGAGCCGCCGCAGCGAGCGGACGACGGGATTCGAACCCGCGACCCTCACCTTGGCAAGGTGATGCGCTACCAGCTGCGCTACGTCCGCGTGCCTCCGGGAACCGGCGACGGTTGGAAACTGTAACCCACCCGTCCCGTGGGTGACAAACCGGTTCCCACCTCGTCGCCCGGAGGTGGCCAACGCACCAAGATACGAACGTACGTTCAGGACGGAGCGGAAGCAAGACCGGTGCACGGCCGCAGCGCCGCCTGGGCGGCCGAGATGCGAGCCGCCTCCGCGCCCGTCGAGGGGATCGGCTGCCCCGTGGTGCGGTTGATGTAGGCCGGGACGAACTCGGTCTTGGTGATCGTGGAGCCGGACATGGTGACGCGGAGGACTCCGGTGTCGTTCGAGGCGGAGTCGTTGTACCACCAGACGAAGTTGGACAGGCCGTACGAGACGAAGGTCTTACCCATCCATCCGTCGCCGAGCAAGATGTGCGCGTGCGTGCCGACGATGAGGTTCGCCCCGGCGGCCGAAAGGGCGGTGGCGATCGACTTCTGGGCGGCGATCGGGCAGTTCTTGTACTCCTGGCCCCAGTGCATGAAGACGATGACGAAGTCGGCCTGCGACCGGGCGGCCTTGACCGCGGCCACCGACCGGGCCTGGTCGAAGGCCATCGCGATGCCGGAGCGGGTGTCGGTCGCCGACCAGGGGCCGGCGAGCTCGGTCACCTGGCTCAGGGCGATGACCGCGATCTTCAGGCCCTTGATCGTTTTGTAGTAGGGCGCGTACGCCTCGGTGACGTTGTGCCCGACCCCGACGAAGGGGAAATCAGCGGCGTGAGCCGCGTTGATGGTGTCGTCAAGCCCGACCCGGCCGTAGTCCAGCGTGTGATTGTTGGCCAGGGACACCAGGTCGACGCCGGCCGCCTTGACCGCATCGAACGCGGTCGCCGGGGCCCGGAAGTGGAATTCCTTCGGCTCGGGCGTGCCTCGGTCGGTGACCGCGGTCTCCAGGTTGACCATCGCGAAGTCGGCCTGCTTGAAGACATCCGACACGGGGCCGAAGGCGGTCGCGGGATCGGAGAGGAGCTTCGCCGTCCGTTCGGTGAAGTGCACGTCGCCGGCGAAGTCGAGCGTGATCGTCTGCGGCCCCGGCTGCGACTGGATCGAAGGACCGCCCGAAGACGCAGGGGGAGAACCAGGGTTCCACACCGGAGCGCCTGGGCTAGAACAGCCCGCAAGCAGCGCAAACAAAGAAAGCACGGCCAACAGACGGCGAGTCACGGAGCCACCATACGGTTCCAACGAAAAACGAGCGACGCCGGAATGGTCGGGTGAAACACAAATCGAGTATCTTGGCGGCCGTGACGAGACGCTCACCAGAGGTACGCCTCGATGGACTCCTCCGCACCGCCTGTGACGTCATCGGCGAGCGCGGTCTGGCCAACACCCGGGCCGCGGATGTCGCCGCTGCCGCAGGGGTCAGCCAGGCGCTCGTCTTCTACCACTTCGAAACCAAGGAACGCCTGCTCGCGCAGGCCTTCACCTGGGCGGCCGAGCAGGACCTGAACCGGCTGGACGCAGTGGTCACGTCGGGCGCGACGCCGCTGGAGAAGGTACGGAAGATCCTCAAGTGGTACGCCCCGACCGGCTCCTCCAAGTCGTGGGCCATGTGGATCGACTGCTGGTCGGAATCGATGCGCGTGCCGGAGCTGGAGAAGGTTTCCCGCCGGCTCGACCTGCGCTGGAAGGACGCCCTGACCGACGTCATCGCGGCCGGGGTGAAAGAGGGCGACTTCGCCTGTCCCGATCCAGCCGGCGCGGCGTGGCGCATCATCGCGCTCATCGATGGCCTGGCGGTGCAGGTGACCGTGCACGAGCGGGTCATCTCGCGACGCCAGCTCTCCGACTGGGTCCGGGTGACGGCCGCCCGTGAGCTGGGCCTGGAACCGCAACAGCTCACATGAGCGCGGGCGCGGGCGCCGGTGGAGTAGCGGTCACCGAGGACGGCGGGGCGTAGCCGAACCGATCGGCCATGTCCCGCAGCAGCACCTCGTAGGCGTGGTCGTCGACGAGGAACGCGCTGCCGGTCGACTCCGGGAACTGGCGCCCGCCCGATAGGTCTGGCCGATCGTTCGCCTTGGTCGCGAGCCAGGCCCGCCGGCCGACCCCGCCGAGCTCGCGCAGGGTCAGTTCGACGACGACGGCGCGCGCCATGTCGTCCAGGCGCGGGAACACCGCCCCGCCGAACTCCGACAGCCCCATCACGACCAGACCGTCGTGGCGGCGGCTGAACAGGTTCAGGTACAGCCCGGACCGACCGTCCGGCTCGAGGTACAGGTCCGCGTCGAGGAACGGGAACTTCGGCTCGTACCCCGTCGCGGCGATGATGAGGTCAATCGGCTCGGCGGTGCCGTCCACATACCGGACTCCGTCCGGCAGGATCTCGGCGACGTCGGGCCGGGCGCCGATCCAGCCTTGGGACAGGAACGGCAGCAGGTCCTCGGTGATGGTCGGGTGGCTGGGTGGCGTCTCTCCGGCCGCGGGCAGCCCGAGCGGGCGCACGTCGCCGGCGAGCGTGGCCACGACCTCGGTCGGGTCCGGCGGCAGCGTCACCGATCCGGGCGGTTCGAGCACCTCGGCCAGAACCGCGTCCGTGGGTACCCCGTCGAGGTAGCGCGGCACGTACCGGTGTCCACTGCGGACGGACAGGGCGGCGGTCATCGCGGTACGGGCGGCGTCGCAGGCGATCTCGACCGCGGTGTTGCCGGCCCCGACGACGAGCACCCGGCGCCCGGCCAGGTCGGCCGGGGAGCGGTAGCGGGCGGAGTGCCAAATCTCGCCGTGGAAGGTCCGCTCCCCCGGCCAGAACGGCAGCCGCGGCGTGAGCGACCGTCCGGCGGCGACGATGATGCCGGAGTAGTAGTGCACGCCCCCGGTGCTCAGCGTCACCGACCAGCCGATGCCGTCGGGCTTGACCCAGGTGACGGCGGTGTTGAGCGACACCAGGTCGTACAGGCCGAAGGTGGCGGCGTACCCACGCAGGTAATCGCGCACCTGCCACCAACGCGGGTAGTCGGGGAAGTCGGCCGGCATCGGGAAGTCCGGGAAGCCTGACGTGAACCGCGACGTCGCGGCGATCAGGCTGTCGTAGCCGGGCCCGCCCGGGCGGTCGGCGTGCCACAGCCCTCCGATGTCGTGGTGGCTCTCGAACCAGTCGAACGGCACGCCCTCCTCGCTGAGGCGCCGCGCCATGGCCAGGCCGGCCGGGCCGGCGCCGATCAGGCAGTACCGGCGGGTCCAGTGCCGCGGCCGGGTGAGCCGGCGCGCCTCCGGCCGCAGCCGGCTCTCGGCCAGCCGGGCGTACCGGGCCGGTTTGCGGGTCCGGATCACCATGCCGGTGACCACGCCGACCACCATCGCCGCGACGAAGATCCACGGCAGGGCGATCACCAGCGGCGACGAGCTCTGCACCAGCGTGCCGAAGTTGAGCAACTCGAACACGGTCGCGAAGGCCAACGCCAACGCTGCCAACCCGGGCAGGATGATCGTCGATATCACGTTGCCCTGGCCGCGACGCCAGAAGAAGACGACGATGCCGGCCGCGGCGAACGCCTGCAGGCCGACGACGCCGAGGGTGGCCAGGCCGATCGCGCCCAACGCCAACGCCTTGAGCGGGTCGAGCCGCAGCACGAACGCCCCGACCACGATGACCGTCATCGCGGTGGTGACGACCAGGCTGGCCCGGGACGGTCCGCGGTGATCCGGGTGGCGCTGGCCCAGCCAGGCGGGCAGCACCCGGTCGCGGCCGAGCACGAACAGGTAGCGGCTGGCCGCGTTGTGGAACGCGAGCGCGCCGGCGAGGGTCGCGCCGAGGAACAGCAGCGCGGCGACGGTCCGCAGCCCGTCCCCGCCGTACGCGAACATCTGGTCGAACACGAGGCTGCCGAGCTGATCGGGCGACAGGTTGGTGAGCGCGTCGGGGCCGATCGAGCCGACCAGGATCCACAGGGACAGCACGTAGTAGACCCCGAGGAACCCGAACGCCAGGAAGATCGCCTTCGGCACGGTCCGCTGCGGGTCGCGGGTCTCCTCGCTGTACAGGGCGGCCGTCTCGACCCCGACGAAGCAGGTGAGCGCGAAGAGCGCCGCCAGGCCGGGCGAGCCGCTCAACACCACGCTGGGGTTGAACGAGGCGCTCGGAAACGCCCCCGCCCCCTTGTCGGCGATGACGAGGATGTCGAAGACCGCCATCACCAAAGTGCCGGCGATCGTGAGCACGCCGAGCACGGCGGCGTTGACCCGCAGCCCGCGGTAGCCCATGACGCCGACCAGGACCAGCAGAACCGCGGAGCCCCAGAACCAGTTGATGTCGACCTGGCTGTCCTTGAGGGCCAGCTTCAGGAAGTACCCGCCGCTGCCGACGATGCCGGCCACGTCCACCACGTACGCGATCACGGCGACCAGCCCGACGCCGATCGCCGGCGGGCGGCCGATTCCCCGGGCCACGTAGGTGTAGAACGCGCCGGTGTTGATCAGGCGTCGGCTGATGGCGGCGTAGCCGACCGCGAAGCAGATCATCACCAGGGCCATCAGGGCGTACGCGGCGGGCAGCCCGGCCCCGTTCCCGCGGGAGAAGCCCAGCGCCGTGACGCCGACGACGGACGTCAGCGGGCTCGCGGCCGAGACCACCAGGAGGAAGATCCAGACCGTGCTCAGTGGCCGGCGCCGCGAACGGGATGGCGATGCGGTGGTGGCCGTGCTTGACATTGAGCTCCTTCGATCGGCCGAGCTACCTTACCGCCCCAGCAGGGCTCCCCCGCGAACCCTAGGCCCCAAGGTCATGACAGGGTCTCATCCGGACGGCCGACTCTGTCAATGCATGCTGGTCAAAGGCTTCAGGCGTGCCGCGAAGACACCTCGGCCGAGCGGGCGGCCGACATGGCCAGGGCGACCGTACGCGGCCGGACCCGGTCCCGGGCGGCGGTGCCCAGTACTTGGGTCACGAGCGACCCGAGCGTCGACGCGATCTTCGCGAATGCCGCATCCGCGGCCGGTTCGGTGTCGCCGAACAGCGTCCACCACCACCATGCGTTGGTCGCCACGTTCGGCACGAAGTCCGGCACCACCGTGACCCCACGTTCGTGCAGCCGCCGCTGGGCCGTCTCCACGGTCGGCACGTTCGCCGCCTCGACCACCAGCGGCGCCCGGACCTCGTCCACATTCGCGTCTGCGAGGACATAAGACATCGCGGCCGGAATCAGGATCTCGGCGTCGATACTGAGCCATCGGTCGACCGGGAGCTGCCGGTCGCCGGCCCGCAACTGGCGCGGTCGACGCAGCCGAACGCGTCCCGGTCAGCAGCAGTCGCTCGACGTCCAGACCGGCCGAGTTGGCCACGACCCCGAGGGCGTCGCAGACCCCGACCACCGCCACCCCGTTGGCCGCGAGGTAACGGGCGGTCGCGCCGCCCATGGAGCCGAAGCCCTGCCGCATGGCCCGCGGCCGGCCCGGCCGCCCCACCAGCCCGCCACGCCGGTTGAAGTATGTCAATTCGTACGCACCCTCCACAGGGGACTTTTGTCACGCTAGGCTCATTCGCATGCATGACGTGCTTAGTCGGGCTCGAACCCAGGTGCTCGCCGACGGGATCGGTCTGAGCGAGCCGGACCTGCTCGAGGTGCTCACGCTGCCCGACGAGGTCCTGCCCGACGCGCTGCAGCTGGCGCACGAGGTCCGCCTTCGCTGGTGCGGCCCGGCGGTCGAGGTCGAGGGCATCGTCTCGCTCAAGACCGGCGGCTGCCCCGAGGACTGCCACTTCTGCAGCCAGTCCGGCGTCTTCTCCTCGCCCGTACGGGCGGTGTGGCTCGACATCCCGTCCCTCGTCGAGGCGGCCCGGCAGACCGCCGCATCCGGGGCGACGGAGTTCTGCATCGTGGCCGCCGTGCGCGGGCCGGACGAGCGGCTCATGGCCCAGGTCCGCGAGGGCGTGGCCGCCATCCGGGCCGCGGTCGACATCAACATCGCGGCCTCGCTCGGACTGCTGACCCAGTCGCAGGTCGACGAGCTGGCCGCGCTCGGCGTGCACCGCTACAACCACAACCTGGAGACCGCCCGGTCGTACTTTCCATCGATCGTCACCACGCACACGTGGGAGGAGCGCTGGGACACGCTGCGCATGGTGCGCGACGCCGACCTGGAGGTCTGTTGCGGCGGGATCCTCGGCATGGGCGAGTCGGTGGCTCAGCGAGCCGAGTTCGCCGCCCAACTGTCCGAATTGGACCCCGACGAGGTGCCGCTCAACTTCCTCAACCCCCGACCGGGTACGCCCCTGAGTGACCGCTCAGTGCTGCCGGCGAAGGACGCGCTGCGGGCCATCGCCGCGTTCCGCCTCGCCCTGCCCCGCACGATCCTGCGCTACGCCGGCGGCCGCGAGCTGACCCTGGGCGACCTCGGCACCCGGGACGGGCTGCTGGGCGGAATCAACGCCATCATCGTCGGCAACTACCTGACCACATTGGGGCGCCCGGCCGGCGAGGACCTGGCCCTGCTCGACGAGCTCGCGATGCCGATCCGGGCGCTGTCGGCGACGCTGTGACTCCGGCGTACTGCGGTCGGTGCGGCGACCCGCTCTACGCGCGCCCGCACCCCGCGTGCGAGGCCGCCCTGGCGCTGGAACCGCCCCGCTACTGCTCCGAGTGCGGGCGCCGCCTCGTGGTGCAGGTGCTGCCGGCCGGATACCGAGCCGCCTGCCCCACCCATGGCCCCGTGCACTGACGCGCCGTCTGTGCAGTAGTGCGCATACAGGCCCTCCGGCGTACCCTCACAATCCATTTCGACGCATTCCGATGGAGGGACGCCATGGCACTGGTACGTCGTACCACCGCGGTCGGTCGGGCCCAGGTGCCCGGCACTGTCTCCGCCCCACCGGCCCCGATCCCGCACCAGCCCGGCGCCCCGACCGCGCCCACCGGCGAGATGGCGGCGGCCGTACCGTCTCCCCCGCCCCGGATGTGGGCGACGATGATCGGCCTCGGCCTGGCCGGCGTCGGCGCGGTCGGCGCCTGGGACATCAACACGTTGGTGGGCCCGACACCGTTCCATGTGGACAATCAGATGACCGTGTTCGTCGCGCTGCTCGTCTTCGCCGGCGCGGTCGAGCGCCTGCTGGAGCCATTCACCCGGTTCCTGCCGGGGCGCAAGGAGCAGGAGCTGTACGAGAAGGCCGTCGCCGACATGGACAACGGTGTGCCGGGGGCGATGAACGCGGCCGCGCACTACAAGGCGGCGGTCGACTCGGCCCGGGGCTCGCGCGGCATCCTCGCGTGGGGCATCGCCACGTTCTTCGCCACGCTGCTCTCGGCCGGCGCCGGCTTCTACCTGCTGCGGATGCTCTCGGCCGACCCCGGCTGGCACGGCATCCCGGCCTGGCTCGACGCGCTGGTCACCGGCCTGATCGTCGGCAGCGGCACGAAGCCCCTGCACGACCTGGTCACCCGGGCCGAGCTCGGCCGCTCCTGACACCAGCCGGGAGCGCTCCCACGAGAACAGACTGTGGCGACGCACGACGGATCGCGGACGGACGGTACGGGCGGACGGGTCAGGCGGAGGCGCGGACGACCAGGTGGGTGTCGAGCACGACCAGCGGCGACGGCGAGTCCTCGCCCCGGATGTGGGCGACCAACAGCCGTGCGCTCTCCCGGCCCATCGCCTCGACCGGCTGATGCACGGTGGTCAGCGCCGGGTCGGTCTGCCGCGCGATCACCGAGTCCTCGAAGCCGACCACGGCCACGTCCTGCGGCACCCGCCGGCCGTGCTCGCGCAGCACCCGCAGCGCGCCGACCGCCATCAGGTCGGAGGCGGCGAAGACCGCGTCGAGGTCGGGGTGCCGGTCCAGCAGCGTCCGCATCGCGCTCGCCCCGCTCGCCTCGGAGAAGTCCCCGTACGCGATGTTGGACTCGGGCGCCGACATCTTGGCCGCCTTCAGCGCGGCCTTGTAGCCGGCCAGCCGGGCCATGCCCACGCCCATGTCCTGCGGGCCGGCGATCGCGACCGCCTTGCGGGCGCCGCGCGCGAGCAGGTGGGCCACCGCCGCCTGGGCGCCGCCGACGTTGTCCGCGTCCACACAGCTCATCTGATCGCCGACGATCTTGACCTGACCGCCCGGCTGACCACAGAGGACGACCGGCATGTTCCGCTCGGCCAGCAACCGGGGCAGGGGGTCGTCCCCGTGCAGGGAGAGCAGCAGGACGCCGTCGACGTGCTGGCGGGTCAGGTGGTGCTCGACCCGGTCCCGCTCCGACTTCGACTGCGCCATAGCCAGCCACAGCTGGAACGGCGTCTCGATGAGCATGGAGTTGATGCCCCGGATGATGCCGGCGAAGAACGGCTCACCGAAGACCCGCTCCTCCGACTCGGACACGACCAGCGCGACCGAGTCGGTCCGCTGGGTCACCAGGGCTCGGGCGGCCCGGTTCGGGATGTACCCGAGCTCCCGGATCGCGTTCTCCACCGCGGCTTTCGCCGAGGCGGAGACCTGAGGCGACCCGTTGACGACCCGGGACACGGTGCCCCGGCCGACCCCCGCGCGCGCCGCGACCTCGTCCAGTGTCGGCCGCCCGCCCGTCCTGCTCCGCTCGCTCACCTGCTGGTTGGTGGCCACCTCGCCGCCCTCCGCTGTCCGGTACGTCCGTCGTCGTCGATTGTGCCGCTCAGGTCATCGCATCGACATCCGGGGCCACCATTGGCAGCTCGTGTCGTCGAATAACCTCCGCGTAGTAATGCGCGCTGGCCTTCGGCGTACGGGCCTGAGTCGCGTAATCCACGTGCACCAGCCCGAACCGGCGCGTGTACCCCCACGCCCACTCGAAGTTGTCCAACAGGGACCAGGCGAAGTAGCCACCCAGCGGCACCCCGGCCCGGATCGCGTCCTGGCACGCGCGCAGGTGCGCATCCACGTACGCCACCCGGTCCTGGTCGTCGACCGTACCGTCCGGCCCCACCTCGTCGGCGAACGCCGCGCCGTTCTCGGTGACATACAACGGTACGCGCGGGTAGTTGGCCGCCACGCCCTGGAGTACCTCGGTCAGGCCGGGCGCGTCGATCGCCCAGTCCATCGCCGTCACCGGCACCCCGGTGTTGACGAACTCCACGCCCTCGCTGCCGATGTTCGCGGCGCCGTCGCCGGCCCGCCAGTCGATGACGCCGTCCGGTCCGGGCTCGGGCGCGGCCACCGTGTGCCGGCTGTAGTAGTTGACGCCCAGCATCGACAACGGCTGCGAGATGATCTCCAGGTCGCCGTCGCGGACGTGGCTCATGTCGCTGACCGGGGCCAGATCGGCGACGACATCGGCCGGGTAGTGGCCGAGCAGCACCGGGTCGAGCCAGAACCGGTTGCAGACGCCGTCCATACGGCGGGCCGCCTCGACGTCGGCCGGACGGTCGGAGGCCGGCGTCACCGCGTACAGGTTCAGCGTGATGCCGACGTCGGATCCCCGGCCCTGCGCACGCATCGCCTGGGTGGCCAGTCCGTGCCCGAGCAGCAGGTGGTGCGCCGCCTGGACGGCCGCCGCCGGCTCGCGCCGGCCCGGGGCGTGGTCGCCGGACCCGTACCCGAGGAAGGCCGAGCACCAGGGTTCGTTCAGCGTGGTCCAGTGCTGCACCCGGTCACCGAGCGCGGAGTGCACCAGCGCGGCGTACTCGGCGAACCGCCCGGCGGTGTCACGCGACGGCCATCCGCCGGCGTCCTCGATGGGCTGCGGCAGGTCCCAGTGGTACAGCGTCAGCCAGGGCGTGATGCCGGCGCTGAGCAACTCATCGACCAGCCGTCGATAGAAATCCAGCCCGGCCGGGTTGCCCGGGCCGGCGCCGTCGGGCTGCACCCGGGACCAGGAGACCGAGAAGCGGTACGCGCCCAGGCCCAGTCGTTTCATCAGGGCGACATCGTCGCGGTAGCGGTGGTAGTGGTCGGTGGCGACCGATCCGGTGTGTCCATTCGCGACCATTCCGGGGACCAGGCTGTAGGTGTCCCAGATGGACGGTGTTCGACCGTCCTCGGCCGCCGCACCCTCGATCTGGTACGCGGCTGTGGCGGCGCCGAGGACGAAGCCCTCGGGGAAGCGGGGAGACATCGGATAAGTCTGCGCGGCCGAGTGGGTTGTTGGCACGTCGAGCGCACCGACGCCGTTGACGTCGACCGCGCCGACAAGCTGGATTGGACCCACGTCGACCGGGTGTGAGGTAGTCACGCCTTTACCGCACCTTCCATGATGCCGCCGATGATCTGGCGACCGAACGCGACGAATACAAGGATCAGAGGGAGGGTCCCCACGGCGGTCGCCGCGAAAACCATGGAGTAGTCGGTGTAGTACCCGTATGAGATGAAGCCCAACGACACCTGCAGCGTGGGGTGCTCCGGAGTCAGGATCGCCCTTGGCCACAGGAAGTCATTCCACTGTGCCATGAAGGTCAACAGACCCAGCACCGCCGCAGCCGGGAGGACCGCGGGCAGCACCACGTTCCAGTAGATGCGAAGCGTGGTACAGCCGTCCACCCGAGCGGCCTCGATGAGCTCGTCGGAGACGGCCGACGCGGTGTACTGGCGCATCATGAAGACGCCGAACGCACTGGTCAGGAACGGCACGATGACCGCGGCCAGGTTGTCGTACCAGCCCAGGTCGAGCATCATGCCCCAGAGCGGGATCAGGCCCAGCTGGGTCGGGATCATCATGGTCATCAGGATCGTCAGCAGCAGGGCGTTGCGGCCGCGGAAGCGCAGCTTGGCGAACGCGAACCCGGCCAACGTCGAGGTGAGCACCACGCTGACCGTGATCACGGTGCAGACCACCACCGAGTTGCGCAGGCCGAGCCAGAAGTTCACGTCCGGCTTGGTGAGCACGCGGCCGAAGTTCGCGAAGAACGCGCTGCCCGGAGTGAACGGCGGAGGCGTGCTGTTGATCGCGTCCAGCGCCCGGGTCGCGATGATGAACATGTAGTAGAAGGGATACAGCGACAGCAGGGCCGCGATGATGAGCGCGACATAGGTGAGCGGGCTCGCCCGCCACAGCCGCCCGGACTGGGATGACTTGCCGGTCGTCATTTCGCTGTCCTCCGGACGAGCAAGTAGTTGCCGAGCGCCAGGATGATGATCATGAGGAAGAGTGCGACCGCGACCGCGGCCCCGTAGCCCGCTTTATTCGTGTTGTCGAGCGAGTTCTCCCACATGTACATCGTCAGCGTCTGCGCCTCCCGGCGAGTTCCGCCGAGGACGTTGTAGCCGTTGTTGAAGATCACGGGCTCGGTGAAGAGCTGCAGCCCGCCCACGATCGAGGTGACGGTGACGAACAGGAACGTCGGCCGGAGCATCGGCATGGTCACCGACCAGAACTGCCGCCACTGCCCGGCCCCGTCGATGGTGGCCGACTCGTACAGGTCCTTGGGGATGGCCTGCATGCCGGCGAGCAGGATCAGCGTGTTGTAACCGGTCCACCGCCAGTCGACCATCGTGGCGATGGCTGTCCACTGTGACCATTTGTAGGCGTGCCAGTCCACAGGGGACACTCCGAAGAAGTGCAGCACCCAGTTGATGACCCCGAAGTCCCGCTGGAACAGGGTGCCGAACACGATGGCGACCGCCGCCACCGAGGTCACGTTCGGCACCAGCACGGTCATCCGCAGGAAGGTCCGGGCCCGCAGTCCCCGGTTGAGCAGGTTGGCCAGGAACAGAGCCATCGCGAGCTGTGGCACCGTCGCGACGACGAAGATACCGAAGGTGTTCTGAACCGCGTTCCAGAAGTACGGGGCGTGGATGAGGTCCACGTAGTTCTTCAGGCCGATGAACGTGTGGCCCTGGGTGCGCTCGTTGACCAGGTCCCACTTGTTGAACGACATGTAGATGGTGCGGAGCATCGGGTACGCGCCGAACGCACCGAAGACGAGGAAGAACGGCGCGATGTAGAGATACGGCGACCCCTTGAGGTCGAGCCGGTTGAGCCAGGCGCCGCGGGTCGCGGCCCGGCGGGGCCGGCCCGGCGGTTGCACGCGCGCCGGCGGCACCGGCGGCGTCTTGACCGACAGGCTCATGACGGTGTCCTTCGCGTCGACGGCTTGCGGGACGGTCCAGAGAGGACCGGTGGCGTCCGGGGGGTCGACCCGGACGCCACCGCCTCCGTGTTGTTCACTCAGTTCCGGCTCAGTTCCGAGACAGTGCCGGACTCAGCCTTGGCTCAGTACGAGCCCTGGATCGGAACATCGTTGAGGAACTGCTTCCACGCCGCGTCCGCTGAGATGGTGCCCTTCTCGAGCGCCTGCAGGGCGGGCTCGAGCGCCTTCTCCTTCACCGCGCCGTGCTTCGGCCCGAGGACCAGCGGCTTGATGTTGGCAACGCTGCCGCCGAAGATCTTGCCGGTGGGAGCGTCGTTGAAGTAGGCGTTCTTGTAGGACTGGAAGTCCGGGTTCGCCAGCGCGGAGAGGTTGGTCGGCAGTGGGCCCTTGAGCTTGAAGGCCGCCACCTGGCTCTGCGCGTTGGTCAGGAACGCGGCAAGCTTCGCCGCCTCCGCCGGGTACTTGCTCTGGCTCGGGACCGCGAGCCACGAACCGCCCCAGTTACCGGAGCCGCCCGGGACCGAAGCCACGTCCCACTTGCCCTTGTTGTCGGGGCCAGAGTTGTCCTGCACGATGCCGGTCATCCAGGACGGGCAGAAGGTCGCCGCGAAGGTGCCGTTCTTGAAACCGGCGCTCCACTCGTTGGACCAGGTGGCCGTCTTGGCGGTGATGTTGGCGTTGACCATCTTCACCGAGGTGTCCCAGGCCTGCTTCACGGCCGGGCTGTCGGACGCGACGAGCGTCTTGCCGTCGGCCCGGTACAGGTTGAGGTCCTTGTCGTAGAACGACTCGCCACCGACCTGGAAGATGATCGCGCTGGCGGCCGTGGTCACCGAGTCGAGCATGCCCTTGCCGGTCTTGCTCCGGTAGGTCACGCCGGTCTCGATGAACTTGTCCCACGTCGGCCACAGAGCTGAGACGGCGTCCCGGTCGGCCGGCAGCCCGGCGGCCTGGAACAGGTCACGGCGGTAGCAGACGGCGAGGCTTCCCACGTCCGTCGGGAGGCCGATGAGCTTGCCGTCGGCCGCCTTGCCCAGGTCGTACTTCCACGGCAGGTACTGGGAGCTCAGGTCGCCCACGAGCGGCTTGAGGTCGACCCAGTTGGCCGGGTTGATCTTGAACTCGTTGATGATGCCCTCTTCGAGAGCGACCACGTCGCCCGCGCCCTGGCCGGTGGCCAGGTAGCGCACGAGCTTGGGCCGGTAGTCCCCGAGTTGAGCGGTCTTGCGCAGCTCGACCTTGATGCCGGTCTGCTGCTCGTAGGCCTTGACCAAGTCGTCGTAGCCGAACTCGCCGAACGTGTCGACGATCAGTTTGTCCGGCTTGGCGCCGGGCGTCGCCGCCTTGCTGCTGCACGCCGCGGCCGTGCCGAGCGCGGTCAGCGCGACGAGAGCAACCACTGCGACGGAGCGCAGTCGGTGCCTGGTAACGCTCATCCGGGACCCCTCTCAGGTCTGCGTAGCTAGGTGATGTGGGACGGTGCGTCCTCGTGAACGGGGCGGGGTACATGGCCGCTGACCTGCACGAATGCCACACCTGACCGGCAGAATGTGGCTCGTACCACACCGCCGGGAGCGCTCCCAAAGCGTCGGGGTAGCGTGGGAGGAAAGTCAATACTCCCATGGGAGCGTTCCCATATCGTTACCTTCGCGTGACCTTCGCGGCGGCCGTCCTCCCGCGTCACTGTCGGACCTATCTGCTCGAATCGGGCTCCACGAGGCCGTTTTTTGGGCTTATTGCCGATTTTTCGTGGCGTTACCCCGATCGCGGACGGCTCGACGGCCAAGGCCGCAAAACGCCGATCAAACATGGAAAAGCAGTGGAGCGCTCCCATGACGTGTGGGAGCGCTATCATTTGTACGTTTCGAGACGTTGGTCGAGGCTACTTTCCTTTGACTGTAAGCGCTTTCGTCCTACGACTTCGCTGCATCCGAATGTCGCACTGCGTCGCGATGGCCTCACTCCTGGCGCGTCGCGGCGGATGATTTGCCCCCTTTCTGCAAGTCATGGAAGCGCTCCCGCAACTCCTTGCATCAGCTCCCACCAATGCCCACCCAGCCGGAGTCGCCGGCGATCAAGACGTTGAGGTCGGGAACGGCGGCACTGACTGACGCAAAGGTCTTGGTCAACGCGGCGAGGGTGGGGCATCGAGCACGGATGATCATGGAGGCGGGTAGGGTGAGGCCGTGATCTGCCGCTCCTGCCGCGCGCAGCGGCACGAGAAATGCCCCGGCGGCAACTGGTGCGACTGCCAGCACCGCCCGCCCGAGCCCACGCCGCCCGCGACCGGAAGGGCGGGCGAGTAGCCGTGCGTCAGATCCTGCCGATCACCGACGGCGAAGAGCTCACCGAGGAGGGCCTGGTCGAGGCGTACGCGCCAGACCGGAGCCGGCCGGCGGTCCGGATCAACTTCGTGACGAGCCTCGACGGCGCGGTCCAGCTGAACGGGTACTCGCGGGGCCTGTCCAGCGACGCCGACCGGAAGGTGTTCGGCATCCTGCGACGCCACGCCGACGCGGTCATGGTCGGCGCGGGCACGCTGCGCCACGAGGGCTATCGGGCGGTCCGGATGAGCGAGGACGTCCGCCGGTGGCGGGCCGCCCAGGGCCTCAACGAGAACCCCACCCTGGTCGTGGTGTCGGCCTCGCTGGACCTCGACCCGGCCTCGCCGACGTTCGCCGAGGCACCGGTACGACCGGTCGTGCTCACCCACGCGGGTACGGACGACGCGAAACGGGCGGCCCTTGGCGAGACGGCCGATGTCGTGGTGTGCGGCGAGTCGGTGGTGGATCTGGGCCACGGGCTGGACGAGCTGCGCAAGCGCGGCCTCGACCAGGTGCTCTGCGAGGGCGGGCCGCACCTGTTCGGGGCGTTGCTCGCGGCCGACCTGGTCGACGAGCTGTGCCTGACCGTGTCGCCGCTGCTGGCGGGCCCGGGATCGGGGAGGATCATCGAGGGCGCGGTCGGCCCGGCCCCGCACACGCTGGTGCCCGTACAGATCATCGAAGCAGAGGGTGCCCTACTTACGAGGTATGCCCGAGAAGCCTGAAATGTAAGGACTCGCGCGAGCGCGCCGAGGTCCACGAACCTGTCGCCGCCGTGGTGCAGGATCCCATCGGGGTCGGCGCGAGAGCTTGCCGAGCGCCCATCGGGGTCAGCGAAGGGGGCGGCGATGGAGCAGGACACGGTCGGGCGGGTGCTCGGCACCGTGGACGCGACTCCGTTGCAGTTCTGGGTCGCCGTGCGCCCCGGGGCGTACCTGCAGCTCGACGACGTGGTGGTGACCCAGCGCGAGCTGCCCGACGGCCGCGACCCGGTCACGATCGCCGGCGTGGTGACCCAGGTCCGGGCCCGGCACGAGGGCGCCAGCTTCGACTCCGACGTGTTCGCGATCGCCGAGGGCACCCTGCCGGCCCAGGTCCAGGAGGCCGCCGAGATCACCACCACCCGGGTCGAGCCCGAGGTGTACGTGCCGCCGGCGCCGGGCGCGCTGGTCAAGCGGGCCGCCGGCGCCGAGCGCGACGAGGCGCTCTACTTCGACCGGATGGACCGCCGCATCCCGATCGGCACCGGCCGCGACGG
>Ga0163163_10002451_pt1 | contig 15685 bp, 16 predicted proteins | sample S65metaG_FD_119766 | JGI IMG/M metagenome (GOLD analysis project Ga0163163, IMG submission 119766) | Switchgrass rhizosphere microbial communities from Kellogg Biological Station, Michigan, USA - S6-5 metaG | ecosystem: Host-associated > Plants > Roots > Rhizosphere > Soil | place: USA... | reverse complement strand
TGACACGCTCGCAAGAAGAAGCACGATCCCAACGGAAGCGAAAATCGTACGATGTGTGTTCATGACTTTCTCCTTTGTTCGTCTGTGCAATGTGCAATCGGGCAGCCAAGAGCGGATTGCCGGTCTGTTCAAATGTGAATGATCAATGGCCCTCCCGAAACGCTTGGCAGCGCGGCGGCTTAGGCTTACAGGGGGCGATTTCCAGTGCGGCTCATCAACCTGGAAGCGAGTTCTCGTTCGACGGCAGGATGACAGCGGTGTCGAAGAGGCATCGCTTATCGCGGCCAGCGAGGGGAGCTAGAGTCGCGATCAACGAAAACGTCTAACGCCAGGATTTTTGCGGACGTGCACTAATGATGAAGGCCGAGCGGCCAGGAATGGACTGAGGTGATGTGCTGATTTGCGGTGGAAAATGGGCCCGCCGTTGGATCTGGCGGACGGAAATAATCAGAATGGCTGACCGGGTCAACCGGGCTTAAGCACGACTAGTGGTTCGCTCGTTTAGCATCCAACGAATAGCCGCCCGGACCCAATAGAGCTGACGAACCAGAGAGAACTGCGATCGACAGCACTGGAAACCAAGGGTATGGCTCAGTTCCAAGCAGGAGCAAAATAATGGAACATACGGCTCCCACGAGGGTGCTCGCAGAGGTTCCGAACCCGGCGATTAAGGAGAGCGCGGCGACCATCAGCACAAGCGCAAAGAATGACGCCAACGGACTGGCGCCAACGATCGGCATACTAGTTTCGAAAAACCATGTCGCCACAATGAGCCTCAGCAGAAGCAGGCCGAACCCTAGGCCGCCACTCGGAAACCGCAAATATATGCTCTCCATTTCTTGCTCCTTTTAATCGAACGGCACTTCAGGATGCGCTCTGAAGCTACACCTTGGAGATGCAACTCAAACGCCAATCGATTCCATTAATCGATGTCACTGAAAGCTAAGAGAAACGACAACCACGACCAAATTGCTGCCAGTGCCATCGCGACACCACCGTGTCGAGTAACCGACAAGGCCTGCAATCCTGGTTATTGTGCGATTGTCTCTCCGCTCGGCCGCTCAAGCGTGGCCGCGCGGATTTCCAGGTCTGAGAGCGTCCACTTGAAGTCCAGCTCGAATTTTAGTGACGCGCCCGGTACCACGCGGCCGGCGACCTTTTGCGCCTCCACTTCAGCCGCGTCAAGCGTAGCGAACGTCGCGATATTCAGCCCGTTTAGGGATAATCTATTCCCGGACCGGTCAGATTCAATCACAAACAAATCATTCTGTTGCATATTAGCCTCCATTGCTCATGGCCTTCGAAAGGCCGCGTTTTCGCATCTTGCTGATCAAGGTGGTCCGCTTTACGCCCAGCCGCGCCGCCGCGCCGTGCGCGCCGCCCACCACCCAATTGCTGTCCCGCAGCGCGTTCAGGATGTGATCGCGCTCGGCTTCTTCCAGGGTGACTGGTTCGTTGAGCGCGGCCGCGATAGGTGGCAATGCCGGTAGTCGCAACACATCGCCCTGAGTCAAGATCACCGCCCGCTCGATGAAATTTTGCAGTTCCCTGATGTTTCCCGGCCAGGGGTAATCCACCAGCATCTCCATCGCATGCGACGGAATCTTTTCGATCTGCTTGGCCATGCGTTGGGCATAGCTATGTGCGAAGTGCGCCACCAGCTTCGGAATATCGTCCCGGCGACGACGAAGCGGCGGAACCGCGATGGGAAACACGTTAAGGCGGTAGTAAAGGTCCATTCGGAACTGCTTCTCGGCGACCAGCTCCGCGAGATTGTGATTGGTTGCAGCCACCACACGCACGTTGACGCGGTGCGTCTGCGTGCTGCCAAGCCGTTCGAATTCCTGCTCCTGCAAAACCCGCAGCAGCTTTGCCTGCAATTCGAGGGGAATATCGCCGATCTCATCCAAAAACAGAGTTCCGCCGTTCGCCGCCTCAAACCTGCCGATCTTCTGCGACACGGCGCCGGTGAAGGCGCCCTTTTCGTGACCGAACAACTCGCTTTCAAGAAGTCCCAGTGGAATCGCCGCGCAATTCAGCTTCACAAGGGGTCGTCCCCGGCGCCTGCTAAGCGTGTGAATCGCGTGGGCGATAAGCTCCTTCCCAGTCCCGGTTTCACCTTCGATCAGTACCGTGGCGTCGGTCGGCGCGACGGTTCGTATTTGATCCAACACTCCGCGAAAGTTGCTGCTCGACCCCACCATGCCTTCAGAATCGGCAGAAAGCGGCGCCATGAATTGATCTAGTGCGACGGCGGATTCCAAGTCGGGTGTCGCTGTCAATGACAACCGGCCGACGGTTCGCACGGAACGATACCACGGCCCCCCGTCCGATCCTTTCAAGACGATCACATTGTCGGAATGCATTTTGATCCTACCCTCCAAAAGAGCCAGTGGCTCGCCAAGCGCCACCGGAGTTCGCAAATGAAACTTTCTCTTTCCAAGATCATTTTGAGTCCGATCCTGTTTGTCTACAACCCTCGATGGAAGTTCCGCGAGCCGGCTAAATCGTGCCGCCGGGTGGCGCCTCTTTCGGGGGGAAGACGTCTAACACTTTGCGTTGGGTCAGATATACTTCTTCGAAGAAACGTTGTCTTGGGTTGGTGCTAAGACGCTAATACTTCTGCGGGAAGCAGTTCTACCGCTGTGGAATCTGAATGCGCTTCCGTCCGAATAAACGCGCATCCACGGACCATGCCCCAGGTCCGAGCATTGCCAATACGATTCCCAAAGCCCCGACCAGCATGTGCATCCACCGATCGCCTGGATGGAACAGGGCGAGACCAAATTCCACTATTGCGAGCAGCACGCCCGCCACCGGTGTCCACAAACCAACCAGCAGCAGCGCCGCGGCACACGCTGCCGCTAAATGCACCATGACCAGCGGCTGAGAAACGGGCCAGAGACTTGAAATCCCGTGTTGAACAGGCGGAATCGCTATCACTACTCGCAAAAATGCGAGTCCCGCACCGGGCCAACCTTCCGGAAATGTCGAGAAAAGACGTTGCACGACAGGTCTCGATTTCAGACTACTGACATGCAGAAATAATCGAAACCCTAAAAAGCGGGGCTGAGCGAGCCCCTATTTTGAGGGGGTTTAGAGATCGATGATGCCGCGCTTCAGCCCGATGGTAACGGCGTGGGTGCGATCGTTAGCGTCCAATTTGGCGAGAATATTTTTGATATGCCCCTTGACCGTTTCTTCGGTGATGGAAAGCTGGATGGCAATCTCCTTGTTGGCATTCCCGCTCGCAATCAGCCGCAGAACTTCAATTTCGCGAGAGGACAACGTGCCATCGGTTGCATGCTCGGCGAGTTCGGCGGCCACCTCGGGCAGGATTCGTTTTTGCCCGGCATGAACTAGACGGATTGTCTCCAGGAGTTCTTTCCGCAGGAGACCCTTCAGCAGGTAGGCTCGAGCGCCGGCTTTGAGGGCGCGCAGCACCTGGACATCTCCCGTGTAGGTCGTCAGAACGATGATTCGCGCGGCGGGAAACTCGCCGCAAATCGCGATCATGGCATCGACGCCGTTCATTTCCGGCATCTGCAAATCCATCAAGGTTACATCCGGACGATGTTTTCGGAATTGTTCAATCGCCTCGCGGCCATTGGAAGCCTCGGCAACGAGTATCATGTCCGGATGCCTCGCCAGAAGGGCGGCCACGCCCTCGCGCAGGAGCGGATGGTCGTCGACCGAGAGAATTCGAATGGGAGGGCGGTCCGTGCTCATCCCCCGCTTCTTTCTTGCCAGGATTCTATCTTGGCCGCCGATGTCGTGTACGCAATCGAAGATGGAATGCTCAATTCCACCTCCGTGCCCGCTCCGGCCTCGCTCCATATGTCGAGCCGCGCGCCGATTTCCTGAGCGCGCTCGCGCATCCCCGGCAAGCCCCAATGTCCGTCCCGGCCTGCCTGCAGGAGCTTCGGATCGATGCCCTTGCCGTCATCCCGTATACGCAGCCGAAGAATGTGGAAGCCATAAGTGATCTCCGCTTCAATGCTATTTGCATGCGCGTGCCGGAAGGCATTGCGCAGCGCTTCTCCCGCGATGCGGCATATGTCGTCGCGAAGGATTGGGTGCAATTCCCGCGGTGTGCCTTCCATCGACACACGGAATGTCGCCGAATCAGCGCGGGAATCGCGGGCCCCCGCGAGCTCTTCCCCTAACGACGTCAGCGCTTCTGACAGTCCGTTCGTTGAGGTCGTGGAGGAACGTAAATTCTGAATCGCCTCGCGGCCTTCGACGATAGCCTGGTCCGCCCGATCGAGAGCCTTTTCGAGCGTTTCCTTCGCTTCGCCGGGAGGAAGCAAATCGTTCACGGTTTGAAAGTGGAGCATTAACCCCTGAAAACTCTGTAACAGTGTGTCATGCAGTTCGCGGGCGATCCGGGTTCGTTCGGACAAGCGTTCCTCAAATCGCAAGGAGAGCTGCGCTTCCGTTAACTTCCGCAGTCGGGCGACCATCGCGGTAATCACCCCGGCTGTGGTCAAGAAGGCAACGGTTGCCACAATGTCCAGCGGGTTCCTGTCCCCGGTTGAAGAAAACCGCGGAATGAAGAAAAAATTCAAGCCAACAACCGCTATCAGGGAGACCCCGATCGATGAAACGAAGGCGCCCCTCAGAGACACGAATACCACGACGATCAGATAAAGAAGGGACGTCGCACCAGGTTGGAGGTTGAGCCGCAGTGCTGCAACGGTAATGACGGCCAAGCCTGCAACACCGAACACAAATTGTCTGGCGGCATGCCAGAATGCTGGCATGTGCCCCCTATCAGGCGACGAGTGTCGATCGTCAATCCGATTCATCGGTGCGCTCACGTTGGCTGATAGCGACGTGACACCTATAGAATATCGTCCTTACAGGCTGGCAGGCCCCGCATGGGCCAAAAGGCAAATGTCAGCCGAATGTCAAACGCTGTCCGTTTTACAACTCTGTTAACACGGCGGGGAGCGACAACTCCCTTTCAGATCAACCTTTGCGGTTTGGACACACACCTGCCGTATCTGAGTTGAAAAGCAAAAACGAATGCGGCGAAACCCGCCAGCACTCGGAAATGATGGAGAAAGAGACATGAATATTAAATTGAATGCATTATTCCTCAGCAGCTCATTAGCGCTGAGTATTTTTATAACGACGCCGGCAATGGCGGATGAGACTAACAAGAGAGTCGAATTCCAATTCAGCCAGTCGGTGCAAATTCCCCGGCATGTACTCACCCCAGGCAAGTATGTGTTCGAGCTCATGGACGGCCCTGATGATCGCAATACCGTCGAAGTTTTCAAGGATGTGGACGGAAGGGATAGCCTGGTAGCGATACTCTTTGCCATTCCAGAATATACTTCGAACATCCCGGACAAAGCGACTATCCGTTTTGAAGAGCGGCAATCCGGGTCACCGGTTGCGATTCAGAGCTGGTATTACCCCGGAGAAGAGAGGGGCTGGGAGTTTATTTATCCCAAAGCGCAAGATCAAGATGTAGCGGCGGAGGCGGGCTCGATACCCGCCCCGGCCCCAGTAGCCGCCGCAGCCGCTGCGAGTATGCCTCCGGCGCCGACCGTTCAAATGACTCAGCAAGATGATCCGATCCCGGAAGTGGTCGCGGCGGAAGACGAACAAGTCGAGGAACCAATAGTGGTTGCGCAAAACGAAGCGCCGGCTCAGCCGCCCATAGTGGGGACCGAGATCCAGACTGAATCAACCCCGGTTCTCCCCCAGACCGCTGGGAATTCCTACGGGGAACTTGCGACTGGCTTTGCCATGTTCGTGGGCGGCCTAGCGGCCCTGCTCGCCTCTCGTCGTAGGTCCATTGCTTAAAGCGAAACGCCCATGTTCAAGCGGCAGTAGTTAAATTGGTTTGGCAACGCCCTGATTTTTGGGGGCGTTGCTCTTTTGGCGTGGTACGGATGGACAGTACATGAGCGGGCCACCGCGCAGCGGCGCGCAAAGGAATGGCTGATCGGGACGACGACGGCATTCCATCGCACCACGCCACCGCCGTCCCTGCGCCTGCGCCGCGGCGACGTCATCGGCGAACTCGAAATCCCACGCCTGCGGGTGTCAGTGATGGTCTTCGAAGGCGACGACGCGGGAATACTGAGTGAAGGCGCGGGACATATCCCAGGGACCGCCTTACATTCGGGCAACGGCAATATCGGAATCGTTGCCCATCGTGACACCTACTTCCGCCCGCTACGCCTGGTTCACGCGAATGATGTGATCGCTCTGAAGACGCCGGAAGGCATCGCGCGGTACGCTGTCACGGAGACTGAAATCGTTCAGCCTTCCGATGTGGGCGTGCTGGCCGGCGCACCCGGGCGTGACCTGACGCTGGTGACTTGTTATCCGTTCTATTACGTCGGTAACGCGCCGCAGAGGTTCATTGTGCACGCGCGGAAGATTGGATAACTGAGCGTACTCGCTCATGCTACTGAGCGCGCCGGCATCGATGAGCTTCGCCCGGGATGAGCGCCTAGTCGTCTCATCATGGAAATTAGAGTCGTCCGCTTCAGGCCCAGATGGGCCGCAGCGCCGTTGGGACCGCCGACTACACCCTCCGTTCGTAACAGCGCTTGAAGGATATGCGAACGCTCCGCATCCTCCAATGTGACAGGCACCGATGACTTCGACGTGCAGATGAGTTCGGGTAGAGGGCCAGTCAAGACAGCCCCCGTCGATAAAATCACCGAACGCTCGATGAAGCTTTGCAACTCCCAAACGTTGCCTGGCCAGGAATGACGCGTAAGCGCCGCCATAAATTCGGCCGCAATGCCCGTAATTGGCTTCTGCATGCGATCGGCGTAGCGCATCGCAAAATGGTGGACTAACGGGGGAATATCTTCGGGGCGTTCACGCAGTGGTGGTAATTCAATCGGGAATACGCTGAGCCGATAAAAGAGGTCGGGGCGGAATTCATTGTCGTCGACCATCTCAAAAAGGTCCCGATGCGTGGCGCAAATTACACGCACGTCGGTGCGAATCGTTGAGGTTCCCCCTAAACGCTCGAACTGTTTTTCCTGAAGCACGCGCAGGAGCTTGGGCTGCAACTCCAAGGGAAGGTCACCGATCTCGTCCAAAAAGAGGGTGCCACTATTGGCCCTCTCAAAGCGTCCAGTACTGCGCGCGAGAGCCCCCGTGTAAGCGCCGCGCTCGTGCCCGAATAGCTCGCTCTCGAGTAAGCCTGCCGGAATCGCAGCGCAATTCACCTTCACAAACGGGCCACTCGCTCGATTGCTGCATTCATGAAGGGCTTCTCGATCAACTCCTTGCCCGTTCCGGTTTCCCCTTGGATCAACACGGTGGCGCCGGTCGGAGCTACCAGGCGCACCAGGCCAAGCACCTGCTCGAGCGCGGCGCTGTCGCCGACGATCTTGGGTGGCCCGCTGCGGCGGAGTCCGATGTGATCGAGCGCGCATTTCGATAGCGTCGCGTCCGCTATTTCAGATGCCCAGATTGGACCTGCAGCCATATTCGTGCTCCTCTCTTCGACCAGCTAGCTACCCTGGATGCTTCGCAAACCTTACCTTCGCCTCGTTGTCTCCTGATCCACTCCCGGATGTACGCCGGACAATTCTTGAGCGTGATGTTCTCCGCTTCACAGCGCTCCAAAAAATTGATGGCATCCTGATTCACCAGCATTAAGTCCTTCGAATCGAGGCCTACCCGGACTTCGTTCGCTTCGGTTCGAATGAGCGTTTCCAACTCGGCTATGTCCCCTTCTTCCATTCGCCCGCTCAGTGTGAAGACCGTTTTTCCATTCACCGACCTTCGAATCCGCAGCATTTCTAGTTGACTCTATGGCACGTCGGACGCCAATCGTAAGCTGGTGAATTTGAATTATTTGACGGATTTGAAATATTGACGAAGTTCGTTAATGGGCGAACTTTGTACAACGTATAGGCCTACGAAGACTATCGAAATCAGGCGAGAAGAGCTACCCGTTGCTCGGTGGACCGGCTACTTTGAAATTGTGCTTGTTGATCTTCAGCGACCTGATTTTGGACTCCAGAGTGGATCGCGGAATACCAAGCCTAGTAGCGGCGCCGGAGGGTCCGTATACCCGTCCTCCGCATTCGCTAAGGGCAGCCTCGATGATTGCTTTCTCCTGAGAAGGACCCGGCTTTAAGAGGACAGGCATAACATTCGGCTCAATCGCAGGAGGCTGCCTGGAAAGCCAACTTTCATCGACCGAAAAAGTCTCTGTTTCACATACAATGACGGATCGCTCAATCACGTTCTGAAGTTCGCGAATATTGCCTGGCCAGGGGTACGACTGAAGAAGATCGAGACTCTTCTTGTTCACCGCCAGAAAACTTTTCCCCGCTTGCCTTGCGAAGCGATCTATGAAGTACTCCACCAACAGAGGAATGTCTTCCCTTCGTTCACGCAAAGACGGTATCTCAATTGGAAAAACGTTGAGCCGGTAAAACAGGTCGCTTCGGAACGTGCCTGCGGCGATGGCAGCCTCCATGTCGCGGTTCGTGGCAGCAATCACCCGAACGTTAGTTCGGATGGAACCAGTTCCGCCGACCCGTTCAAACTCTCGTTCCTGCAAAACACGCAAAAGCGCGATCTGGGTCTCGGAAGGGAGCTCTCCCACCTCGTCGAGGAAGATCGTGCCGCCTTCGGCCAGCTCAAAGCGCCCTAGACGCCGCTGAATTGCGCCCGTAAAGGCTCCCTTCTCATGGCCGAACAATTCTGACGCGATCAAGTCTCGCGGGACGGCAGCGCAGTTCACGCTCACAAAGGCGCGTGAGGAGCGCTGGGAACGCCTGTGAATCGCGCGGGCAACCAGTTCCTTGCCCGTACCGGTCTCGCCGGTGATCAGAACACTAGAGTCGGTTGGAGCAACCTTAGATATTCGGGAAAGTACCATTTGCAGGGGCAGCGAAGTTCCCACGATCTGCTCGAACATCGATGCCTTATCGATTTCTTCGCGCAGCGCGACATTCTCGTCCTGCAGTCTCTGCTCAGCCTGCTTGCGATCCTCGATATCCGTCCCGGCGACATACCAACGGGTGAGGCGTCCTTGTTCATCTCGTATCGGCGTATAACGGAAGAGAAACCAGCGATACTTCCCATCTTTTCTCATTAGACGAAATTCGGCTTCGTGCGGGAGGCCGCTTAAGAATTTACTTTGAGCCTCGCACGTCATCCGCTCCCAATCATCTGGATGAAAAAAACTGCGACGCTCAAGGCGTCGACTCTCCTCAAGGGTAAGACCGAAATAATCAAGCGCCGCCTGATTGATATAAACACGACTGTAATCAGGTCCCAATACGGCAACCTGCTGAGGCGCGAAATCCAGGATTTGTCGAAGCTCCCTTTCGCTTTGCCGGATCTTCTCTTCGGCCTCTTTTGCCGCAGTGACGTCCGTCACGGCGCCCACGCATTCGAGATTGCCCGATGAGGTGTTCGGCGCGTGCCCGATCACGTGGAGGTATTTGACTGAACCGTCTGGCATCAGCAAACGATGCTCGATGTCCCAATCCGTCTCGCCGCGGGATAGGCGATCGAAAAGCTGTTGCACCAGGGCGACGTCGGCCGGATGCGTTCTTTGAAGGATCAGATCGAGGGACGGTTTGACCGCTTGGGTATATTCAAAGATTCGAAAAGTCTCGTCCGACCAGACCAGTTCGCCAGTGGAAAAATTCCAGCCCCAGCTTCCGGTGTGACTGACCCTTTGGGCTTCGGCCAGATAGGCTTCTCTGGTATGCAGCGTTTCGTAAAGCTCTCGCAGTGTCCCGGCCGTATCGTTGAATACGCGGCCCAGATGAGCCAGTTCGTCGTTACCGACCACGGAAACCTGATTTTGAAACTCACCGCGCCCTAATGCTTTCGAGGCTTCCATCAGTTGCCCGAGCGGACGAGTAATGCTGCGCGTGATCGCCAGGCCGAGGAGGGCGGCGAACAGCAGCGTCATCACGACGGTTGCGGGCACAACCAGAAGGATCCGGCGCTGGGCCTGCTCGATGTTGAACAGAGCCTCGGCTCGCTGTTCGCCGACCTCACCGTCGATGGTTTTGACCAGCGCCGACATGCTCGACGCTAGCTCCCTGACCTGAGTGGCTACGCGCAAACGCACGGCCTCCCAGTCCGCCGAAGTCGCCAAACTTGTGATGGCCTCAAGCTGCGCCGGCAGGGCGCCCTGAATTGCTTCAAGGGTAGGCAAGAGTGTCGGATCCAGTTGCACTTGCGCTGGCAAGCGACCCAGGGCATCTCTGGTGCGCCGGCTATCCTCTAGGAGAGCGTTACGAAGAGGCTCCACTTCCGTCATCAGCCGGGCAGTGTCTTCGGAATGCGCAAGCGCATCCAGCCTCTCATAGAAGGACATGAGATTCGTATGCGCTTCCAATACGAGAATGAACAGCTGGTCGACACCGCGCAGGCGCTCTGTCTGACCCCGAACGACTTGGAATTGCCACAGGACGACCGCGCTGCCCACTAACATCGCCAGGATGATGAAGGCAAAGCAGAGCGTTAAACGGGGGCCGATGTTAAGCCGATGGAGGCGAAGCGTTTTCTCGCCATCGTGTTTCACCCTATCGCTCATGTTTTGCGATCATACTATGAGTCCCCGCCGCACATGGCGCCGTTCGCTAACCCTGGTTACACCCTCGTATTTTTCATCTCGAAGGCGGTCCCTTCTTAAAGCCAGTTATGCGAATCAACTCCTTCTCCAGAGCTTCGGCGGCCTCCGGCGCATTCTGTTTGCGGGTCAGCACGGAATGCACTGCTTGGATGTAAGCCTCGGTGACCTGTTCGTAGTTCTTCCCGACGACATCCGCAGGACGCAAGACCACTACGTCTGTCCGGAACGCTTGACCCAACTGGGCAAAGTGCGGATTCGGTTCAAGTACCTCCGGCATCTCGTAAACTCGGCTTCGAGTGGGTGGCACCGAAAGCGCCCGGGACCTCTCCACCTGCAGGTGTTCGCTGCTGAGATACCGGACCAGTTCCACGGCTTCACGGGGATGAGTGGAGAATCGGGAAACCGCCAGACTGGTTCCTCCCAAGGTACCTGCCCGGCCGGCCTTACCCGCCGGAAGCAGGGTAACATCAAACTTATTTCGGATTGGCGAGGCCGCCGATCGGCTTTCTACTGAGGCTTGCGGCCAATTTCGCATGAAGGCTGCATTGCCGGCCGCCCAGAAATTCGTTCCGTCCCACTCCTTGTACGCGACCACGCTGGGCGGCGAGATGGAGCCCACCCAGCGCGCGGCCCTTCGCCACGCCCGGATCGCCTCCGGATTATTCACGCTCACGGTCATGTCCCGCTCGATGATCCGCCCGCCGCCTTCGGAGGCCTGCCATTCCAACGCATTGCAGGCCAAGCCTTCAGCAGCATCTCCTTGCCACACAAAGCCCCAAAAGTTTTTATTACCTTTTTCTCGTTCCCCTGCCTGAATCCGAGTTGCCATGGTCTCCAACTCGTCCCAGGTCGTAGGCGGCCCGCGGTATCCATACTGTTGCAGAAGGTCGGTGCGATAAAACAGAAGCCCGAGGTCCGCACGATATGGCATGGCCACAAGTTTGCCATTCACCGTATCGTTGGCGGCTAACACCGGAAAGACGGAAGACGTTTCGTTGAGGAAGTAAGGCTTCAGATCCATGGAGTATTCGCTCAGAATCCGCGGCCAGATCACATCGATGCTGAACACGTCAAGATTCGAAGCGCCCGTTCCAAGGAGCTTTCGGAACACAGCTAGCCGCTGCTGAGGCGTCACCGGAGACGGAAGGAACCTGACTTGGTTTCCAGTTTCCCTGGTGAATTGCAGAAACTCCTGCTCGTAGTGCTTGGCGAAAGTCTCGCCGGTGTACTGCCAATCGAGAAGAGTCAATGTAATCGGTTCATGGGATGACCGAGAACAAGCTTGCAGAAGCAAACATAACAATCCGATGCAAACCAAGGATGCCAGTTTGCGGGGACTCCACCCACCCAACGCCGAGACCAGAAATCTCGGGGGCGAACACGCCCGAAATCTACTAGTCTTTGATCGCTCGGTCATGGCCTTCAGCCGGCAGCGTGAACTGAAAGATGACGCCCAGGGTTTCGGCTAAGGCGTTAGTCCATGTTACCTCCATTCGACTCCCGTCGCGGGCGCCGCGTCGCCGGATTTCGCAATTTCTTCGCCTGCTTGCTGAGTCCGGAGGCTATGGACAAACGCTTTAGCACCGCGATCAATCGCATCGTGGATGTTCTGGCTTGGCATGCGTCCTGAAGGAATGAGAAATACAGAATTTCCGATTAGAATACGAAACCTATTGTGCCGGAACGACTCTATTTGCAGGAGAGGGGTGCCCATGGTGCGGGCCACTGCCAATACGACGCCAGAGCGTGTGCAAGGCAAAATTCGCGACTGTAGGTAAGCACCACGGTGGGTGCGCCCTCCAGGCCCTTAACCAGCACCAAGCGTAATGTTGTTGTTCGTCAGCGACGAGGAGGTGTTCTGCAACGTGGAAACGCAACAACCTGTTAGGATCCTTTTGGCAGAGGACTGCTCGCCTGACGCGTACTTATTTGAGGAGTCACTGCGTCGCACGGGTATAGTCGCTGAAATCGACCATTGCAGGGACGGTGAAGAGTGCATTCGCAAGATTGCCTGCTATCCGACCACAAAGCCGCCCGATCTTTGCGTCATTGATTTGCATCTCCCTCACGTAGACGGTCTCAAACTAGTCGAGACAATTCGCGCGAATCCATCGTTCGCCCAAACTCCGCTCATTGTGCTCACTTCGTCATCTTCGATAAAAGACAAGAATGTTTGCCTGGACCTGGGTGCGAATGCTTTCATCAGCAAGCCTAATAACATCGATGACTTTATTAGTGTTATAGCATCTACGGTTCGCTCCGCACTGAGGGGTGAAGATGCGCGGCGGCGTTCAGTTGCAATCATCGAATCATCTGAAGATGCGATTATCAGCAAATCAATTGATGGCATCGTCCAATCCTGGAACGCCGGGGCGGAGCGTATCTATGGTTACGCTGCCGAGGAAATGATAGGTCGCCCCATGACGGTCCTTTGCCCTTCTTCACATCGGGATGAGGAAGCCCAGCTTCTCGGCCGCCTCCAGCAAGGAGAATCGATTCATCACTTCGAGACTATCCGGGTACGAAAAAACAAGGAACAGATCTTCGTCTCCGTGACCATTTCGCCGATCAAAAACAAAGATGGTCAGATGACAGGCATTTCACATATTGCACGTGATATCAGCCAGCAAAAAATACTTGAACGGCAAAGTCAAAGCCAGCGACTGGAAAGCCTGGGCCTGCTTGCGGGAGGGATTGCTCATGACTTCAATAATCTGCTCACCGGCATTTTAGGGAATGCAAGCTTACTTTCGGAGCGTCTGAGTGTTTCAGACCCCAATCAACAGTTCCTCCAGGATTTGATGAAATCGGCTGAAAAAGCGGCAGAGCTTACCAGGCAATTGCTGGCATACGCGGGTAAAGGCAGATTCGTTATCAGCTCTTTGGATTTGTCGGAATTGGTGATGGAAATAAACAAGCTGATCAGCGCTTCAATTCCTAAAACTGTGCTTGTGCGAATGGAGTTGGACAAGGGCTTGCCTAAAATCGAAGGAGATCGAAACCAGTTACAGCAGCTTGTCATGAACTTGATCTTAAACGGAGCTGAAGCCATCGGCGAGGGCTACGGAACCGTCGTCGTTCGTACAGGCACGCACCGAATCGATGACATTGATGTTCATCTCGCGGTTGACGGAACAATCATTAGCCCTGGAGACTATATTTACCTCGAAGTGCGCGACGATGGTTGCGGTATGGACACGGTGACCGCGGGAAAGATTTTTGAGCCATTTTTTACGACTAAGTTCACGGGTCGCGGCCTGGGCCTATCGGCGGCCCTAGGAATCGTAAAGGCGCATAACGGGGCGATCAGACTATCCAGCACTTGTGGGGTCGGTACCACCTTTAGGGTTTTCTTTCCGTGGGCCGCGAACGGCGGTGTGGAGTTGGAACAAAAACAGCAAAGAGGTGTCGTTTTGGTCGTTGATGATGAAGAGACCATTCGCCGCATCGCCAAATCAGCACTTGAGAGCCATGGATATCGGATCCTAACAGCGGCTAACGGTCGCGATGCTCTCGAACTGTTTCGAGACAAGCCAAAATCGATCAATGCCATCGTACTTGACCTCACTATGCCAGTCATGGGCGGCAGGGAGGCGTTGCCGGCGATAAGAGCAATCCGAAGCGATGTGCCTGTTGTCCTGGTCAGCGGCTATAACGAAGACCAGATGAGGCCGCTATTCGCGTCTGACAAATTAACTGGATTTCTGCAAAAGCCTTTTACGAGTCGGCAACTCCGCGAAAAGATCGATGAAGCGACGGCATGAGGAGTCAATCAGTTGGGTTTCTGGAACTGCCCCAGTTGTTGGCGTAGAGCCGGGTCGTAGAGTTGGGAAAAAGTGGTCGGGGCGCAGAGATTTGAACTCTGGACCTCCTGGTCCCGAACCATGGGCCAACGGCACTCTATCACTTACAGGCTGCCACAAATATTGCCCAGCTTTTCTCAATGTTGCTAGTTATCAAAGACTTCGGCGGACGTGGTGGTCTTTGCCTGGTAACGGTGCGCAACGCTTCTATGCAGAGGGTGGGCACAAAAGTGGGCACAGTCCGCAGCGATGAAATCATCGGACGATCTTTTTAAAGTTGACTCGCCCCGCACGTAAGCCGCACAATGGGGTCAATAGACGTGGTCGCGAAGGTTGCGGCGATCATCGATACTCCCGGTTTGCGGTTCATGACGCGGGTCTCAGGCGAGGGCCCCCCTAAACCGCCGGAAAAGTGTTATCTTGGCTTTCTCGTTGTTTTGCAATCGATCAACGGGTACTGCCGTGAAAGCAGTGGTTCTTTGTGAAAGGAACCATGGAGGCTGGGAGACCCCGTGCGACAAGAGGAACAAGCTCGTCACGAGACGGAACACATCTTGACCCTAGAAGAAGCTAACGGACTCCATCTGCGCGAAATCGATGCTCAGGCACTTCAGAATGAAGTCGATCGCGTGTGGGAGACAATTGATAGTATGAGAGAAGCTCAGGTCTTTACCGAGGAGACTCTGGCTCGTGAAATAAGCGTCTGATCGGCTCGGATGTCCTTCGCTAAGGTCGTCCCGTTCTCAGCAGAGAATCTCAATATCGGGCTCGCAAACAACAACGCGACCCCCGCCGAGATCGCTGGCCACGGCCATGCAAAGTATTTATACGAATACCTGACATCGATGCGAGCCGCCAGTATTGTGGTGGAGGACCCGTACACTGATGGCGACTTCCTTGACGATTACACGTCGTACTATGCTCGGTGTTACTCTGCCTTCGGTAGACGGTGCAAGCGGCTGCATTTCTTCAGGCGGGAACTGACAAAAGAGAGTTTCCTCGAAATTCTTCTACAGCCACAGGACGAGGGCGGCAAGGCCCTCCAGGTGGACTACCTTGGTTTCGTCGTGGTTCGTCCGCTGCCGCAGACGGTCATCGGACGCTGTGTACTAAAAACTTACGATGACGATGGTGGCGCGCGGCGCCATTTCCCTGTTAACCGCACATACAAGGTCAATCTTTTCGGTTTGAGCCTACACGTGGATGGCCTGGCGTACCAAGAGCAAGATACTGTCCTTGCAGCCTGCGCCACCGTTGCCTTGTGGTCCGCCTTCCATAGAACCGGCGACTT
>Ga0163163_10002449_pt1 | contig 15691 bp, 15 predicted proteins | sample S65metaG_FD_119766 | JGI IMG/M metagenome (GOLD analysis project Ga0163163, IMG submission 119766) | Switchgrass rhizosphere microbial communities from Kellogg Biological Station, Michigan, USA - S6-5 metaG | ecosystem: Host-associated > Plants > Roots > Rhizosphere > Soil | place: USA... | reverse complement strand
AGGCGTCTGCAGCATGCGCTCCGAATCTTGGTGACGCTTTGATCCAGTGGTCTGAGAATCTCTGTGGCTCGGTGTCTCTGTGGCTAGTTTCCGTGGAGTCGACCGCAGCGTGACAGTCCGGTTGAATAATTGGCAATCGTCATCTTTGCGGGCTTTGCGGTCTCTGCGGTTAAACGTGATCACGATCGCAGCGTGACAGACGTGATCAGTAACCGCTGGGTGCGGCTGAAGGCTTCTCTCCCCGCGACTGCTGCACGATCTTGACGCCGGCGCTCGCGCCGACACGTGTCGCCCCTGCCGCGATCATCGCTTTCATCCCTTCGAGGTCGCGCACACCGCCGGCGGCTTTCACGCCCATCTCGGCGCCGACGACGCGGCGCATGAGCGCGACGTCCGCCGCGGTGGCGCCGCCCGACGCGAAGCCTGTCGACGTCTTCACATAATCAGCACCCGCCGCCTTGGCCAGCGTGCACGCGGTCACCTTCTCGTCGTCTGTCAGCAGCGCCGCTTCGATGATCACCTTGCTCAGCACCCCCGCCTCGCGGCACGGCGTCGTCACCGCCTCGATGTCGGTCTCGACGACGCGGAGATCGCCTGACTTGAGCGCGCCGACGTTGATCACCATGTCGATCTCGCGCGCGCCGTCGAAGATCGCGCGCCGCGTCTCGTAGCCTTTGACGTCGGGCGTCGTCGCGCCCAGCGGGAAGCCGACGACCGAGCAGACGCCGACGCCGCTCCCGGCGAGCAGCTTCGCCGCCGTCGCCACCCACGTCGGGTTGACGCAGACCGTCGCGAACTTGAACTGCGCCGCCTCGCGGCACAGCGATTCAATCTCCTGCCGCGTGGCGTCCGGCTTGAGCAGCGTGTGATCGATCATCGACGCGACGCCGGCCGGGGCTCCGCCGCCCGCGTACATGCCGACCCGGCTCGCCCCCGCATCGAGCACGCCGCGCAGGCGATCGGGACAGCAGTCGTCGAGCACCGAATGACACGCGCACCGCCCCTGCGGCCGCCCGCTCATCGCCGGCATCAGCTCGCTGACGATCGTGTCGATCAGCTTCTGCAGCTCGTCTCGTGTCATTCAGCTCTCTACGACTGTAGGCCGGGTCCACAAGGACCCGCCCTACAATCTCTTCTCGAGATCCCGTATCTTAGTCAGCCGCGCGATATACCGCGGCTCGCGCATCGGCGTCGTCAGCCACGTGTTGACGATCGCCTTGGCCTCGTCGACGGTGACCAGCGTCGCGCCCAGCGCCAGCACGTTCGCGCCGTTGTGCTCGCGCGAGTAGCGCGCGATCGTTTCGGTCGTCGCCATCACCGCGCGGATCCCCTTCACCTTGTTCGCCGCGATCGCCGAGCCGATCCCGGCACCGTCGATGACGATCCCCGCGTCCGCTTCGCGCCGAACGACGGCGTCGGCGACCGAGGCGGCGACATCAGGATAGTCGACCGGGTCCGCTCCGTCGGTGCCGAGATCGTTGACCGTCAGCCCGCGGCCGCGCAGGAACTCGACCAGCGCCTTACGGAATTTGATCCCGGTGTGATCGCTGGCGATCGCGACCGTGCGGATATCGGCGTTCGGCACCAGGCTCGCAGCATCGGCGTTCGCGCGTCCTTCGTGGACCAGCGTCACCCGCCGCTCCCTCAGCGTGTCGGCCGCAAGCGGCGTCACGTGACCGCCTTTCGCCAGCATCACCGTCTCGCCGCGCTCCAGCACGCGCGCATCGGTCTCGGTGATGATCTCGAACCGTTTCATTGAAGTATGATTTCGTTCCTATGGCCGAGTTGCGACCTGCAGAGATTCTACTGTCCGAAGCGCAGATTCAAAAGCGCGTGCACGAAATGGCGCTGGAGATCCGCGCGGACTACCCGGACGACCTGCACGTCATCGCGGTCCTCAAAGGGGCGTTCATCTTCCTCTCCGACCTCGCCCGCTACATGCCCGGCCACGTCTCGCTCGACTTCATGGCCGTCTCGAGCTACGCCAAGGGCACGACCTCGTCCGGCGAAGTGAAGATGGTCAAGGACCTCGACTTCGCGCTCGACGGCCGCAACGTCGTCATCGTCGAGGACATCGTCGACACCGGCCTGACGCTCGCCTACCTGCAGCAGATCCTCAAAAAGCGGAACCCCAGGTCGCTGCGGACGGCGTGCCTGCTGAGCAAACCGTCGCGCCGCAAGATCGACGTCGCCGTCGAGTACATCGGCTTCACGATCGAGGACAGATTCGTCGTCGGGTACGGACTCGACTTCGAGGAACAGTACAGGAATCTCCCGCACATCGCAGTCCTCGAGCCTTAGAGAACATCTTCCCGTCACCGCCCGACTGCGCTTCTGACGCCCACCGCAAGCCTGTTCGCGTCCGCGATCACCGTCTCGCGGTTGAGCGTCTTCAACTGGCGATCGCGCATCAGAATCTTGCCGTTGACGATCGTGTTCTGGACGTCAGTACCGCGGGTTACGTAGACAAGATGTGACACCGCGTCGTACATCGGCGTCTGCCGCGCCGAGCGGGTCGAGACCGTGATCAGATCCCCGCGCTTCCCCACCTCCAGCGACCCGAGCAGCTTCTCCATCCCGATCACCCGCGCCCCGCCCAGCGTCGCCATGTCGAGCGCGTCCTGCGCCTTCACCGCCGTCGGATCGTGCGTCGACAGCTTGGCGAGAAACGACGCCTGGCGCATCGCCTCGAACATGTCGAGGTCGTTGTTGCTGGCCGCACCGTCGGTGCCGAGTCCCAGCTTGACGCCGGCGGCCAGGTACTTCGTCACCGGCGCGGCGCCGCTCGCCAGCTTCATGTTGCTCTCCGGGTTGTGCGCGACGCCGGTCCCGGTCCGTTTGAGAATGGCGATGTCGGCGTCGTTGACCCAGACGCCGTGCGCGCCGATCGTCGTCGGCCCCAGCACACCGATCGACTCGAGCGCGGCAGTCGGCGTCATCTGATACTGTTCGCGCGCGACTTTTACCTCGTCTTCCGTCTCGGCGAAGTGGATCACGATCGGCACGCCGTAGTTCCGCGCCAGCGCCGCGGACGCCGCCAGGATTCCCTTGTCGTTGGTGTAGAGCGCGTGCGGCGCGACCGCGGGGACGACGAGGCCGTTGTCCTTGAATTCCTTGATGAAGCGCTCCGCGCGCGCGAGCCCTTCGACCGGCGTCTTCGCGTCGGCGACCGGAAACTGGATGATCGTCTGGCCGAGCACGCCGCGCAGCCCTGCCTCGAGCGTGGCCTTCGCGATCTCCTCCTCGAAGTAGTACATATCGACGAAGGCCGTCGTCCCAGACTCGATCATCTCGACCGCGGCCAGCCGTGTGCCGACTCGCACCAGTTCGGGCGTCACCGTCTTGGCTTCCGCCGGGAAGATGTATTTCTGCAGCCAGTCCATCAGCGCCAGGTCGTCCGCGAGGCCGCGGTACATCACCATCGGCGCGTGCGAGTGCGTGTTGATCAGCCCCGGCATCACAATCTGATCGCGCGCGTCTATCGTCTCCGTCGCCTGATACTTCGAACTGATAGCCGCCGGCGTGTCGACGTCGACGATGTCGGTGCCGTCGATGGCAATCGCGCCCGGCGCAAGGATCCTGTGAGCCGCGTTCTGCGTAAGCACCGTCCCGCCGGTCACGATCAACGACACCCGCCGCCGTGCGGGCTGAGCCGACACGACGACCAGTGCAGACACAACGAGAAGCGCGCCAAGAAACCGTTTCATCGCGTCAGATTGTCTCACGGCAGTGTCCGGCTTTCCGTCTTCTGTGGGGCCCGGCTTTAGCCGGACCGTCGTTGCATCGGTCGTGTCCGCTTCAGCCGGACCGTCGTCACCGCTAGTCGTTGGATCGGTAGTGTCCGGCTTCAGCCGGACCGTCGTCACCTCTAGCCCCCAGGCTCCAGCCCTTGTAGAATTCGCGAATGCCTCCGACGTACGGCAACGGCAAGATCTGTTACATCGAGATGCCCGCGATCGACGTCGCGCGCTCGAGTGAGTTCTACCAGAAGGTCTTCGGCTGGAACGTCCGCAAGCGCGGCGACGGCCGCACGGCGTTCGACGATGCCGTGGGCGAGGTGAGCGGAAGCTGGATCACCGGCCGCGCCCCGGCAGGTGCGCCAGGCCTGATGGTCTACATCATGGTCGACGACGCCGCCGCGACCGTCGAGGCCATCGTCGCCGCCGGCGGAAAGATCGTCCAGCCGATCGGCATGGACGCGCCGGAGATCACGGCAAGGTTCAGCGATCCCGCGGGAAACATCATCGGCCTCTATCAGGAGCCTGCGCCAAAGGGATAATGCCTAGCCCTAAGCCCTGAGCCTTCCTTTGGTATAGTCCCCCTGTGCCGCTCCACCTCGTCGATCACCCGCTCGCGCACGATGCGCTGGCGACGCTCCGCGACAAAACCACCACGCCTGAGCATTTCCGGCGCGCCGCGACGCGCATCAGCGTGCTGTTGATCGCCGAAGCGCTGAAAGATCTGACGTCGCAGAGCGTGACCGTTCAGACGCCGCTCGGCCCCGCGCCCGGGCGGACGGCCGGGTCGGACGTCGTCGTCGTGCCGGTACTGCGCGCCGGGCTCGGGATGCTCGACGCCGTGCTCGAGCTCGTGCCGAGCGCGCGCGTCGGCCACATCGGCCTCCAGCGCGACGAGATGACGGCGGTCGCATCGCAGTACTATTCGAAGCTGCCGGCGAAGCTGGGCGAGAGCTACGTGTTGATGATCGATCCGATGCTCGCCACAGGCGGCAGCGCCGTCGCCGCGCTCGATCTGTTGCAGAGGTCGGGCGCCAAAGTCATCCGCATGATCTGCATCGTCGCCGCGCCCGAAGGGGTCGCGCTGGTCGAGAAGCATCACCCCGAGGTCGCGATCTACACGCCGGTCGTCGACGAAAAGCTGAACGATCACAAGTACATCGTGCCGGGGCTCGGTGACTTTGGGGATCGGTTGTACGGAACGATCTAGGGACTAGGAGCTCGGAGCTTGGTGCTAGCTGTAGCGCGAAGGCTTGAGCCGAGCGACGTATGTAGGCCGGGTCCTGTTGGACCCGGCGAGCTGCGAGCCCATAGCTGACAGCTGAGACCTCTTTATGGCCAAAACCACCGCCGCAGAGCGCCGCGTTCAGCCTCGTGCGACCGACGGCCGCTGGCACTCGTCGCTGACCGACATCGCGCCGAACAAGATCTCCGTGCGCGGCTATCCGCTCGACGAGATGATGGGGCGCCTCGGTTTTGCCGAAGCGGTCTATCTGCTGCTGATGGGCGAGCTGCCGACGCCGGCGATCGGGCGCATGCTGAACGCCGTGCTGGTTTCGTCGATCGATCACGGCGTCACGCCGCCGTCGACGCTCGCCGCGCGCAACGTCGCGACGACGGGGGCGCCGTTGAAGGATTGCGTGGCGGCGGGGATCCTCGCGTTCGGGCCGCATCATGGCGGCGACATCGAGTCGTGCATGCGGTTTCTCGACGGCGGGCTGACGCTGATGCGCGCCGGCAAGACCGAGAAGCAGGCGGCGGACGCGATCGTCGAGGAGTGCGTGGCGACCCACACCGAGCCGCCCGGATTCGGGCACCGCTATCACACGAAGGATCCACGGGCGGCGCGGCTGTTCCAGATGGCGCTGGAGCTGGAGGTCGAGGGGGAGCACGTGCGGCTGATCCGGGCGACCGAGCGGGCGATCGAGTCGCACGCGTCGCATTTCGGGCGGCCGCTGCCGGTGAACGTGGACGGCGCGATCGCGGCGATCAGCGCCGACCTCGGCTTCGCCTACGAGCTGGGCAACGCGATCTTCCTGATCTCGCGGCTCCCCGGCCTGATCGCGCACGCGCACGAGGAGCGGACGCGACAGACGGGGATGCGGCAGATCGATCCGAAGGATTATGACTACGACGGCGCCGGTCAGCGGCGATTGCCAGAGGGGCGCAAATAGGCCAGAATTAACCGGGTTCCGCGTTCAGGGTTCATCGTTCCCTGCTCGCCATCGTCGGTCTCGCCAGAATCGGGGCGCTTAGCTCAGTTGGTTAGAGCGCGTGCTTCACACGCACGAGGTCATAGGTTCGAGTCCTATAGCGCCCACCACATCACACACAACAAACGAAGAGACTTGCGACGTGGGTGTCTCGCCACAACACGGAGGCGCTCGCCCACTTCGCACTCGTGCCGCCTGTTGCTATACTGCCGCCGCGAACGCAGGTTCCCGTTCGCGATTCAGCGAAGGAGACACGCCGTGCTCAAAGCGATAGGGATTGTAGTCGCTCTGGTCGCGCTGGCGACGGGCGCCGAGGCTCAACGAGGTACACCTCGAACGAAGACGACCGCCGAAACAATGGTCGAGGACAGAGCCAAGGGGCTCTTTGAAGACCCCAGGGTGAAGGCATTTGTTGATCTCGCGCAGGGCAGCCTCGGCGGCCAGTGCACTCTGCCGAGCTATAAAGCCACCAGGGCGAAAGTGACTTCACCCGCAGTCATACCACCAGGAGTGCCGCCAGACGCAATTTCGATCTTCTATGAGGTGCGCATTCCATGCGCTGGGAAGGCCTCGGGGATGACCGTGCGTGGGGAATTCGCGGGACCTGCGGGTCCGCTCAACCTTAGGTTGTCGATCGATCTGAAGAGGTGATGAACAACAATCGAGTTGCCTGCGGCACCGACGACCGCCCCCGCCACTCGCCACCGCCGCGCCAGTAAGAGCAGGTCACCGTCGTGCTGAACTGGACGAGCGCGCTTCAGAAGTGATCAGGTTTCTTGCTCGGGCCAGAGCCACCCCACCGATGGCGGTGGCGATTAGCCCCAGCACCAGGGCCGCGGCGCCACCGACTACTCCGTTACCGGTGCCGGGACCACCATTGGCGAATGCCAAAACCAAGACGCCGTTGACGACGGCGACCAGCGCCGTCGCCAGCGCGACGATGGCTCCGAGCCGCCCGGTGGCGGTACCGAATCGGCTGGCGGGGCGGGCCAGAGCCAGCCCACCGATGAGGACGCCGGCCAGCGCCAGCACAACGACCGTGGTCGCCCAGAGCCGCCGAACGGTCAAGCCATACACCGTGGTGGCGGCTGGCTCGGAAACGTGCGCGGCAACCAGCACGGCGTGCACAAGTCCGCCAAAGACGGCGGCTGCAACCAGCGCGGCGAGAATGAGAGCGAAGACTCGTTTCATAGCTGGAGCACCGCGATGTCGAGCTCACGGAGGCGGGCGGGGTCTCCAATGGCCTCGAGCCGGCTGACCCGGTCATTCGTGAACGTGAAGATCAGTGCGCGAGACAACTTGCCACCCGTGGCCAGGACCAATCCAATCGATCCATTGATCAGGGCAGGCTGTGCGACGAATCGCACTCCTCGCGAGAGCGCGATCATCTGTGGTGCCCAGAGCGAAGCGCCCCTGATCTCCCGCGCCATGCCGGCTTCCGCAGCCGGCGCGTCGATGCGAACGACGCCGTCGACGCGTGCCGCGGCATCGATGCGAATGACCGCGTCCGGATCGAGCACCGCGAGAAGGCCATCGAGATCGCCGGCGCGCGCGGCCCTCAGAAACGCCTCCACCACTTCACGCTGCCGGGCCCGGCCCGCGCCGGAAGGCGCTGGCGATCCGCGGACGCGCCGGCGCGCGCGGCTCGCCAACTGCTTTGCCGCGGCAGGCGACCGTCCGACGATGGCACCGATCTCGCCGAACGGCATGGCGAACAGATCATGCAGCACGAAGACAAGGCGCTCGGCGGGCGTCAGCGTATCGAGCACGACCAGCAACGCGATGCCGACCGAATCGGCGAGCAAGGCTTCGCCTTCGGGATCGGCGCCTGCTCCGCGCTCGGCCCTCGGCTCAATGACTTGCCCGTCCATCGGCTCTTCGCGCCGCAGCTTCCGGCCGCGCAGCATGTCCAGGCACACCCGCGAGACGACCGTCGTGAGCCAACCGCCGAGGTTTTCAATGGTGGCCGTGTCGCTGCCGTTGAGACGCAGCCACGCTTCCTGCACCGCGTCCTCCGCCTCGCTCAGCGAGCCCAGCATGCGATAGGCCACTCCGCGCAGCCGCGGCCGGTTCTCTTCGAATCGCTCGGTCAGCCAGCTGTGCTGGTCCATGTCACGTTTCCGCCTCCTGCTTCGTTGTACCCATGACGAACGACGGCAGCCAAAGGTAACAAGGATTGCCGTACTATTGACCTGCGATTCACGGCGCGTTGGAGGTGCGGGGAATTGCATCGTCCCAGTTACCAGCGATTTAACGTGCCTCGGCGATCTCAGCGCTCTCCGCGGTCTTTTCTTCTTCGCGGAATTCGCTCGGTCTCCGACGACTTCCCTTCCGACCAGATCCGCAGCGTCAGCTCCACTGATCCGATCTGAATCACCGCACCGTCGGTCAGCCGCACCTCGCCGGTGATGGGCGCGCCGCGCACGAGCGTGCCGTTCTTGCTCCCCAGGTCCTGAATGAAGACCGAGTCGTCCCCGCGGACGGTGCTGATGCGCGCGTGACGGCGCGACACGCCGGACGCATCCAGCCAGATGCTGCACTCCGGATCGCGGCCGACCACGTTGTCTCCCTCCTCCAAAACGATCACGCGGTCCTTCCAGACCAGCCAGAATCGAACGGGAGGCGTTTTGCGCGGGGATGGGCGATCCGTCAGCTCCACGGCGTCGCCGCAGAAGGCATACCCGACCGCATGAACCGTGCGGATGAACTTCGCATGGCGTGGCGAGTCCTCGAGCGCCCGCCGGATCTCGGCGATCAGCACATTCAGGTTGGCATCGACGACGTAGGTGTCGGGCCAGATCCGTCCGTGCAGGTCGGCCTTGTCCAGCACCTTCGGCCGCTGCTCGATCAAGGCGGCCAGCAGATCGAACGCCTTTGGCGACAGGCGGATCTCACCCCTGTCGCGGTGCAGCAACTGCCGCGCGCCCAGATCGAGCGTGAACTCCGCGAATTGAACCGTCACGTCGATCGAGATCTACAAAAACCTTGGAGATTCACAAGAATTGCGGACCGCCGCCTGGCTCATAGTAATCGAGGACGTGCCATGGCCCCTGCTCACCTGAATCCTGCCACTCGCGCGTCGCGCCGGCCCGCCCGGGATCTCATCGACGCCGTCGTCGACAACATGCGCAAGAACCTCGAGCCGTTGAAATACTCGACGCTGACGCCGACCCGGTTCACGGTCTACCTGCACCCGACGGAGTACACGCGCCTCGAAGGGATCATCCCAATCCTCGAGAGTCAGACGAAACAGGCCCTGACGGATGAACTGCAGGCGCTCAACCGCCGCTCTCCGATCACGAACTGGTTCAAGCGGATCGCGAGAGATCGTCAGCCCGAGATCGACAACGGCGGCGCGGCATGGCAGGTCGACTTCCGGGCCGATCCCGACGGCGACCTGCACGAGGGCGATCTCCTGATCGATTCGGAGCTCGGCCTGCCGGCGCGGCCGGAGCTCGGCGTCGGCGAACGCACCCGCCGCATCACCACGGTTCATACGGCCCGCCACCAGACAACGACCAGAGAGCAGACGGTGAATCGTGCGCCGCAGGCGGCTGCGTCGCCAGTATTCGCGCGCATCACCTATGAAGACACGTCAGGACCGCATGCGCATGACGTCTGCAAGGATTCGGTGACGATCGGACGCGGCGGCATCGCCTACCCGGTGGACATCCGCATCGCCGCCGCCGTCGACGTGTCGCGGGAACACGCGCGCATCCGCAGGGATCCGACCGGCCGGTTCTACCTCATCGATCTCAGCTCGCTCGGCACGACGCTCAACGGCCGTCACGTCCCGCGCGGGTACGAAGAGCACGAGGGGGCCAAACGGGAGAACGGCGTCGAAACGCTGCTGCCCGACACGGCCCGAATCGGTCTGGCCGACATGGTGTTTCTCGATTTCAAGAAGGCCGACTGATGGCGATTCTCCTCTGGGCCCGTTTCGCGCTGCTGGCCGCGCTCGCGGCGCTCATCACAGGCTGCGTCTGGGCCGGGCTTCGGGAGCGCGCTGAATAGCGCCATGCAGACGATCAGCACGCTCACGGCGGCGGGCAACACCGACCCCGGACTCCAGCGCGAGGTCAACGAGGATCGGTTCCACGTCGACCTGGCTCGCGGCATCTTCATCCTCGTCGACGGCATCGGCGGCCAGGCGGCCGGCGGCAAGGCGGCCGACGTCGCGCTGACGATGCTGAGAACGCGTCTCGAGCGGGAGACGGGTCCGACGGCGGATCGCGTGCGGGAAGCGATCACGATTGCCAACAACGAGATTCTTCACCTCGCATCCTCGCGGCCTGAATGGATCGGGATGGCCTGCGTCCTCACCGTGGCCGTCGTCGACGAGCAGCGCGCGACCATCGGGCACGTGGGCGACACGCGGCTGTACAAGCTCCGCGGCGATGGAATCGAGAAAATCACGCGCGATCATTCGCCGGTCGGCGAGCGCGAGGATGCGCACCAGATCTCCGAAGTCGAAGCGATGCGACACCGGCGACGGAACGAGGTCTATCGCGACGTCGGATCGGAGCCGCACACGCAGACGGATCCCGAATTCATCGACCTCCTCGAGATTCCGTTCGAGCCGGACGCCGCGCTGCTGCTCTGCAGCGACGGCCTGACCGACCTGGTCGAGTCGACGACCATCAACCGGATCGTCACGCTGCTGGCGGGCCGCCCTGATGACGTTGTGAACGCGCTGATCGAAGCGGCCAACGATGCCGGCGGCAAAGACAACGTGACGGTCGTGTACGTCGAAGGCGAGCTGTTCGCCGCGAATCGCGCTCGCTCATGTGGGATGCCGGCAGTTGTGCCGGAGACGTCGAGCGAGTTGGGACCAGTTCGCCCCTCTGCGCCCGACGCGAAGGTATCCGCCGCGCCGCCGCGCGAGTGGCGCACGACCTCTCAGCGGGTGGTGCGCATCGCGCTCGTCGCACTGCTGACGATCGTGACCGTGGCCGCGGTGCTGCGATGGGATCCGTCCTGGCGGCTCCCGGTGCCGACTGCACTCCAGACACCGGAGGCAGCGCCGGGCGTCGCCGTCGTTCAGCCCACGGAATCCATTGCCGACGCCTTGAATCTGGCAAAGCCTGGATCCCAGGTCATCGTCGAGCCGGGAGAGTACCGCGAACGCCTCGTCCTGAAAGACGGCGTCCGCCTGATCAGCCGCGTTCCGCGAGGCGCCACCATCCGCCTGCCGGGCGGAGCGTCGGAAGGCGACCCCGCGGTCGTCGCCGACGGGATCTCGAACGCTGAATTCAACGGTTTCCGCATCGTCGGAGACGCTGCGACGCCGCTGGGGACGGGCGTGCGGGTCACAGGCGCCAGCGTCTCGATTCTCGACGTGGAAGTCACCGGCGCCCTCACCGTGGCGATCGATCTCAGCCAGACGACAGGCGGAGGCCTGACCGGCAGCGACATTCACGACAACCCCGGCGCGGCGCTGGCCATCCGATCGGGCGCATCGCCCCGAATTTCGCACAATGTTTTCGCTCGAAACGGCCTGTCGGAGCGGGCTCAGGCGTCGCTGGTGATCGAGAGCGGTGCGGAACCGTCGATCGTGGCCAACGTATTTCAGGGAGTGGCCCCGAAAGTGTTCCAGTCCCTCACCGACGCCGCTCGGCTGAGCGTCATGCGCGAGAACTGGTTTCCTGACGGTCCCTCGTCAGGCGCCCCGCGGGGCCGTCAACGTTGATGATGACGACGGTCTTCCAGCGTGTCGGACCCTTCGAGATTCTGGGGGAGATCGGCCGCGGCGGGATGGCGGCGGTGTACCTCGCGACGGACACGCGGACGGACCGCCGGGTTGCGCTCAAGTTGGTGCCCACGGGGCACGATCGGGAAGCGCTCGAAATCCTCGAGGCGGAACGCTGGGGCGCGAAGCTTCAAGAGCAATTCTGCCGGGCCAGCGGTCATGTGCCGGCGGTGTACGAGCACGGCACCGACTGGGGCTACTTCTACATCGCGATGGAATACCTCGAGGGGCTCAACCTCTCCGAGATCATCGCGACCGGTCCGTTGAGTTCCCAGCGCGCGGCGGGCATCGCGGCCCAACTGTGCGAGTTTCTCGAGGCGGCGCACCGCTTCGAGGTCACGATCGACGGCCGCCCGCTCCGCTCGCTGCTGCACGGCGATCTCAAGCCTCGCAACATCAAGGTGACGGCTGACGATGGCGTCAAGGTCCTAGACTTCGGGATCGCCAAGGCGTTGTCGCTGAGCCGTAAAGTCACGCGCAACGACTTCGGCAGCATCGCCTATCTGTCGCCAGAACGGCTCGATACCGGCGAGATCGACGCGCAGTCTGATTTCTGGGCGATCGGGATCCTTCTCTACGAGATGGTGAGCGGCGGCCTGCCGTTCCAGGCGCCGGACACGCGCTTGCTGGAGCAGCGCATCCTGTCCAGGCGCCCGCCGACCGCGCTCGGAGAGCGTTGCACTCCAGGCCTGGCGGCCGTGATTGGAAAACTGCTGGCCAGCCGGCCCGAGGACCGCTACGCGACGGCGACGGCCATTCGCGAGGATCTCGCACGCGTCATCGCCGGAGAGCAAACCCAGGCGGAACAACAGGGCTGGCCAACCCGCGCGACGGACGAACTTCCCACTCAGCGCACGCGGCCTCCCGTGCGTGTGGAAGAGGAGGCGACGCGCCTCACGCGAGAACCGAAGGCGGCTCACGCTACGACAGTTGTCCAGGCTGGTCATCCCGCCGTTCAATCACAGCCTTCACCTCCTGCTGCCGGCAAGGCTCGTTCACGACGGCCCGTTCTCCTGACGGGCCTTTTGCTGATGGCGCTCGCCTCCGCGTGCAATGAAATCGGCGTCGCGGCGCGCGCCAGGCGCCTCGCGGCAACGGTCCCCACCCGGGACCTGGACGGGATCGGTGAAGTCTGGGATCAACGCGATGCGCTCCGGCGGCGAAGTCTGGGCATCGGGGTCATCGGTCTCGAGCAGGCGCTCGCGCAGCAGACCGGCATACTCGGCGACCGCGTCATCGCCAACTATCGGACACCGCTGCCGACAGTCAGAGAGGCGCAGTGGAGATCGGCACGCGAAGCGCTCGCGCGGGCGATCAGCGTCGTCCCGCGGAGAGCGCTCCAGGCGTCGCTGCGGTATTGCGACGGACACCTGTACCGGATCGACGGCGAAGCGCGCAAGGCGCGAGGGAAGACCGTCGAGGCACAGCGGAAGTTCAGTGACGCGGTCACCGCGTTTCGAGAAGCCGCTGAGCTCAGGCCGAACTGGCCGGACCCGTTCCTCGGGCTCGCTCGAACGTTCATCTACGGGCTGGAGGATGTCGATCGCGGCGCGGACGCGCTCGCGCAGGCGCAGCGTCTCGGCTATACGCCTGGCGATCGAGAAACGACGCAGCTCGCGGACGGTTACCGCGTGCGAGCCGAGGCGCTGACGAAAACGGCGCGGACGCTGGCGGGTCTCCCCCAGGAACAGGACTACCTCACGCGGGCGGCGGACGCATACCGGCAGTCGCTCGATCTCTACGCCAAAGTCGTCAGCTTCGCCGATGTCGCCCGCACGATGCGGTTCACGCAGCGGGCACTCGGTCACGTCGAACAGCGGCTCGACGTTCTCTCTCGACCGGCTGTCCAACCTCCGCCGCAGAACCCCACGCCCGAGGATGGCGGCTCACAGCCGAGGCCGGCGGGTCGAAGAGGACCCGCCCTACGTGCAACGGTGGCGGCAACGTTCGCGGCGGGTCCGGAAGGACCCGCCCTCCATGCGCTGGGCGCGGCGAAGTCATGACACTGACTTATACGGCCGCCATCGAACGCGATACGCGGCGAACGCGGCAGCGCGCCCGCGTGTTCGGCACCTCCGATCTCCTGATCGTGGCGACCTCCTTCGTCGCGCTGTTGGCCATCGGCCTGGCCTACGCGGGGCGTCTTCGGGTGTTCGATGCTTCAGCAACGCAACACGGCGACGTCCGCACCGTCAACCTGAACACGGTCTCGAACGCTGCAGAGATCGAGCCGGCGGTGGCGGCGATTCTTACCAACGCCGCCGACCGCCGTTTCGCTGCGCTCGAATTGCTCCGGTTCCTCGAAGCCGAGCGGCAGGCCGGCCGCACCGTATCGAACGTGGGCGCCATCAGCCGCGCGACCGTCCGGCTCGATGCCATCGCGCGCGCGCAGCGGCTCGAGCTCTTCACACAGCGGGTGCAGACGGCGCGTGAGACCGCCCGGACGAGCGGAGCGAACCCGCCCGCGACGATGCCGCTGTTCACGGCATCGGATCTCGCCGCGATCAAACCGTTCTTCGTCGTGCGGACGCGCGACGCGTTTCGTCAGCAGCTGCAGTGGTTCGCCGCACTCTACGTGCTCGGGTTTCAATTGATCGCGCTGCTCTGGCGGCTTCGAGGAACTCGCGGCGATCGCATCCTGCTGGCGTCCGTTCACCTTCTCACGGCCGTCGGCTTCGCGGTCCTGTTGAGTCGCGTCGATCCGCTGCGCGACAACTTGCTGTTCGTCCGGTACGCGCAAGGGGTTTTCGCCGGACAGCTCTTGATCGCGGCGCTCTCGCTCGTCGACTTCGGCGTCGCCACCTTCCTGGCGCTCAGCTATCTGCCGTTGATCGGCGCCCTGTCGTTGTCGGTGCTCTTGATCCTGTTCGGCACCGGCCCCGGACGAAGCAACGCCAAGGTCAACCTCGGCCCGGTGCAACCGATCGAAGCGATCCGTCTGCTGCTCGCGTTGTTTCTGGCAGGGTTCTTCGCCCGCCGTTGGGAGCTCCTCAGGGACCTGCGCGGCAGAGCGATCCGAACGATGAAGCTGCCGGCCTGGCTCAACGTGCCGCGAGCCGAGTACGTGCTCCCGGTTCTGGTCGCCGTCGCCGCGGCGCTCGCGTTCTTCTTTCTGCAGAGGGATCTTGGCCCCGCGCTGCTGCTGTCGTGCGTGTTCCTGGCGGCCTATGCCGTGGCCCGGGGCCGAATCGGCCTGGCCACAATGGGGCTCGTGCTGCTGACCGCCGGCTTCTACGTCGGCTACCGGTTGAACGTCTCGCATACGCTGGTCGAGCGCATTCGCATGTGGCAGGCGCCGTGGGACAACGCCGTCGCCGGCGGAGACCAGGTCGCCCAGGCGATTTGGGCCATCGCCACGGGCGGCGTGTCCGGCACCGGCCTCGGCCTCGGCGACCCACGCTATCTCCCGGCGGGCCACACCGATCTCGTGCTCGCAGCGGTCGGCGAAGAACTCGGCGTTCTGGGATTGATGCTCGTCGCCATTGCCTACGGGATCATCGCCTGGCGCGGCTTTCATATCAGCCTGTCGGCGTCGAACGACTACGGATTTTTTCTCGGCACGGTGCTGACGCTGTTCCTGATCGTGCCGGTCCTGGTGATGGCGGCCGGCGTGATGGGCATGACGCCACTGACCGGCGTGGTCACGCCGTTTCTCAGCTACGGCGGATCGGCGATGGCCGCGAACTGCGCGGCCCTCGGCATGCTGTGCTCGATTCACGCGGATCGCCGGCCGGCCGCGGATCTCACACCCTTTCGCGCGCCGATTCGATGGCTCGCCACCGCGCTGGCCGCTGCCGCGGCGGTGCTGGTCGCCGTGCTGATCGACATCCAGGTCGTGCATGCGGACGACTACATCGTGAAACCGCACCTGGGCGTGCAAGCTGACGGAGGGCGCCGGTACGCGTACAACCCGCGGGTCGTCGATCTCGTGAGACAGCTTCCGCGGGGCACAGTGTTCGACCGCAGGGGTCTGCCGTTGGCCACCGGAGATT
>Ga0163163_10002448_pt1 | contig 15695 bp, 13 predicted proteins | sample S65metaG_FD_119766 | JGI IMG/M metagenome (GOLD analysis project Ga0163163, IMG submission 119766) | Switchgrass rhizosphere microbial communities from Kellogg Biological Station, Michigan, USA - S6-5 metaG | ecosystem: Host-associated > Plants > Roots > Rhizosphere > Soil | place: USA... | reverse complement strand
TACTAGGGTTAGCTACCATGTGCTTTTTGTTATCAGCACTTCATTTTTTTATTCCGGTAAATATCAAATACAGGTTAACCGACTTCAATGGCCTGCTAATTAATTTTTTAATAGCATTGGTCGGAGGAATATTGATATGGGTTCATGATATCAGGCATAACAATAAATGGATTGGCAATGTTTACACGGAAGGCTGTTATTTCATTGCAACGATTAAAGAACCCTTGATAGAGAAAACTAACTCCTTCAAAGCAGTTGCCCGCATCGATAAATTTTATTTGAAGAACACAGTAAATAAAACTGAGGGCAACATCGTTCTTTATTTTAAAAAAGATGCCTGGGTAAAGAGACTGAAATATGGTTCGCAGATTATTTTCAGTAAACCTTTGCAGGAAATTAAAAATTCCGGCAACCCTGGGGCATTTGATTACAAGAGCTATAGTTTGTTCCAGGGAATTACGCATCAGTTGAACCTTTCGCCAAATGAGTTTGAAATACTTCCAACCGAAAATAAAAACTGGTTCCAACAATACATTTTCGATTGTCGAAGCTGGGTGATAAGTACCCTTCAGAAATTTATTCATGGTGAAAAAGAGCAAGGGCTTGCCGAAGCATTATTGATTGGTTACAAAGATCATTTGGATAAAAATCTTGTGCAGTCTTACACAAATACCGGCGTTGTTCATATTATTGCTATTTCGGGAATGCACCTTGCCTTGATCTATGGTTTACTGATGTTTTTAACCAGGCCTCTTAGAAGCAAGAATTATAGATGGATTCGTATCCTTGTTATTCTTTCAGCGCTTTGGTTGTTCACGCTATTGGCTGGTGCACAGGCTTCTGTTGTGCGATCGGCAGTAATGTTCACATGCATCGCTTTTGGTGAAGCTCTATCAAAAAAAACATCCATTTACAACACACTTGCTTTATCTGCATTTTTGTTGCTGGTGTGTAATCCTTTCTGGCTTTGGGATGTTGGCTTTCAACTTTCTTATGCCGCTGTGTTAAGTATCGTTGGGTTTTACAGACCTATTTACAGTTGGTTTTATTTCCCAAATAAATTGCCGGACTTTCTTTGGAAGACAATGGCGATTTCCATTGCCGCCCAAATACTTACCACACCCATCAGTCTTTATCATTTTCACCAATTTCCTGTGCTGTTTCTCTTGACAAATATTGTTGCTGTTCCACTGTCAAGCTTAATCCTGTTTGCGGAAATATTTTTATGCACTATTTCAGCATTTACAGCAATGGCCAAAATTATAGCTAAACTAACCAGCTTACTTATTTATTGGATGAATAGTTATATCGAAATCATCGAAAGACTTTCATTTTCATTATGGAGTGGTTTTTCCATAACCGCACTCCAGGCGATTTTGTTATTGATCGCTGCCAGTACCATTTGTCTTTGGCTAACAGATAAAAAAAAATGGATGCTTACATGTTCATTGATTTCATTAATGATGTTTGTTGTTATTAGATCTATTTCATTTTCGCAAGCTTATGAACAGAAGAAACTAATCGTGTATAATGTGCCTAAATACTCAGCAATCGATTTAGTATATGGCCGACGCTTTAACTTCATCGGTGATTCAACAATTTTATGCGACGACTTCTTAAGAAACTTTCATATCCAGCCTTCCCGCATTCTTCACCGCATACAACAAAATCAATCGCTGCCAATTTGTTGCAAAAATTTTGAGTTTTGTGACAAAACAATTGCAATTATCGATACCTCAAAATATTTTCTTCCAACTGACAAGAAACAGCCGATTGACATTTTAATACTTTCCAAAAATCCGAGGTTGTACATTTCTAACTTGCTTAAAACTTTTTCAATTAGTAAGATAGTTATTGATGGTTCAGTGCCGCCGTGGAAAGCCAGGCTTTGGAAACAAGACTGCGACTCACTTCATATTCCCTGTTTTGATGTTAGTGAGAAAGGCGCCTTTGTCGTGAATTTATAGCCTTTACCTTTGCCACTCTTTCGATGCCTGCCTTTAATATTTTTCAAATGAGCAAAAAAATCACATCCGCACTTATTTCCGTTTTTTATAAAGAAGGTTTGGAACCACTTGTTCGGGAATTAAACAACCAGGGAGTTACAATTTATTCTACTGGTGGCACTCAAAATTTTATTGAAAACATAGGGATTGAGGTGGTTCCTGTGGAAGATTTAACTTCTTATCCATCTATTTTAGGCGGAAGAGTAAAAACCCTGCACCCTTCTGTATTCGGTGGAATTTTAGGAAGAAGGAACATCCCGCAGGACGTGCAGGAAATGAAAGATTTTAAAATTCCTGTTATCGATCTGGTGGTAGTAGATCTTTATCCTTTCCAGGAAACAGTGGCAAACACCACGGACGAAAAAGCAATTATAGAGAAAATAGACATTGGTGGGCCGTCCATGATTCGTGCAGCTGCTAAAAACTTTACTGAAGTAGCGGTGATAGCTTCAAAAAATGAGTACTCGAATTTGGTTAACCTACTTCAATCGCAGGTGGGAGCATTGACACTTGAACAACGAAAAAACTTTGCCGCTAAGGCATTCCAAATCGTTGCAGACTATGACATCGCCATAAATAATTATTTCAATAAAGACAAGCCGTTAACTGTGGTAGGAACCGGGAAACAAACCGTTTTGCGCTATGGCGAAAATCCTCACCAAAAGGCAATATTTTATGGCGACCTCAGTGAATGTTTCGACCAGTTGCACGGAAAAGAAATTTCATACAACAACCTTGTGGATATTGATGCTGCACTTGAGTTAATTAGGGAATTCAATCAAACAACCTTCGCCATTATTAAGCATACTAATGTTTGCGGTATTGCCATGCGTGAAGAAGTTGTCGAAGCATGGAAATTTGCTTTAGCCGGCGATCCGGAGAGTGCTTTTGGAGGTGTATTAGTTTGTAATTCAAAAATTGATGCGGTCACTGCGCAAGCAATCAACGAAATCTTTTTCGAGGTGTTGATCGCTCCATCATTTGAAGAGGAAGCAATGGCTATTTTGAAATCAAAAAAGAACCGTATTCTTCTTCAGTTAAAAAACGTGAATACAACTTCACATATCTATAAGAATGCAGTAAACGGTACTTTAGAACAAGGGAAAGATGCACATAATTTTGAAAAATGGGAAGAAGTAGGGGGCAGGGAAACTAATGAAAGGGAAAAACAGGACCTGGTGTTTGCAAACCTTATTTGTAAACATTTAAAATCAAACGCCATCGCCCTTGTTAAAAACAAACAACTTATTGGCAAAGGTTGTGGACAAACCAGCCGTGTTGATGCAACAAGACAAGCCATAGAAAAAGCAAAACGATTCAATTTTGATTTGAGTGGTGCTGTATTAGCAAGCGATGCTTTTTTTCCATTTAATGATTCGGTTCAATTAGCACATGAGGCAGGAATTACTGCTTTTATTCAACCAGGAGGTTCCGTTAGAGACAAGGATAGTATCGATTATTCTATTGCCAATAATTTAGCAATGGTGATGACTGGGATAAGACATTTCAAACATTAGTCCCACCTAGCTGTACCAAATGAAGAGTGCTATTTGCAATACCAGCTTATGGTAGATAATAACAACAAAGGTGAGACTTCAATAAATAAACGTAGTGAACCCTTATCTCCGGGGGAATCCGCGGAAGCCATTCCCAGCGATGCCCAAAATTCATTAAATGTTGCAGCTCGTTATCTTTCTTACCTTAACCCATTAACTATTCACACGAGGGAAAGAAAAACAAAAGCGTATATCGCTTTGGCTATTGTTTGCTTTTTTTGGGGAACAACATGGTTGGCATCGAAAGAGGCGGTGCGACATGTTCCATATTCCCTGCAAATTGCAGGCTTACGTCAACTTCTTGGAGGCACCTGCTATGTAATTTTTTTTATTATTAAAGGAGCAACGTGGCCAAAGGGCAAAGAGTGGCGGTTTATAATTATTCTAAGTATATTAAATTTTGTTTTAAGTAATTCACTGTCAACCTGGGGAGTAAAATATATTTCGGCAGGACTAGGTTCTATCATTGGATCAATCTTTCCGTTATGGTTGGTGCTTATTGGATTGTTTTCTAATTCACAATTAAAAACAAAAAATATTGTTGGATTGCTACTGGGCTTTGCTGGCATTTGTGTAATTTTTTACGAACACCTCGGTGATTTTTTAGATCCCAAATTTCGTTTTGGAATTTTTCTTTCAATTGCATCCACCTGGTCGTGGGCTTTTGGAACTATATATACAAAGAAACATGCCGTACATTTTAACCCGTACTTTGGGTTGGGATTGCAAATGGTAATTTCAGGTGCAGCTATAATTTCAACATCTTATTTTACCGGAAAAGCTCTCCCACTTTCCTCAATTCCATGGCAGACGTGGAGCGCAATTTCTTATTTAGTTGCCTTTGGGTCTGTGTTTTCTTTCATAGCCTACATCTACGCTTTACAACATTTGCCAACAGAACAAGCCTCGTTATATGCGTACATAAATCCTATCGTGGCTGTATTTTTGGGATGGATAATTTTCGGAGAAGTGCTTACCCCTTTTATTTTAATTGGTGTGCTGATTACATTGTTGGGAGTGTACTTAGTGAATAGATCATCGACAACCCGCGTTAATTCTTTACTAGCGAAATAAATTTTTGATATAGTTCATTCCATCCTGCAAACTCTTCGTCGGCTCCCAGAAAATTGTTATGCCATATGGTAATCATAACACCATTTACAGATTTGACGGCTTTATAATACTGCATCAATTCTTCAAAAGCTAACTCGGGAGAAAGCTTTTGTTCGTAGTATGAATTAGCGTCCATAAAACAAAATGGGTGAATCAGTAGTCTGGTTTTTTCTTCATTTTTTAAATCATACCAGTAGTAAGACGAAGCAATAGAACCCCTGAATCCATTAATGCTTCCATAACCCATTGAATAATCATTAGTGAGATCAAGTGCAATTAACTTCCTGTAAGTATAAGGTAGCGTAAACCGTATATAATGTTGCCGCGATTTATTTATCCTTTGATTTGAAATTTGCTCAAGAGTAGCCTTCTCCTTCGTTAGCAATGATGGAACATCACCGCTTGCCCAGGATGGATGCAGTCCAATTGAATAGCTGGTGGCAATGTTTCGAACGAGTTGCTGGTATTCTGAATTGGTGACATCAATGTTCTTATCGTATTTACCTTTTTCTTTTGCAACTAAAAAGAAATAAATAGGCTTAACGTTGAATTGCTCATGCAACCGGGCCATCCATTCATATGAGTCAAAGGGATCCTGCTTTTTTCTTCTGATAACCTGGATGCGATGAACCAATTTCCTGACCTGGCCTTTGAAAAGCAGTTGAATAATTCCACCAAAATTTCTTTGCAGGCCTTTATTGCGAAAGCTCCATGCAATATCTATGTCATAGGTAGGCAAAAAAGAAAAACTGCAATTCTGAATAGCAAGCGATGGGTTTTTTTCCTTTAACAGCTTTTTAAAATCCTCGAGCCAGATATTAACGAGAGGCAAGTGAAGAAAATTTTCTTTGAAAGCCACCGAATTTTCGTGTGCATATCTGCCATACACATCTTTCTTAAAAGGCAAATATTCTTCATAGCGGGTTATAAGAAAAAAAATGCCTGCAAATAAATCGAAGCCAAAATCGCCTTCGGCTTTAAAAAATGCTTTGTAATGATTCCTTTCAAAACATTCCACTTTCACCTGCCTGACAGATGACTCAAATAACAAAGCATGTGAATGGATAAAAATTTCCGAAGCATCAATCCTATGGTAGCCGTAATTGATCTTGCCGGTGTTTGTTGCATTTATAAATCTTTCTTCATCACTTGTAAGTTTCCAGGACAGACCATAATATTGCGAGAAGAAATCGATTATATATTGAAGGCGGGAAGTAATGCTGTGACTAAAAACCAACACGGAATTCATCTTCCTTTATTTCGTTCTTTCCATAATTGATTAAATGTTTTCTTAGGAAACTCCAGATCACTGCGGCGTTCTTTCCAGTCCTTCATAAAGGTATTAATCACCCAGCTTTTCATTTTTCCTGTACCCATGTTCATGTAACTTCTGCGGAGCATGGCTGTTTTCCAAATCCTCCATGCCATCTTTTCCGCAAATGCAGCCCCGCCTTCCTCGACAGCCTCATGCCGGTTTTCCAGTAGCAATTCATGGAGATTAATTTTTACCGCGCATACCTCTGTACAATTTCCACAAAGTGAAGAAGCATAGCTTAGATGCTTCCATTCTCCCATTTCCCGGAGTTGAGGTGTAATTACAGATCCGATAGGCCCGCTATAAGCAGTTTCATACGTATGTCCGCCGATATTCTTATAAACAGGACAGGCATTCAAACATGCTCCACATCGTATACAGTATAACGATTCTCTTAATTTTTCGTTGGCAATTATGTTTGTGCGGCCATTATCAAGCAATATCACATACATTTCATTTGGCCCATCATTTTCATTCACCTGTCTTGGGCCTGTGATAATTGAACTATACACGGTTACTTTTTGACCTGTTCCATAAGTTGCCAGCAATGGCCAGAATAGAGCAAGATCGGACATTGACGGAATTACTTTTTCAATTCCTGTAACAACTATATGTGTTTTCGGCCATGCACAACTTAATCTTCCATTGCCTTCGTTTTCTGTCAGTGCAATTCCGCCGATATCGGAAATAATAAAATTAGCGCCTGTAATTCCAATTTCGGCCTGCCTGTACTTTTCACGAAGTTTTTCCCGGGCAACAAGTGTTAATTGATTTGCTGAAAGAGTTGGAGATGTTCCCAGTTTGTCTGCAAAAAGTTTTGCCACATCCTCCTTGCTTTTATGCATGGCGGGTGTTACAATATGGTACGGCGGTTCGTCATCTAACTGTTGAATGTATTCGCCTAAATCAGTTTCAATGCTTTCAATGTTATTTTGTTCCAGAAATTTATTGAGGTGAATTTCCTCAGTCACCATGCTCTTGCTCTTTACAATGGTGCGGCAGTTTTTTGCCTGGCAAATTTTTAAAATTTCCTGTAATGCCTGCTCGGCATTTTCCGCCCATATAACCTTTGCACCTCTTTTAGTGATGTTGGCTTCAAAATTTTCAAGTTGTTTATCTAACGTTTCAATCGCTTTCCACTTAATATTTTTTGCTCTTTCCCTTGCCAGGTGAACATCAGTAAACTGCTGCTTGCCAACAGGTACCACAGCATTATACTTTGAAATATTGAAATTGATTTTATTGCGATGGTCCCTCTCCGAAGCCTTTACTTCGGCCTTAGCCATGAAAGATGATGAATGCTCGGACATTATTTGCTGGATTTTTCTTCTTCAAAATGCTCTATAGCTATCTGGTGCAACGTAGCATAAAACACAGTTCCAAACTTACGAATGATTGCTTCCTTTAAGAACTGGTATACCGGCAATTTTAATTTTTTTCCTAAAGCACAGGCAGGTTTACAAAGAACGTCACGAGGTTCATAGTTAATATTCGTGTATTCTTTACGTTTTGAAATTTTTATGGGGTAAAGGTGGCAACTGATAGGTTTCTTCCAGGATAATTTTCCGTCATTATAGGCTTGTTCAATGGCACATTTAATAATTCCATGGGTATCGCGATATCCATAAGCGCAGATTTTGCCATCGACTGTTGGTGTCACCCATCCAAATTCCCGATCGTATAAATATTTTCCTTGCCTTTGAATTTCGCTCAAACCTTCCTTTGAAAGATATGGTTTAACTACCTCGAAATTTTGATCCAGAATTGTTTTTTCCTCTCTTTCAAGTGGGGCTCCGGCGTCTCCGTCTTCGCAGCAACCACCTTTACACTTATGAAGATCGCATACAAATTTTGCCTCGATTACATCATCGCTGATCAATACGTTATCAATTGCAATCATCGGTCAAAGGTAGGTAAGGCAAAGAGGTAAAATGTTTTGTTTTTGTAAATTCTATTTCCACTTCAAGGTATTGAGTAATCGCCAAAGATCTTGTTTCAAAAAGTCATTAACAGGTTGTAACGAATCGGAGTTGGGGGTCGCTGCAAAATATAAAGCTCCCCGAAGAAAATGACTTACCGAGTCAGTTATAAAAAACTGGTTGCCAGTAGCAGCATTTCCTTTGAGTGTAAAATAAACCCCGGATGAACCATTTGGAGTTGTGAACTCCTGGGGCTGAATAGAAGAGGCTTTATAGGTGTGTTGTTTGTAGGACATTGTGAACGCATCATTCACAAGGGAATCAAATTTATTTTTCCCGATCTGCTTAAAAGACAGATGTATTCGTGCATTGAATGCTGGAAAATCAATATTGGTCCAGAAGGGATTTTCAGGGTGTTGATCAAAGAACAGGGAATCTTTGATCACGTTTCCGTAAACAGGATATTCAAAAGAATATGGATATCCTGGCTGGTCAAAGACCTTATAGTTTTTTTCGGGAAAATCGATTTTAAAATAACCTCTGGGCCTTGGAATATACTCGCTGTTACAGGACACTGTGATTAAAAGAATGATTGCTGAAACTGATAAAATTCTAGGCTTCATTTTCATTGGTATTGATGACAATTTTTACGGTTTTGACACGATTCTTTTCAATTTCCAGAACAGTAAAATCAAAATCACCGGTATTTACAGTATCATTTACGGCGGGAAATTCCCCGGCAAGCTCCAGCACCAGTCCACCCAACGAATCGCTTTCACCCTTTACGGCATCAAACGTATCAATGGGCAGGCGCATTGTGCGGCATAGATCATACAACATAATTTTTGCATCGGCTATATAAGTATGGTCATCTGCTTTACGAACAGCGCTTTCTTCTTCATCAAATTCATCTTTAATGTCGCCAATGATTTCCTCAAGAATATCTTCCATAGTTACAATTCCACTGGCACCTCCAAATTCATCTACAACTATAGCAAAATGTATGCGTTTGGTTTGGAATTCTCTTAGAAGGTCACTTATTAATTTTGATTCAGGCACAAACAATGTTGGTCGTATCAACCTGTGCCAGTCAAGATCAGTTTCATCGATATGTTGAAGAAGATCCTTGGTATTGAGTACACCAACCGCATCATCCAGGGTACCTTTGTAAACGGGTAAACGTGAATAATGTAAGTCTTCCACTTTTTTCAGGAGGTCAGGAAACGAGGTGTCATAATCAAGTCCATTTACATCCAACCTGAATTTCATGATCTGTTTTACAGTGATGTTGCTGAACTTAACAATTCCCTTAAGGATATTTTTTTCCTCAATAGAAGTTGCCTTGTCATTAACTTCAATTGCATCATCCAATTCTCGCATGCTGGTAGCTTCCGATTCATTAGCACCGCTGGTTTCACTTATCTGATCTGCAATGGCAACCATGCGAAGGCTAATTCTTCTTAACAACAAATGCAAGGCTTCTACCACTGAAGAAACACTATAAGCAAAACGCAAAGTGTTTTGAGCTGCCCACACCTTCGGAAGCATTCTACCAATAAAAACAAGTATAAAAGCAATAGTCACAATTTTTATCAGCATGTCAATATCCAAAGGGATAAAAACATTTACGGTTCCAAAACGTAATAAAGAGGATAATAAAAAATTAGCCAGGATGATTATACTAATATTGAAAACGCCACCGGCTATCAACAACGACGTATAAACTGCTTTTCTTTCTTCAAGCAGGTTAGTAATTCTCCTGGCTGCGGCGTGTTGTTTGGTCTTGAGTACATTTATTTCCTTACTCTGTAAAGAAAATAGTGCAACTTCAGCTCCGGACGTGATGAAGCTTAGAAGTAATAAAATAAAAAGAAAGACCACTAAAAAAACAGTGCTTTGCGGATTTACTGCAAGAAAGACGTGAGCCTGTATATAGATAAAGTGTGTAACAGATGGTTCCATTCAAAGGTTTTGGTGACCGAAACTAATGAAAAGGCAGGTCATTAGGCCTGCCTGTAGTTGTAAAAATAAATGTTTATGTCTTAAAATTCCATATCCTTAGAAGTGTCTCCTAATGAAGTATCGGGACTACTGCCAAAATCTTCAATTCCGGTATCCGTGTGCATTCCTGAGGAACTAGGACTATCTGTGCGTTTGTCCAGCATGATCAAATTATCACCCACCACCTCTGTGGCAAATTTTCGGTTACCTTCTTTGTCTTCCCAACTTCTTGTTCTTAACCTTCCTTCAATGTAAACAAGACTTCCTTTGTGTAAATATTTTTGGGCCAGTTCGGCCAGACCGCGCCAAAGAACTACCGTGTGCCATTCTGTTTGCGAGATTAATTTGCCTGATCTGTCTTTGAAAGTTTCTGTTGTTGCCAAAGGAAATTTTGCCACCCCAATATTTCCTTCCAGGAATTGGACATCTGGGTCTTTTCCTAAATTGCCAATGAGCATTACCCTGTTTACTCCTCTCATACGATCTGATTTTATCTGGTTTAAAAATCGTCTACAAAATCCTCTTATAAATTTAAAAAGATTAATCAAATTTTCTGCCAGCAAGTTGATCCAAAATCATTTCAGGTATGTAGTAACGAGCTCTTGTAAGGATTTAGGGAACGCATATCGTTTTAAATCATGGAGTTTTACCCATGTAAACCCGACAATAGATTCTTTCTTTTTTAATTCAATTTCATGGAAAGAAAAATTAATGAGCTGGTGTGAGAGTTTTTGTTTGCTGGTATACAATAAACTGTTTTGAGACCCGGTAATATTGTATTGTTTTCTATATAAAACCAATAGTTTTTCCTGCTTGTAAAATTTATCTGTCTCGATCAATACAAATTCAAAAAGCTGTTGCCATATGTCGTTGGACGAACGTTTGCGGATGAGAACCTGGTCCATATATCTTACAATAAAATAATTTAACCAACGCTCCTTAATTTTTGTTTTTTTTGTTTTGATTGGAAGCAGATCCTGTTTACCGTTTAAATAAGCCTTGCAATAAGTAGTAAAAAAGCAGGTTTTGCACTCCGGGTAAGGTTTACAAATAAGGGCACCAAAATCCATAATTGCCTGGTTGTACTCACCCGCTTTTTGCTCAGGCAAAATATTCTGGGCCAACTCCGAAAAATATTTTTTACCGGTAGTAGAGTCAATTGGTGTTTCTATATTAAATATTCTTGCAAGAACCCTGAAAACATTGCCATCTAAGACGGCATGGGGTAAATTATATGCAAACGAGGCAATGGCAGAGGCCGTATATTGACCCACACCTTTTAGCTGTAAGATTGATGAATAATCTTTTGGAAAAACCCCTTGCAAATCTTTTGAAATAAATTTTGCCGTGTCAATCAAATTGCGGCACCGGGCATAATAACCCAAACCTTCCCATAATTTGAAAACTTTTTCGGTAGGCGCCTTTGCAATTGCCCCCACTTCAGGGAATGCCTTGATAAAGTTTTGATAATATTTGAGACCTTGTTCTACCCTGGTTTGTTGTAAAATGATTTCGCTCACCCAAATTTTGTAGGGGTCTTTCTCTCCCTTCCATGGCATTTTTCGTGCATTACTTTCTTTGTTCCATTTCAATAACTTTTGAACAAACCTGGAGCTTAGCTTTTCCGTGGATTCTGTTTTTGAAGTTAAAACAGTCGTGTTTTTAATGTTCATTTCAGGATAAAGCTTGATTCAAAAAAATATTTTCTATTCTGTTGACAATCATTGTATTTTGCACTATATTGTTTTTTCAAACATAAAAACTTCGCTATGAGAAAGGCAGACTTAGTCAACCAGATTTCTGAAAAAACTGGTATTCCCAAAGTTGATGTTTTAGTAACGCTTGAACAAATGTTCAAGGAAATCAAAGATTCTCTTTCCAAAGGTGAAAATATTTACATCCGAGGCTTTGGTTCATTTATTACAAAGAAAAGAGCTGCTAAAATTGGCAGAAACATCAAGAAGAATATTGCCGTTCACATCCCTGAACACCATATACCTGCATTTAAACCTGCAAAGGAGTTTGTTGCAGAAGTAAAAAAGATCACCCTGGTGCAGTAAATTTGCGTCCTTCATTGTAGAAGGATTCTATGAACAGGAACAAGTGGATCATTTTTGGTAGCGCCTTAATTTTTACAGCCGTATTATATGCTGCTTCTGAAAATCAATTTTTTGGTAAACAAAATATCAGGAAGCCCCAAGCTGAGTTAAAAACTCAGTCTCAGTATTCAACTGATAGCGTATTATTTTTTGCTAAAAAGCATTTATCTCCCGAGCAAATCACCCGTATTAATTATCTTGAACACAGTATTTCAAGAGGTAACGTAACTGATCAACAACTTCATATTTATCATCAATTAGCAGCCTTTTGGGGCGATAGCGCTAACTCTTTTACTCCTTTTGCCTGGTATACGGCCGAAGCCGCCAGGTTGGAAAATTCAGAAAAATCCCTCACATTTGCAGCCCGTTTGTTTTTAGATAGTCTTGTAGACGAACATGATTCTCAGCTCAGACAATGGGAAGCATTCCAGGCTAAGGACCTATTTGAACGTTCTTTGAAATTGAATCCGAACAATGACTCATCCAAAATTGGATTAGGAGAGGTTTACCTCTACGGTGGAATTGCCATGCCAATGCAGGGAATTTCCCTGATAAAAGAGGTGGCTGCAAAGGATTCGAATAACATATATGCTCATATGAGCCTCGGAAGAGGAAGTCTGATGTCTAATCAAATTGAGAAGGCAGTAGAGCATTTTAAAAAAGTGGTTTCATTACAACCCAATAATATTGAAGCTATTTTTCGCGTTGCAGAAATAGCTGAACAAATGGGAAACAAAAGAGAGGCGATTGAGTGGTATACTAAACTTTTACCGTTGACCAATAGTGCGGAAATAAGAAAAGATATAGAAACGAGAATTGCCGATTTGAACAAATAATCAATAAATAAAAACATTAACGAAGTATGCCTTGTGGTAAAAAAAGAAAGCGTCATAAAATTGCGACGCACAAGCGTAAGAAAAGATTAAGAAAGAACCGTCACAAAAAAAGAAATAAATAGGTTCTGGCTAATTTTACCGGGAACAGGAGTCCCGGTAAAATCTTATCTGGCTGATTGCGTTTTTCCCGTTTTGCATTTCTCCCCATCAATTTGCCCCTTAGTATCTAAAAAGAAATTACTGCAGCAGTACGGTCAGCGCAAAAAGCATTATTACCATAAGCATACATTAAACAAGCTGTAGTAATGTGAATAAGGAACTTATTATCAATTCTACCGCCCATGGCGTAGACATTGCCTTGCTGGAAGACAAAAAGCTGGTTGAACTTCACACTGAAAAAACGGATGCACGTTTTGCGGTTGGTGATTTGTATTTGGGTAAAGTAAAAAAACTGATACCTGGGTTAAATGCCGCTTTTGTTGATGTTGGATTTGAAAAAGATGCATTCTTGCATTATACTGATCTTAGTCCATATGCGAGATCGCTGCTTAAATTCACACAAACTGCCATAAACGATAAATCATCTGAAGTTTTTGACTTCGGACAATTCCAGGTTGAACCAGAGATTATCAAAACAGGAAAGATCAACGAGGTATTAAGTGGAAAGCCGAACATTCTAGTTCAAATTTTAAAGGAGCCTATTGCCAACAAAGGACCTAGATTAAGCTGCGAAATCTCTTTACCGGGTCGTTTCGTTGTTCTTACTCCGTTTAATGATATTGTTGCGGTTTCCAGGAAAATTCATTCCTCTGAAGAAAGGAAAAGACTGCAGCGCATTGTTGAGTCAATAAAGCAAAAAAATTTCGGAGTAATTGTACGTACGGCCGCCGAAGGCAAAAATACAGCCGAATTGCATGAAGATCTGTCTGAACTGACGGAAATGTGGAGGTCGATTCAACAGAACCTAAAGAGTGCCACACCTCCGACCAAGATTTTGAGTGAGCAAACTAAGACTGCCAGCATATTGAGGGACTTGCTAAATGAAGACTTCAATAAAATTGTAACTAATGACAAAAACATCTATGCAGAATCAAAAAGCTATATTCAGCGTGTAGCTCCTGAGAAAGCTGATATTGTAACATTTCATCAGAATGGAACACCCATTTTTGATCAATTTGGAATTACCAAGCAAGTAAAAGCCTCCTTTGGCAAAACTGTAAATCTGGTGAGTGGAGCTTACCTTATCATTGAACACACAGAAGCCCTTCACGTAATTGATGTAAACAGCGGATATAAAAGTGTAAGTAACAACCAGGAGCAAAATGCCCTGGAAACCAACCTTGAAGCAGCTGATGAGATAGCAAGACAATTAAGGCTTAGAGATATCGGCGGAATTATAGTGGTTGACTTCATAGATATGAAGCTGCCTGAAAATAAAAGGAAATTAGTGGAGAAAATGGAAGAATTCATGAGGCCAGACAGGGCAAAACATGCGGTACTTCCAATTTCCAAATTTGGCTTGATGCAGATTACCCGTCAACGCATGAAGCCTGAAATGAATATCAATACACAGGAAGTTTGTCCTACCTGTAATGGCACAGGAAAGATTGCCTCTACCTTAATATTGGAAGACGAGATCGAAAAGAATCTGAATTACCTGATTACACACAAACACAGAAACTTAACCCTGGTAGTTCACCCCATCGTTTACGCATTCCTAACTAAAGGATGGATGTGGTCTAAAGCCTCAAAATGGAAACGGAAATTCCGTGAAAAAATTACGGTTAGGGCTGACACCGCTTATCACCTTACTGAATTCAAATTTTTTGACCAGAATGGTGAAGAGATCAAATTATGAATTAACTCCTATCCCTGCTGCCCATATAAATAAAAATGTACTGCACCAGGGTTACGATTGCAGCTAAAGCCGCCACCACGTAAGTCATTGCAGCCCAGGTAAGAGCATTTTTTGCTTTTGGAAATTCCTCGCTATTGGTAACATTTGTTTGCTGAAGCCATGCCAGGGCTCTACGGCTGGCGTCAAACTCAACAGGCAATGTTATTAAAGAGAAAAGTACGGTAAGAGCAAATAACACAATTCCCACTAAAAGCATGGTCGTATTGCCCGAAGCAGCCATAAACACGCCAATTAACAGTATCCAGTTTACCATGGTTGAACTAAATTGAACCGCAGGAACAAGCTTACTCCTCAAATTCAACCAGGTATAAGCTGTAGCGTGTTGCACCGCATGGCCCGTTTCGTGGGCAGCAATGGCGGCAGCGGCAATACTAAAATTATTGTATACTTCCGGACTTAGATTAATAGTTTTTGTCAGAGGATTATAATGATCAGACAGGAAACCCTGGACAGAAACCACCTTTACATCGTAGATTCCATGCTCTTTTAGCATTTTTTCAGCAACTTCCTTTCCGGTTAGCCGGGCTGTAAGCGGAATTTTGCTATAAGCAGCAAAACGGCTTTTTAGAATCATGGAAACCACCATACTGATGCCGATAAAAAGTAGGGAAATCAAAAAAATTGATGGGGTCATGGCAAATTAAATTTTAATAGATCACTCAAATCTGCATCCAAATTGGGTCAAAAATTGGTTCTATCACTTTTTGTCAGATCAATGTGTTTTTAATGACGAGTGCTGTCAGTTTTTCAGCAAAGAAAAAAAATTTCCGTGTAAATTTACTGTCATTTAAACATTGTATATCAATTAATTATAAGCTCTTTTTTGTTAAAGGGTGTTATATAAAATAGAGCAAAAGTTATTCACAAGGCCAAAAAATAATTTTGTAATGTGGGGCAGATTTGTAATTTAGTGTCAGAATTTAATGGGTTAG
>Ga0163163_10002446_pt1 | contig 15703 bp, 8 predicted proteins | sample S65metaG_FD_119766 | JGI IMG/M metagenome (GOLD analysis project Ga0163163, IMG submission 119766) | Switchgrass rhizosphere microbial communities from Kellogg Biological Station, Michigan, USA - S6-5 metaG | ecosystem: Host-associated > Plants > Roots > Rhizosphere > Soil | place: USA: Michigan... | reverse complement strand
CCTAGCCTTCATATCGGCGAACCTGGGTGCGCAGGAGGTCATCGGGATGGGCGCTTCGGGCGCCAAGTACGGTATCAACACCAGTCATTTCTATTGGATCGGTGCCATTCCGGCGATGATATTCGTCGGCATCTTCATGATGCCCTTCTACTATGGATCCAAGGCCCGCTCAGTACCGGAATATCTTCGCCTGCGCTTCGACGAGAAAACCCGCGCTGTTAATGCATTTACATTCGCTTTTATGACCGTGTTGTCCTCCGGCATATCGATGTACGCGATGGCTCTGCTTATCCAGACTCTCGGACTCTTCCGCGGGATCATTCCTGATAACTACATCTTTCACGTCTCTGTCTTCGTCTCCGCCATCATCGTCCTCGGCTATATCTTCCTCGGCGGTCTAACCAGCGCTATCTACAACGAGGTCCTCCAGTTCTTCCTCATCGTCGCGGGCTTCGTCCCGCTTGTGTGGATCGGCCTGCGCAACGTTGGCGGGTGGCAGGGAATCAAGCAGACCCTTCCGACAACGATGACTCACTCCTGGCGCGGCATGGCACATGCCAGCACGAACACGCTCGGCGTCGAATGGGTCGGACTGGCCATGGGTCTCGGCTTCGTCCTCTCCTTCGGATACTGGTGTACTGACTTCCTCGTCATTCAGCGCGCTATGGCAGCCGACTCCGAGACCTCGGCACGCCGCGTTCCGCTTATCGCTGCCATCCCGAAGATGTTTTTCCCCTTCCTTGTCATTCTTCCGGGACTCATTGCCGTCAGCGTCACGTCTCATATCGCTCCTAATCCTGCGGCTGTCGTAGCGTCCACCTCTGCTTCGGTGCCACTCGTAGATGAGCACCCTCACGGCATCATCCCGCTGAAGACGAACCCCCTCAACGGCCAGCCCGTTCTCGACTCTAACGGCCAGCCAGTCTACAACTACGATCTCGCCATCCCAGTCATGCTCCTGCGCTTCTTCCCAACCGGGATCCTGGGGCTCGGTCTGACGGCTCTGCTTGCAAGTTTTATGTCCGGCATGGCCGGAAACGTTACGGCCTTCAATACGGTCTGGACCTACGACATCTATCAGGCTTACATCAACAAGCGTGCCACTGACGCCCACTATCTCTGGATGGGCCGCGTGGCCACAATTGGCGGTATCGCTCTGTCTATCGCTGCTGCTTATGCCGCGACCAATTTCAACAATATTATGGACGCGCTGCAACTCGTCTTCTCCTTCGTGAACGCTCCGCTCTTCGCAACCTTCCTTCTTGGCATGTTCTGGAAGCGCACCACAGGCCACGGAGCCTTTACCGGTCTCGTCTCCGGGACCTTTGCGGCGCTCCTTCATCATGGCCTTACCATCCCGGCTGATTTGGCTCCCGGCATTCACGGAGGCTGGATCTCCATCATTCACCGTTACCCCAGCGAAATGGCGCAGAACTTTTGGACCGCCATCTTTGCTTTCTCGGTCAACTTCATCGTCACTATCGCGGTCAGTCTCGTCACGAAGCCACGCGAAGAGTCAGAACTCGTTGGCCTCGTCTACTCGCTCACTCCCAAGCCTGTCGAAAATCACTTAGAGTGGTATCAAAAGCCGACAACGCTCGCCGCCGCCGTCTTCGTCATGCTCATTATCCTCAACCTTGTTTTCGCTTGAGACAGTTGTCATTTGAAGACATCAGGTTGTCGAACGATTCTTCCATTGGGCGTAACTGGCAATCTGCAACTTGAACCACTGGAGCACACACATGGGACTCGACATCCGCATCCCACTCGGCCTCATCTTCCTCATCATCGGCGGCATCATGAGCGTATACGGCGTAGTCACTCGCCAATCCGCCATTTACGAGAAGTCCCTCGACGTCAACCTCAACCTCGTTTGGGGAGCCCTGATGCTCCTTTTCGGGGCCGTTATGTTCTTCGTTGGCCGTCGTCAAAAGTGGCAGGACGATCCCGTCACGCCGCGTCCATGGGAGCGGAGCGGCGGGACGCCTCGGCACTAGGTACTGATCTTCCTCACAAGTCCAGATTGCGGAGATACTCCCGACTTCATGGCATTTACAGCCGGAAAAGAACGAAACGCTACTTTTCAAACCCTTGGCGTTGCTCTACTGTGTATGACGGTCTCAACCGTCGTCATGATCTTTGCCCGCCAGGTTCGCACCGAGCTTGGTCATGATCAAGTGTCTTACATCTTCGAAGCCCAACGCTTTCTCTCGGGAGCCCAGCCCTACGGTCCGCAACTCTCGGAGACAAATCCACCCGTCATAATCTGGTTCAGTGTGCCGCCCGTCTTGCTTGCGCGCTTGTTCCATATCTCGCCGCAAATGGCTTTTCGAGCCATCGTTTTTGTTCTGTTAGGGACCTGCGTGGCCTGGAGCATCTCGATCCTTCGCCGCAGTCGCAACCCCGTATTCGCTAGTTACATCAGTTTGTATCTCTTCGGCGTCGCCATGCTCGTCGCGGGATTTGCCACTGGCCGCTTTGACTTCGGTCAGCGTGAGCATCTCCTTGTCCTTTTCCTGCTTCCGTATGTCCTCGCCATCGCAAGCGGGGCAACCTCTCGAATTCCAATCGCTGAGCGCTGCGCTATTGGTGGGGCCGCTGGAATCGCCATCTGGTTCAAACCTCATGACGTCTTAATTCTGGTCGTTCTAGAGTTGTTCTTAGCTCTTCGTACTCACAGCCTGCGGCGGGTAAGGGCTCCAGAGTTTCTGGCGCTAGTACTCACGTGCGGACTTGTCTTTTCCCTCGTGTTGGTAACAACGCCTCTTTATTGCAAACAGATAGTTCCACTCTTGATAGACACTTACTGGGCCCTCGGCACCAAAACCACGTTGGCCCTCGCTCTTACCCTCAAGGTCTACCTTGCGCTTGTCTTTGCGCTATTGATTCTTTGTTTCCTCTTCCGCAGGATGCTTCGTGATTACCTCATCCTCGCCTCATTGTTGATTTGCAGTCTCGCTGCTTCCTTTGCTTTTGATCTGCAACATACTGATTGGAACTATCATCGCTACCCCCACATGGCCTTCCTTCTGCTGGCGCTGGTGTATCTCGTCATTGACCTTCTCTCTCCGTTCCTCGACAAGCTCAGCTCTAATCGTCGCTCCCTCAAGATGGCACTTATGGGCGCTCTCGCGCTCACGATCGCTGCACAAGCAATAATTCTTGTGCGTCCACGCGCGCGGCCAGAGGTAACGGAACTCAGTCAGATCTTGAGTCAATATCCGCCATCCACGACCGTCTATGTCTTCTCCATGCGCGTCCCCGCCCTCGCTACTGCCTACAATCACAATCTGAATTGGGGAAGTCGTTTTGCACACCTCTGGATGATGCCTGCCATCATCCAAAACGAGCTCGGTCATGCCAATTCCTCAGCCCCTTTCAAACGCCTCTCGCCTGAAAAGCTCGCAACTATCGCTGAGTTGCAACGCTCCCAATCTACCGATGACCTAAACCACTGGAAGCCCTATGTCGTCCTCGTTGAACACTGCGATTCCAACCATTCCTGTCAGGGCATTGAAGGCAGGTCGTTCAACATGATCTCTTGGTTCCTCGAGAGCCCGCAATTCGCTGAAGCATGGTCGCACTATCGCCAACAGCCCACAACGACCCAAAACTTTGACCTTTACATGCGTGTCCGATAACCAACGATCAAATGATTACTTTGTGACTACTAGCTCCCAGCTATTCGGAACAGGCGCAGAGGTGTCTCTCACCTTCCACCATTCATCCAGTGCCTACCGAAACCAGAAGTGCTGTTATTGACAACAAGTCATCAGCTTGGCCCATACACTGCCCCTATCGTTCCCAAGCGACTGTTGTGAGTCGCCAAATTACCGCTCAGTAGTATTTCCCACGCACTCCCTTGCAATAATGGAAGCATGAAGCGCCGCATTATCAAGCAGTACGAGCTCGTGCGGAAGATTGGCACTGGGGGCAGTGGGGTAGTGTTTCTCGCGAACGACACCCTCCTGCAGCGCCCGGTCGTCATGAAGCTCCTCAAGCGCGGCAACCTTTCCATCGAACAAATGCGCGCTACCCAGCTTCGCGAAGCGCGACTGGCCTCGGCGATCGATCACCCCAATGTGTGCGCTATCTATGACGTAGGAGAAGCTCCCACCGAATCCGGCGACTCCGAAGAAGCTTACATCGTCATGCAGTACATCCCTGGTAAGTCGCTCGACAAGATCATCTCCGAAGGACCGTCCAGCCTCCAACTTGTCCTTTCTGCTGGAATCCAGATCTCTGACGGTCTTTCTGCCGCCCACTCTCTCGGCATATTCCATCGAGATCTCAAGCCGGCGAATGTCATGCTCACCGACGGTGGTCTCATCAAGATCCTCGACTTTGGCTTGGCACGACGCCTCTCTCTCGATCAGGCTGACTTCGATCCCTCCGGACCTGCCGACGCTCGCAATCTGCCTCCTCTCGGCGCCACCTACACCGCTCGCGGGGGAACCATCGCCTATATGGCTCCTGAACAGTTCGTCACCGGGCAATCTTCGGTTCAGTCCGATATATTCGCCCTCGGCCTCATCCTGTACGAGCTTGCCACCGGCCGCCACCCCTTTCATCGCCCCGATGCTCCTGATTTCCAGACGATCCGCGCCACCCAGTTTGCGGATCCTCCGGCGCTCCGCGAAATTTCTCCCGATCTGCCTGTCGAACTTGAAAGCGTCATCCTTCGCTGTCTGGAAAAACAACCTGCCGCGCGCTTTTCCACTGCAGCCGATGTTCGTGAGTCACTCAAAACCATCATGCGGTCCATGCAGCTGGACTCAGCCCTGATGCCGGGAGGCGAGTCCTTGTCGCTGCTCCCCCAAGGTCGTCTTGCCTTCGAAACCCCCGAGGAGGAGAAGCGCACCACCGGAATCCTTTCAATGCTTGCCGAGCGCTTCCGCGAGTCAGGCTCCTCTTCCGCTGCGAAACAGAACAACAGTATTGTCGTCCTGCCATTCATTAACTTCGGTCCCGCCGACGTTGCGCCGCTCTATGGCTACGCTCTCGCCGATGCCATAGGTGCGCGTCTCACGCGCATGAGCTCTCTTGTTGTTCGCCCCTCCAGCTCGCTCATGTCGATTCCGACACAGCAGCTCGATCCATTGAGTGTGGGCAAGAAGCTTCTCGTCGACTTCGTACTTGCCGGCAACTTTCTCCGTTCCGAAAAGGGTTTCGATCTCAATTGGCAGCTCCTCGACGTGCCTGGCCAGAGCGTGCGAGCTGGAGGGTCGATCAATGTAGCCTCCTTCGATCTTGTGCGCGTCCAGACCGAGATATGCGACGAGGTCTTTAGTACACTGCAGGGAGCCGGTGGTCTGCAGAGCACACACGAGAACAACCACCGTTCTTCTTCGTCTTCGCCGTCGCAGACGGCCGCCTCGCTTAGTCAGGATTTCTCAGAAGAGTACCTCCAGGCGCGTGCTCTCCTGTCTTCTTTCATGACTCGTACCGGCAGCCGATCCGACCTCGACCGTGCCCATGAACTCTTCGATTCTGTTATCAAGTCCAACGAGAACTACGCCCCTGCATGGTCCGGACTTGGCATCACGCATCTCCAGTACACCCGCCACGGACTCGGCGGTCAGATGCACGTCCTTGAGGCTCGCCGTGCCTTCGATAAGGCGCTCCAACTGGATCCTGGCTCCGTCGAAGCCAATCTCTACCGCGTCTACATGCTCCTCTCACGCGGCGAAAAGGAATCCGCTCGCCATGGCATCGAACATCTCCTCCAGACCGCCGGCAACGACTGGAACGTCCGCATGGTCGCAGGTATCACCCTCCGCATCGACGGCATGTACGAGGAGGCGCTCGAGCAGTTCAACGCATCCCTGCGGATGAACCCATCGAACGCCGCGATGATCTATAACCATCGCGCTCGCGTTTACCAATATCAGAATCAGATGGAACTCGCCGCAGACGAGATCCAGAAAGGCCTCACACTAGAGCCACGTCAACCCCTGCTCCGAATCTCCCTCGGCTATCAGCAGATGCGCACGGGCAACCTCCCGGGGGCCATCGAGACGCTCGAAAACGTCATCCGCGATGAGGAATCGCTCCGCATCGTGTTTCCCACCATCGCTCTCTGCTACGTCCAGCTCGGCGATCGCGAGAAGGCAGCAACCTTCATCGTGGATGAGACCCTCTCCGCCGCCGAAGCCGACTCCGAAATGGCCTATCGACTGGCGACCTACTTCGCCGTCGATGGCGACGAGTCCGAGGCTCTGCACTGGCTCCGACGAGCTATCTACCTCGGCAACGAGAACTATCCTTGGTTTTCGATCAATCCCGCCTGGCGGCGTCTGTCAGGGCACACTGACTTCGAGCGCATCCTCGAAGACCTGAAGAAGAGCTACCGCCGCAACCAGAAAAACTGGAAGCGTCTCCTCGCACAGGTCCGCGACTAGGGGAGTGGGCCCCCCGTACTTTTCACGCAAAGTCTTCGAAAGATTCGACTTAGGTCTGGACCACGGTGCTCCACATATGGAGATCCCGACAAGTTTCCGGGCTTCTTTTGGGGCTACTTCTATTCTAGAGAATGCTGAGGGGTAAATCGGCAATCTGGCGGGGAGAACAAATTGTTTGGATGGTGCAGGTTGTAGGGTTTTTCACAGGTGAGGGGTCTTGACAGCGTTCCGAGGGCCTTCCGTCCTCGATTAGGGGGCGGAACTGTGTCCGTCGCAGTGAAGAACGCCGAGGAACTTCTGCCACGGGCCGACGGCTTCGCGGTACTGATGGGCCATGATCCGGCTGATCTGATGTAAATGGGTTAGATCATGGGTGGCCCATGCGGCGAGAAGCTGCGAGAGGGTGACGGGGCCGAAGGAAGGGTGCAGGCCACGACGCTCCAGGTCTTCGGGAGTGAGAGTGAAGGATTCAAGCTCGCGGAGATTTTCCGCGCGCAGCCGGGCAAAGTCGTCGAGGAGTTGCGGAAGGGATTTGCCCTGACTGGAGCGGGTTTGGCCGAGTCGGTCAAAGGGTGTGAAGGTCTTCGATTCGCCGTACTCAAGGATGATCCTTGCGCGGGTCATCCAATCGCTGGTTTCGCCGTAGGCGAGGTGGCCGACTACGTCATAGACAGACCAAGTTCCTTCACCTTCGCTGCGGTTGGTCCAGGATTCGGGGAGGTCGCGGAGGAGAGCGTTTAGGCCGGCGGGGGTGTGAGCAAGGAAGGAGATCGTTTGCTGGAGGTTGTGAGGCATGCAGTGGATTTTATCGTTTGGTGTCATGCGCGGGTTTTTTGCCAGCGAAGGGCGAACACAACACCCAGAGCGAGGAGAGCAGCTCCTGCCAGGTTCAGAATCACCTCGTCAGGACGCGTGTATTTCCACATTGAAGGAACGATGAGGAACAACGCTCCCAGGGGATAGTAGAGCCGCATAAAACGCCCTCTCGCCGGTACGTTATGTATTCAACTGCAACCATCGCAGGCAAATAGATAAGGTATCCCCAGAACAGACCTTTCAAGACAGCAAGTTCACCTTTAATGATGTTTGGCTTTCTTTCACCATTTGTCATAACTCCGAGTCGACAACTGTTTGCAACGGCGGCCACATCGCGCATTGACAGCGTTCTACTGGCCCGCAGGCTTTCCTGGTGGGGGTGGGATGGTGATGTCGATGTCGGTGACCTTGCCGAGGGAGTCGAGCTTGGGGGTGATCTCGGATTGGTTGCCAACGACTACGATACCTAGTTTCGATTGGTCGACATACTTGTTGGCTACACGGGAGACGTCGGCGGCGGTGACCTTTTCGATGCCTTCCTTGTACTTCTCGAGAAAGTCGGAAGGATAACCGTAGAAGGCTAGTGTGACCTGCTCGCCGAGGATCTTCTCCGGCGAGTCGTAGCGGAAGATGAAGGAGTTCAGGAGATCGTCCTTAGCCTTGGAGAGCTCAGCGGCTGTGGGTGGGACGGTCTTGAGACGGTTGACCTCGTCGAGCATGGCCTTGGTGGCGGCGACGGTGGAAGCGCTCTTGGTTCCGGCGATGACGTAGAAGATGCCGGGGTGATCGTAGGAAGCGCCGAACGCACCGTCGACCGAATAGGCGAGGCCAAGCTTCGTGCGGACGTTCTGGACGACGCGTGAGCTGAAGCCGCCGGAGAAGATCTCGTTCATCACGGAGAGAGCATAGTAGTCGGGGTTGGAGCGCTCGGTGCCGAGGCCGACGATGAGAACGTTTGATTGATTGACGTCGTCTTTGTTGGCGAAGTTAATGCCCGACTTGGGATCTGTGAAGGTAAGTTTGTCGGCGGCGAGGACCTGGCCGCGCGGAAGGGGCTCAAAGGCAGCGCGGAGCTTCTGTTCCATGGCAGCGGAGTCGAAGTCGCCGGAGACGGAGACGATCATGCCGTTGGGGACGACTGTCTTGTCGTGCCAGGCCTTTAGGTCGTCGAGTGTGACGGCGGCGACGGTCGAGTACTCAGCCTGACGTGCGTAGGGGCTGGCAGGACCGTAGACGAGCTTAATGGCTTCGCGGATGGCGATACCGCTGGCGTCGTCGTTACGGCGGGAGATGCCGGTATCCATCTGTCGTTTGGCCAGGGCTAGCTTGTCGGCCTTGAAGGCAGGATGGAGGAGCAGGTCGATGGCTGAGGCAAAAACGCCGTCGAAATCACCTTTGAGCGAGGACCAGCGCAGGGAGGTGTTGGCGGAGCCTCCGGACGTTTCGATACGGGCGGCCTTGAGCTCAAGTTGATCGTCGAGTTTGTCTCCGTCGATGGTGCCTGTTCCGCTTGTGCGCCAGGTTTGACCGTACATCGTGACAAGGCCGACTTTGTCCGCCGGCTCTTCGCGACTACCACCGCGAATAAGAATGGAGCCGTTGATGAAGGGAAGCTCGTGGTCTTCCTGGAGAAAGATGACGAGGCCGTTCGAGAGCTCGATGCGCTTCGGCTGCTGTGGCTTGAAGGCGTGGAGCGGAGGAATCGGGATCTTTTTCCAAGGTTGTGCCGGCGCGGTCGCGGTGTGGGCAGCGGGAGCCGGCTTTTCTGTGGTGGCAGTCTGCGCGAAGGCCAGCGAAGGAACGGCCGCGAGGCCGAGGATAGTTGCTGCGATAGGCAAGCGATACAGGCTCATGGAATGGTTCACTCCGCACCTCCCTGGTTCTTTGCGGCAGGTTTTTGTGGAGCGATAAACTCGATGCGCGCGCTGGTGCGGTTGCTGTCGAGGAAGATCTTGTTGGCCACGCGGCGAATGTCAGCCTTAGTGACGGCGTCGATCTTGTCGAGATCGCGGAAGAGTTGGCGCCAGTCGCCAAATCGCGTCTGGTACTCGGCGAGCTGATGGGCGAGACCGTCGTTGTCAGCGAGACCGCGCAGCAGGTCGGCCCGGGCCCGAGTCTTGAAGCGGGTTAGCTCGTCGTCAGTGACATCTTCGTTCTTGAGGCGGTCAAGCTCTTTGTGAATGGCAGTTCGAACATCGTCCGGAGTGTGCCCCGGGAGTGGAACGGCGTAAAAGGCGAAGAGGCCGGGAAATTTGTAGCCGGGGAAACCGGAGAAGCCTTCGGCAGTAGCGGCAATGCGCTGATCGCGAACGAGCGAGCGATAGAGGCGCGCTGTTCGCCCGTTGGAGAAGATATCGGTGATCGCGTCGTAGACGGAGTCGTCTGGGTCGCGGTAGTCGGGGCGGTGGTAGCCCTCGAGGTAGAAGGGTTGCGTGGCCTCTTTGATGACAACGGATTTTTCGGCGAACTGTGGCGGTTCGACGGTAGTCATCGGAGTGGGCTTGGGACCAGGAGGGATCTTCGAGAAGTAGCGCTCGAGGATGGGCATGGCCTCAGAGGATTTGAGGTCGCCGACAACGGCGATAACGATGTTCGAGGGAACGTAATACTTCTTGTGGAAGTCCTCGGCTTCAGTGGCGCTGACCTGAGAGATTTCGCTCTCCCAACCGACGCCCGGGCGGCCGTATGGGTGCGCAACATAGGCGGCTGCAAGAAACTGTTCAACCATGCGGCCTACCGGAGACGAGTCGGTGCGCATGCGGCGCTCTTCCTGGACAACGTCCCGTTCCTTATAAAATTCGCGCTGGACCGGCTGAGCGATGCGCTGGCTTTCGAGGTACGCCCAGAGCTCGAGACGGTTTGATGGCATGGACCAGAAATACTGTGTGGAGTCTTCGCTGGTGGAAGCGTTGATGCCCGTGGCACCGTTTTGCTCGGCGATCTCAGAGAACAGGTTGGGGATAACGTACTGCTGCGCGGCTTCCTGGGCGTCTTCGAATGCCTTTTTCAGTTGGGCGAGCTTGGCAGCGTCTTGGCCGACGCGCTTTCGGTACTCTGCGTCGTATGCTGCGTAGGCCTTCTCTACCTTTTCGAGAGCGAGTTTTTCGGCGGGGTAGTTAGTTGTGCCGATCTCATGGGTGCCCTTGAAAGCCATGTGCTCGAACATGTGAGCTAAGCCACTATCTCCCTGAGGGTCGTTGGCCGATCCGGCGTCGACGAGCGTGTAGAAGCTAAATACAGGGGCCTCGGGGCGCTCGCAGACGATGAGGGTGAGGCCGTTGGGCAGAACCTTGACGTGGGTCCGCTTCTCGAAGCTCGCAAGATCCTGGGCGCGGACTACATTTCCAAGTGCGAGACCGAGAGTCAAAGTTAGAAGCACACGCTTGACGTGCACGAGGAACCTCCTAAGAAACTAAAGCCGGAAGACTTACTATACCGAAGTCGAGCCCGCATTTTTGTTCGACGCAGACAAGGATGAATCGCTTCGTCACTTAAAAAGAAAGTCCCGGGTCATCGATGGTGCTGATGACCCGGGAGGGAACAGGGAAGTGGTTAGAAGAGGATTCTGCCGCCGACCTGGATGACCCGGTTGCTGAAGCTTCCACCCTGGATCGAAGAGTTGATCTGTCCGAAGGTTGGAGAGTTCAATGTTGCGACCGGTGCCGGGAGATTGGTCAGGTTGAAGACGTTGGTCGACTCACCCCGCAACTGGAAGGTCCATCGCTCATAGATGTGGAAGTCCCGGAAGAGCGAAGCATCGATGCTGCGACGCCCAGGAGAATCGACGGCGTTCTGGCGAACGGTTCCGTCCGATCCTGCAGGTCCCGCGCCTTGCTGCGGGCAGGCAGGGTTGCCATTGAGCGGCCCGCTGGACTGGCAGAACTGAGCGGCGCTGATCCAGTTTTTGACCATGGCGCTGCGCGAGCCGCCATTGTCCGTAACCATGGCACGCGATACTCCGGGCATGAGGTTCGGACGGTCGTTGGTCACGCCGTCCCCGTTGTTGTCCGTGCCGGTCGTGATGTTGAATGGATTGCCGCTCTGCAGCCTCACAATCGACGTGATCGTCCATCCATTCGCGATGAAGCGTGCCGCACGGTTCTGGAAGTTGGCGTTCGGCTGCCACACCAACGAGAACGCAACGACGTGCCTCTGGTCAAAGCTCGAACGCTGCCGGTCGAGCCAGCGATTATTCACGTCCTGGGGCGTGGTATCGGCACTGTTGCCCGTGTTACCGGCGGTATCAAGGTTTTCGCTCTGCAGCGACTTCGACCATACCCAGAAGCCCTGTGCGCTGAAGCCGTGCGACATACGCTTCTGCACCGTGACCTGCAGGCCGTGGTAGTTGGAGCTCTCTGACGACTGAATCTGGGAGATCGTCGAGAGGATCGGGTTCGATGCGGAAGCTGTTGTAGTTGCCGCATAGGACTTTGCGTTGTACGGACGGCGGTTGTTGGAGGTTCCGCTGGCGTTCGCGTATGAGCAAGCGAGTGTAGCATCGATGCACGATGCTCCCGATGCCCCGGCCGACGTCAGATTGAACTGTGGATAGTTGACGTCCAATTCCATTGGGAGCTTGCGTCCCATAGAGGCAACGTAGCTGCCTGTGAACACGAATCCGTTCGCAAGCTGCTGCTCGAATCCTACATTCATCTGATAGATCTCGGGCCAGCGGAAGTTCGGATCGACGGGGATGATGGCTGCCGGTATCACGACGTACTTGGGGTTCTTAGCATCGTAGACAAAGGGATAGGGAGAACGGCCTACGCCGCCGGCGATACATGCCGGATCGCCGCCGCAGAAGTCCTTCGGGTCGGTCGCATAAGGGTCCGATACGTGAATCACGTTGCTGAACGAGGGGCGTCCGGAGAACGGCTCGCCATTCGACGGATAGTTGAACAGGTTGCCTCCGATGGAGCCATAGAAGATGCCGGCAGCCGCATGAATGACCGTGTGTCCGCTCGGGTAGGGGGTCCATGCCATGCCAACGCGTGGCGAGACGTGATTGTAACGCGTTGATACACCGGAACGCGGAACACCCGGGTCGCCCGGCAACAGCACGCCTTTGATGTTAGTGGGAGCGGTGGTCGACTGCACTCCGGGAACAAAGTTCATCGTCATGTTCTGGGTGTTCGTCGGCGCGGTCTGGATGTCATACCGGAGGCCCAGGTTCAGGGTCAGGTTCGGAAGGGCGCGCCAATCATCCTGGAAGAACAGTCCGTAGTTGAAGTAGTTTGCGTTTGCGTATACCGGCACGTCCTGGTTCATGGTGTTCGGGCTACCGAAGAAGAAATCGGTAATTGCGGCGGAGGAACGGTTCGCCGTATTGGTGTGCGCGGTAAAGGCGAATACGCCGTAGTTGTTCAGCGTGGTCTGTTGTGCATCGTTTTCACGGTTGGCTTCGCCGCCGTAGTAGAGGGTGTGCTTTCCGTGCGTCGAACTCACAATGTCACGAATGGCGTAGACGTTGCTGCCTGTGACCGGACCTGTGATGGCATTTCCTGCGGTAAACCAACCGCTGGGCGCCAGCTGGGGACGCGCGCAGCCGGCCTGCGCCGGGACGCCGCAGATCTGGCCGTTCGGCAGCTGCTGGGCAAACTTGGAGCCGTAGTTTGCGAGGCCCTCGGCGGGGCTCGGAACGCGACCGCCCATCAGGCGGGTGTAGTTGAGGCTGACCTGATTAACGGTGTTGCTGTTGATGGTCCATGTGTGGGCAATGTTGGCCTGATGCTGGAAAAAGGTGTAGTCGTGCACGACCCAGCCGAGGATATTGTTTCCGGAGGGGTTGACGATGTAGTCGCCGGTCTGGTGGAAGTAAGCCAAGCTAAGTCGCTGTTTGGGCGTCATCTGATAGTCGCCCTTGTAGAGCTGTTCATTGGTCTTTTGACGGTAAGGGCTGTACGTCTGAAGGGCGTAGTTTCCATTTCCCGGAGAGGGTTGAATGAGGCCTGCCTTGATGATCGCGGAAATTGCGGGATCAAAGGTGGAAGGGTTGCAAATGTTGCCGGGGCACCATGCTGTGGCTTTGGGCAGATACGGATTGCAGGCCCAGAACTTTGTTGCTGACTGCGCTGCGACGACGCACTTCTGATTGTCCGGCGGCGCCGTTCCGGTAGGAATGTTCTCTGTGAAGTTTCCCTGCATCATCGCGGCGCTGGGAACGCCGGCAGGATTGAGGACGTTGGCTGAGACAAACCGGAAGCCGGCGTAGGACCCGAACAAGAAGAGCTTGTCGCGCTTGACGGGACCACCCACCGTAAAGCCGAAGCGGTGCTGATTGTAGGGAGTCTTCTGAGTGCCGTTACGGAGGGTGGCGTTGAAGTTGCGCTCGCGGTAGAACTCAAAGGCCGAGCCGTGGAACTGGTTGGTTCCGGACTTGGTGATGACGGATACAACGCCGGCTGAGTTGCGGCCGTACTGTGCCGAGAAATTGTTGGTGTCGACGCGGAACTCGCGGATGGCGTCAGGATTGGGGAGCGGGTTGCCGGTGTTGCGGATACCGTTCATATTGGATCCGCCGTCGAGGTAGTAGGCGACCTGTCCGACGCCAGAGTCGCTTGAACCGTTGATCTTGACGTGCTGCTCCGGGGAGCCGAGGGGGTTGATGACGCCACCATTCGCTCCGGTGCCGGCGGCGTTGTTATTCTGCACGCCAGGAGTCAGATCGAGCAGGGTATATACATTTCGGTCCACCAAGGGCAGGTTGTCGATTTCGACGTTGCTGATGGTGCGGCCGAGAGTGGAGTTGTTGGCATTGATCAAGGGAACGTCGGCGGTGACCTCTACGGTTTCGCCCGTGGTTCCTACCTGAAGCTGAAGATCGAGGTCGGCGTTCTGCAGGACGGAGAGTGTAATGCCGGACCGGTCGAGGGTCTTGAAGCCGGGGGCAGCTACCGTGATCTTGTAGGGGCCTACGGGAAGGAATTCTTCACGATAGGAGCCGCTTTCCTTGCTCTTCGTGGTGCGAACATAGTTAGTCTCTGTCTGCGTCAGTGTGATGGATGCGCCGGGTATGGCCGCGCCGGTGGTGTCGGTAACCGTGCCTGAGAGCGTTGCAGTGCTGAGCTGCGCCATGGCATCGGCTGAGAGCCCGATGGCCAGGAGCGCAAGCAGCGTGAGTCGCCAGCCTCGGAAGAAAAAGGCGTTATTCATTTGTTGCCTCCAGAGTCAAACGTTTGTCTTGTCCCAGTTACTTTGAGGTCGAAAGACGGTATTTTTGGAATCGCTGAAAGATAGTTCGCTGAATGAACAATTGTCAATCGTTCTTATCGGTCACCGTGATGAAAAGGTGACCGAAATGGCAATCGCCGCGTCGTTATTGGGCGCCAACGATTCCGATTTGAACTGCGCATACCACGAAAGTGGTATGCGCAGTATGCGGTTTCTTGGTTGTTCAACTCAGATCGAGGACAGCACCGGCGACTCCCTTCGCCTGGATCGCTAGAGCACCCGGGGCGGAACCGCTCAGCTGAACCGTAATTCGTGCGCGGCCATTCGCGAGTTCGACAACGCGGGAGCCGTCAGGAGTGCCGCGGTTGTCGATCAATCGGCCACTGCCTGCAAGCGTAAAACGTACACGGGCGCGGGAATCAAGGCACAGCACTCCTTCCACGTCGAGTAGTTTTGCTTCGATCGTGATTCTATCGGTGCTGCGTTGAAGTTCAGTTAGCGTTAACTTTGATGCTTTGCTCCAAACCTTGGTCTGGTAGTCGAAAGCGACCTCGTCAACAACAGTGGTTGAACCTTTTTTTGCTACCACTCGAAGTTTGTTCGTGCCTTCTACAAAAGGCGTCATCCATCGAAGACCGGCGGCAGGAAAATTCTGACTGTTGCGTGTGCGGGAGCCGAGGGACTTGCCGTTCAGGAAAAGCTCGGCAATTTCGCAGTTGGAGTACACCTTGACCATCTTCGGCTCGCCGGGTGCTCCCCACCGGATTGGCCACGTGTGGCCGTAGATGTGGGCCATGGGGACGTCAGACCAATAGGACTGGAAGACGAAGTAAGACTCCTTCTTTTGCATATCGCGAGTGACGAGTCCCTTTTGATTGACGCGTGGGACAGGATTCTCCACGCGAAGGGGCGTAGTGAAGTCCTTGAACACCCACTGTGCAGATCCGGCAAACCAGTCAAGGGTCTCCTGAACCTTGAGGTGCCAGTCGAAGAGGTTGCAGGCGTAGGTCTCTGACCAGTCCCCATCGCGGGAGACGCGAGCCTCGCCGCCACTCTTGAGATAGGCCATGCCGCGTTCGTCCGTGCCATGACCAGTGGCGATCTGGGCGAGAGTCTTGTCCGGGTCTTCGGAGTGACGGCCGGCATGGCTGTCCGCTCCCCATTCTGCGTGAAAGAGGTGCTTGACGCGTTCTCGCTGAGTCTCAAGCGACTTCTGATACTCGGGGTATGTCCCGCTGTACCAGCCAGCCCAGATGGAGGGGGAGTAGACGTCGGGAATGTCGCGGCAGAAGTCGCAGCGGCGGATCGTAGTCATG
>Ga0163163_10002445_pt1 | contig 15711 bp, 15 predicted proteins | sample S65metaG_FD_119766 | JGI IMG/M metagenome (GOLD analysis project Ga0163163, IMG submission 119766) | Switchgrass rhizosphere microbial communities from Kellogg Biological Station, Michigan, USA - S6-5 metaG | ecosystem: Host-associated > Plants > Roots > Rhizosphere > Soil | place: USA... | reverse complement strand
TCCGGAGACATGGACTTTTGCTCCATCTTGACTTGAAGCAGAACGCGCGCCGCCTGTTCTCCGCCCATCACGGAGATCCGAGCATTCGGCCACATCCAGAGCTGTCGGGGACCATAGGCTCGTCCGCACATTCCGTAGTTGCCGGCGCCGTACGAACCGCCGACGACGACAGTAAATTTCGGTACCGACGCGTTGGCAACGGCGCTGACCATTTTCGCGCCGTCCTTCGCGATGCCGCCGCGCTCGAATGCTTTGCCGACCATATAGCCTGTGATGTTTTGAAGGAACACGATCGGTATGTTGCGCTGGCAGCAAAGCTCGATGAAGTGAGTTGCCTTGAGTGCGCTTTCGGAAAATAGCACTCCGTTATTTCCCAGGATTCCGACCGGGTAGCCCCAGATTCTCGCGAATCCGCAAACCAGGGTCTGACCGTAGAGCGCCTTGAACTCGTGGAACCAGCTTGCGTCCACGATGCGGTAGATGATTTCCCGAATGTCATACGATTGTTTTCGATCGTTCGGCACGATGTCGTAAATCGTTTTGGGGTCGTAATGAGGGTCTTCCGGTTCGGAAACCTGAAGCGGCCGGCGTTTTGCAGGAGGTATGGATCGGAATATTTCTCGAACGATACGCATGGCGTCCGCATCATTTTGAGCGCAGTGGTCGGCAACGCCGGAAATCCTGCAGTGAACGTCGGCCCCACCGAGTTCTTCCGCCGTCACTTCTTCACCGGTGGCAGCTTTGACGAGAGGAGGACCACCAAGAAATATGGTTCCCTGGTTGCGAACGATCACCGCTTCATCACTCATTGCGGGGACATAGGCTCCACCGGCGGTGCAGGAACCGAGCACTGCGGCGACCTGATAGATGCCTGCGGCCGACATTTTGGCCTGATTATAAAAAATGCGACCGAAATGCTCGCGATCGGGAAACACTTCCGCCTGCAGAGGCAGAAAAGCGCCGCCGGAGTCGACCAGATAAACGCATGGCAGGTTGTTCTGCAACGCGATTTCCTGCGCTCGAAGATGCTTCTTCACGGTGATCGGAAAATACGTCCCGCCTTTGACCGTGGCGTCGTTGGCAATGATCATCGTTTGCTGACGCTGGATGACTCCGGTGCCGGTCACAATTCCCGCCGAGGGCGCCTCGTCGTTATACATGCCGTTGGCCGCGAGCGCGCTGGTTTCAAGAAAGGGTGTATTGGGGTCGACCAGGGCTTCGATCCGTTCGCGAACAAACATCTTGCCGCGGCCTTTGTGACGTTGAACGGCCGCTTCACCGCCGCCCTTCTTGACGGCATCAAGCTTTTCACGGAGTTCCGACAAAAGGTCCTGCATCGCTTCACGATTCGACATTGCCGGCCATAATACCGTAACCCGGGAAACGCCGCCCAAATGGAAGTTCAGTTGCACACATATCCGTGGATCGAAATCGCACGGAAGGGAGAAAGATCATGCCGGAACAAAAGACTATGGAAAGGGCGGCTCGCGATAAGCGCGAGGGGAAGTCCCCATCGACTCAGGCTGGTGAATTTGTTCGCGAAGAGATGGATCACATCCGCGAAGGAAAACACGGAGCCCGGTCGACAAAACAGGCCATCGCCATCGGACTTTCAAAGGCGCGACGCGCCGGAGTGGGCTTGCCTCCACCGAAAAAGGGAAAAACCAGTGCGGCGACGCGGCGTGGCGCCGAGCTGGCAATAAAGAGATCGCAGTCGGGAGCCAAAACGTCTCCCACTCGTTCCCGGGCAACAGAAACTGCGCTGCGCCGGGAAGGCTCCGCTGCCGCATCGAAACCAGCATTGGCTCGTCAGGCACGCTCATCCGCGCGCGAGCGCGGCAGCAAGGATCTTTCGATGGCAGCCCAAAAAGCTGCACGCACAAGGGGCCGCAGCCTGTAATTCTGACGACAAGTGATTTTTCTATCTGTAGGCGCGGTCTATGACCGCGCACGCTCATCATCCACACCGTTTTCGACTGAAGAATCGTGCGCGGTCATAGACCGCGCCTACAGGGCAGAAAGCGACGCAATCCGGATAAGACCTGCCAGAAAATGAACGCTGGCTGCCGACGCTCTCAGGGACTCAGGGCTGAAGCCAGCCTCGAGTCCAGAAGTCCGTCAGTGACAGAATCATCAGCAAGGCCAGCCAGAAACAACCCGCGCAGGCGGCAATCCAGACGAGGCGATGACTCGAGCGAAGATGCATGAAGTAACTCGCGATCAGCGCGGTCTTCGCCGCGGAGATTGTCATGGCCGCAACCCAGTTGAAGCGGCCCAGCGGGAAATATGCGGCAGCGATCGTCATCGCCAGGAGCACCAGCAACAACACGAATGTCGCAACATAGGTTCTTGTGGAAACAATGGTGTTCGACATCAGCGACTCACCAGATAAAGCAGTGGAAACAAAAACACCCAGATAATGTCGACGAAGTGCCAGTAGAGCCCGATCGTTTCGATGGGCGTGTGGTACTCCGGGCCGAACGTGTTGGCCAGCGTCAGCACCATCAGGACGACGATCATGACGATGCCGATAATCATGTGCAGGGCATGCAGGCCCGTCATCGCGAAATAAAAGGAAAAGAACAGCTGCGCATGGGGCGACTCGGAACCGGCAAAAGCAAACTGCAATCCCGGCACGAGATGTTCATGAAACTTGTGCGCGTATTCCGTGAATTTGATCGCCAGAAAAGCCGCACCCAGGACCGCAGTCGATGTCAGAAATCCCAGAAGCCTCCACCGTTTTCCCAATTGCGCGGACTGAACGGCCATCGCCATCGAAAAGCTGCTCAGCAAAAGAACTCCAGTATTGACGGTGCCCAGCACGATATCGAGGTGCCGGCTCGCCTCTCCAAACGCTTTCGGATATGCCGATCGATAAACCGTATAGCCGGTAAACAGACCGCCAAAGAAAAGCACTTCTGTGGCGAGGAAGAGCCACATGCCCAGAGTTGCGGCTTCCTGCTGCTGTGCGGCATCGTCGAACTGATGATCATGAACTCCGTCAGAAACTTGCACTGGCACGGGGCTCGACTCAGGTATGGATGTCATAGGAGTATGCCTCCTCTGTGACGATGGGCGTTGCAGCGAAATTGGTTTCCGGTGGAGGCGACGGCGTCTGCCATTCGAGGCCCTTTGCATTCCACGGATTCTCTGTCGCCACCCGTCCGTAGCGGAGCGACCAGAGCAGGTAAATGATCGGAATCAGATACCCGAGTCCCAGGATGGAAGCGCCTGCTGTCGACATCACATTCCATACCTGGAACTCTTCGGGATAGGCGTGATACCGCCGGGGCATTCCCAGGTAGCCGAGCAGAAACTGCGGAAAGAACGTCAGATTGAAACCGATGAAAACGATCAGCGCTGCGATTCTCGCCCAAACTTCCGGATACAGCCGGCCGGTGATTTTGGGCCACCAGAAATGAATGCCCCCGAAATACGCCATCACGGCGCCGCCGACCATAATGTAGTGAAAGTGTGCGATCACGAAGTACGTGTCGTGAACGTGCACATCGACGGCCAGCGTCGCGAGAAAGAGCCCGGTGAGCCCGCCGATGGTAAAGAGCCCAATGAAGCCGAGTGCGTAGAGCATCGGCGCATCGAAAGATATCGATCCCTTGTAGAGTGTCGCCGTCCAATTGAACACCTTGATCCCGGACGGTATTGCCACCAGAAAACTGAGCATCGAAAACACCATTCCGGCAAACGGCGACTGGCCGCTGACGAACATATGATGCCCCCATACCAGAAAGCCCAGCGCCGCGATGGCCAGGCTCGATAATGCCACGAACGTGTAGCCGAAAATCTTCTTACGCGAGTAGCAGGTGATGATTTCGCTGACGACGCCCATGCCCGGCAAAATCATGATGTACACCGCCGGATGCGAATAAAACCAGAACAGATGCTGAAACAGAAGGGGGTCGCCGCCCAGCTTCGGATCGAAAATGCCGATGTGAAAAGAGCGCTCCAGCAGGATCAAGGTAATCGATATCGCCAGCACCGGAGTACCGAGAACCATGATCAGACTGGTCGCATAATGAGCCCAGATAAACAGCGGCAACCGGAACCAGGTGAGGCCCGGAGCCCGCATCTTGTGAATCGTCACAATGAAGTTGAGGCCGGTGAGGATTGATGAAAATCCCGTGATGAAAATACCGAGCGCCGTCAGGATGACGTTGGAATTGGCGTACGTGCTGCTGTACGGCGTATAAAAAGTCCATCCGGTATCGACGCCGCCGGTCACGACCGCCGCGAGTGTGAACACGCCTCCAACAATATAGATGTACCAGCTCAGCAGATTGAGCCGCGGGAAAGCCAGGTCCCGCGCGCCGATCATCAGAGGAATGAGGAAATTTCCGAGCACCGAAGGAATCGAAGGAATCAGGAAGAAGAAAATCATGATCAGGCCATGCATGGTGAACAGCTTGTTGTAGGTCTCGGCCTGAACCAGGTCGCCGGCTGGCGTCAGCAGTTCCAGACGAATCAGAAGCGCAAAGAATCCACCCACAAAAAAGAACAACGTGATCGAGATCAAATAAAGCAGTGCGATACGTTTGTGATCGCGCGTCAACAGCCACGAACGCCAGCCCCACGATGCATTCAGATAGTTTTCATGAACGTCCGCGTACGTCATGGTTTGGCGTCTCCTGTGCCGAGCGACCGGATGTAGGCGATCATTTGGATGATTTCATCCTCATTCAGCTGGTTGCGGAATGTCGGCATGATGGGCCGATAGCCTTCCACGACTTTCTCATTCGGATTCAGAATCGACTCGCGAATGTAGCCGTCGTCGAACGCCACCGTCTCGCCGCTCTCCATGCGCACCGATTTGCCATACATTCCGATAAGAGGAGGGCCTTTCTGCGATGCCTGCAGCTCATGGCATCCAGCGCAGCTGAAGGTGTGGAATAGCCGCTCGCCGGCTTTGGCGGGAGGATCATCGGCACCACTGGCCAGCCAATTTTGATAATCCTGCGGCTGCATCACGACGACATTGCCGATCATTCCGGAGTGCCGGGTGCCGCAATATTGCGCGCAAACCAGCCGGTAGCTTCCGATACGCGTCGCTTCAAACCACAGGGTTGTGTAGCGACCGGGCACCACGTCCTGCTTGACTCGAAAAGCCGGGATGAAGAAATCGTGAATCACGTCCTGGGATGCCAGTATCAGCTTTACCGGCCGGCCGATGGGCACGTGAAGTTCGCCGATCTCGCGCCGGCCTTCAAGATGTTCCACGGTCCACATCCACTGTTTACCGACGACATAGATGTTCATGGCTCCGGGAGGGTCCTGCTGGTTGTGCATGTAAAGTCCGGATCCCCAGGTGAACATCACGGCAGTCAGACCGAGTGGAACGGCAGTCCACAGGACTTCCAGAGAAAGGCGGGTAGGCACTGGAGTTGCGGCCAGTCCCGGCCGGCGCCGATAGCGAATCGCGAAAAAGAAGATCAGAAGAAAAATCAGGAACGAAAAAAAGAATGCGACGAGCGCCAGGAAAAGGGAAAGTACATCCACGCTTCCGGCAACGGTGGATGCTTCCTGCGGCCAGAATGGAAGTTCAATGAGCATAACTTCGATGAGCCATGCGGTCCCGCCGGATCATCCATCCAATGAACACCGCAAGAGCCAGTGCTGTGGCCGCTCCCGCGATACGCAACAGCGTGATGATCACAAGCCCGTAACGTGCAGTCCTCGGATCGTAGTGGTAGCAATACAGCAGCACCCGATCCATCGGGGAACCGATATGATTGCCGGCCGCTTCCACCAGACTCAGTCGCAAATCGCGGGCGGAATATTCGATGCCATAAAAGTACCGGGCCATGCGTCCCTGTGGAGTAACGACCATGATTGCCGACGCATGAGCCCATTGCTGCGAGTCGGGATCATATTTGTAATGAAAACCTGCAGCGTTGGTGAGTGTTTCGATTGCCGCCTGGCTGCCCGTCAGGAAGTGCCAGCCCGCGGCGGCGCCGGGCCTCCGGTACTCCTCGATGTACGTTTGCTTCTTTCTCGCCGCCAGATCGGGTGTTTCTCGTGGATCGAAGCTGATGGTAACGATATTGAATTGATTCCCGGCATCGAACGGAATGGCGCGAAGGTCTCGAACCAGTCCGTTCAGCGTCAGGGTGCAGAGGTTCGGGCACTCGTAATAAACAAACGCGAGAATGACAGGCTTCTCGCCAAAGTAATCCCGGAGAACGATGTCTTTTCCGGTTTCATCCCGTAACGTTACGTCGAGCGGCAACTGCGCGTTCAGGGCCTGATCAATGCCCACATCGTCGAGTATTCCCATCGTCCCCATCGGGGGCGCTTGCGCGTTGGCGGAATTGCCCATTACGATGAACAAAATGACGCTACCGAACATCTTCAGGCGTTGTTTAACGATCTTCATGCACACGCTCCTGCCAGCCCTGATCCACCACGATATCCATGGCGCGTTCGATGGGAATTCGAGCAACGCCTGTACTCCGATCGACCCAACCATAGCGTTCCAGCTTTTGCCGATTGGCCTCATTCAACGTTTCCAGATCCTGGCTCGGTGCAATCTGCAGCCGTGGCTCAGGAAAACTTTGCACTTCCGTGGCGGGATTCGGCCTTGCTACCGAGCGGGGTACGAAGTAATCAAACAGGAAGAGCGTTGTGGCCAGAACGCCGGCCAGCATCAGCATCAGTCCCAATGCAAAGGCCACCGCCGCTTTGGGTTTCAAATCGAGAAGCTCATGGGTTCCTGTCATGTGCTCTCCACGTAGGGTACGAACTGAGGATCCTGCTGCGGCAGGATCGGCCGCGTTTCCAGGCCATGAGTGAATAACGAAATCCACACACCGCCCACACCGGCGAGCGCGGCGAAGTCTGTCCAGTGAACGGAGACATGGCCTGGTATAAAAGCGGGCATGACGAGCCAGAAGACATCGACAACGCTCATCACCATTACAGCTATCGAGATGGCCGACAGCACGGTCAGGCTGCGTTTTGCGTGGCGTGACAGCAACAGAAGAAAAGGAGCGAAGAAGTGAAAGACCAGCAGCAGGATGGCCACCCATTCCCAGCCGTTCTGTATTCTCCGCAGATACCAGGGGATTTCATCCGTCAGATTTCCGGCCCAGATGATCAGGAACTGTGAGAACGATATGTAGGCCCAGAGCATCACAAACGTCAGCAGCAAATTGCCCAGATCATGAAAGTGATTCGGAGTGACGACATCGTGAAGTGCGTTGTGGCGGACGATCCAGGCGAGGAAGGGAATCACGAACGCGAATGCCGACAGTACCTGAATGATCATGAAGAGAACTCCATATGCCGTGGAGAACCAACCCGTATCCAGAGACATCGCCCAATCGATCGAAGCAAATGTGACGGTGACGCCATAGACCACGAGCCCCACGCCGCTGAGCCTTTGAAAGCGGCCCAGCAGTTCCGGCTTTCCAGTCTGGTCCTGCTCCAGCGACCATCGGTTCAGATAAGAAGCCATCAGAATCCAGGCCGCGAAATAGATCGCTGCGCGGATGGTGAAAAACGGGAAGTTGAGATAGAGCCTCTGATGCTGGAGGATGGGATCGGCGGCGACATCGGCCGGACGAGCCCACGCATAGAGAGAACGTATGCCTGGCAGCAGCGGCGCCACCAATAGAGCCATCACCGGTATGGTTCGCATTCCGGATTCGACCAGGCGGCGGATCACCGCTCCCCAACGGCCTCCTGTCAGGTGATAAAGCATGACAATCGCAAGACAGCCCAACGCGACACCCAGCCAGAAGAGATAGGCCACCAGATACGATCGAAAAAACTGCTCGCGGGAAAAAACTCCGGCGACAGCACATAGAGCCAGTCCGATGCATCCCACCCACAATGAACGGCTGCGAATGACTTGCAGATTCACTGGATTCATGGGATGGACTCCAGTCGGCGGCGGTCGCTTTCGGGAAGCGTGCCGGCCATCGCGCCTTGACTCAGCTGCAATGCGCGGATATAACCGGCAATTGCCCAGCGATCCTTCGGTGAAATCTCCGCGGCATAGTTCTGCATCGCGCCAAAGCCATTACCGATGACATCGACGAAATGAGCGGGAGCGGCCTCGCGCAGCCGGTCGATCTGAAAGGAAGGAGGTCCGTGACGGAAGCCACGGAGAACGACCATGCCTTTCCCATCGCCTGTTTCCCCGTGACACGGAGCGCAATAGATGCTGAAACGCTCTCGCCCGCGTTCGAGCAGAGCCCGCGTGAGCGGGACGTCGTCTGTATTTATAAGTTCGATATCGGCGTCGCGAGCAATCGTTCCGGCGGGCACAGGCCGCGCCGAGCGGTCGTCGCCGAACAGTGAGCTGGATTTCAGCGTCCCGTATTTCGGCTGATCCGCCATGGACTGGCGGCACGACGCGGGCATCGTGACGATGAAAAGCAGCCACAACAAGGCGGCATTCGATTTGCCGTTCGATTTGTCAGCGCGATTGCTCAATTTCGTACACTCCAATTGGGCCGAGGCCTTCCAAAAGGTCGTGGACTGCGTCCGGATCGAAGCGCGGATCCTTCGCTTCAATGCAGATGAAAAATCGATTCCGGCTGGCCAGAGCAAATCGTGGTTCGTTAAACAGCGGATGGTGCGGCATTGGCAGCCGGTTGAGAGCAAGCATTCCGAGCACTGCGAAGAGTGCGGCAACCAGAATTGTCAATTCGAATGTGACGGGGATGAATGCCGGCCAGCTGTCATTGGGCCGGCCGCCGATGTTTAACGGAAAACCAATAACATTGGCGTAATACTGCATGGCAAATCCGCCAACGCACCCCAGCACTCCTCCGGCCAGGACGATCGAGGGCAGCCAGTTGAATCGAAACCCAAGTTCTTCGGCCAATCCATCCACCGGAAATGGCGTGTAGGCATCCATCAGGCGATAGCCGCGCGTTCGGGCAGCGCGTGCAGCCACCACCAGGTCTTCAGGATGGTTGAATTCCGCCATGATTCCATACAGCGCCGGAGCTCTCATGACTCGCTTCTCACCTGGGAACCCGGCAGGATTTGACGCATTTCGGAAATGGAAATCATTGGCAGGAAGCGAATGAACAGGAAGAGCAGGAAAAAGAACAACCCGATGCTGCCGGCAAACGTCGCCCAGTCCCAAATGGTCGGGGAATACATTCTCCAGACCGAAGGCATGAAATCCCGATGAAGACTGGTCACGACAATGATGAAGCGCTCCAGCCACATTCCGATATTCACACTGAGGCTGATCGCGAACAGTGCCGGAACGCTGGCGCGCACGCGCCGGAACCATAGCGCCTGCGGGATCAGAATATTGGTGAGAATCAATCCCCAGTACAGAATGGCGTATGGTCCCGTCATCCGGTTTTTCATCGTATACGCGTCGTAAAGGTTTCCACTGAACCATGCCATGAAGAGTTCCATCATGTAGCCGTAGGCCACGATCATTCCGGTGGCGAGCATGATTTTGGCCATGTTCTGCAAATGCCGTGCCGTGATGAAATCCTGGAGGTGGTAGACGGCTCGGATGGGAATGGCGAGAGTGGCCACCATGGCGAAACCGGAATAGATGGCGCCAGCGACAAAGTAGGGTGGAAAAATCGTCGAGTGCCAGCCGGGGACAATCCCGACTGAGAAATCGAAACTGACGACGGTGTGAACCGACACCACCAACGGCGTCGCAAGGCCGGCGAGAAGCAGGTACGCGGATTCATAGCGCCGCCAGTGAATGGCGGAGCCCCTCCAACCCATGGCGAGGATCCCATAAACGATTTTGGGCCAGCGATGGGTCGAGCGGTCGCGCAGTGTGGCGAGGTCCGGGATCAATCCGACAAACCAGAACACGAAGGACACGGTCATGTAGGTCCCTACCGCAAAGACATCCCAGACCAGCGGGCTGCGAAACTGTGGCCAGAGGCCCATCGTGTTGGGATAGGGAAGCAGCCAGTAGAAGAACCACGGACGTCCCAGGTGCAATAAGGGAAACAGGCCGGCGCATGCGACAGCAAACAAGGTCATCGCTTCGGCAAATCGATTGATCGAGGTTCGCCATTGCTGCCTCAACAGCAGCAGGATTGACGAAATCAAAGTGCCGGCGTGCCCAATTCCAATCCACCAGACGAAATTGACGATGGCGAAACCCCACGCAATCGGAATGTTGACACCCCAGATTCCCACGCCGCGGAGAAGCAGGTACGAGACCGCCCCGAGCAGGGTCATCAACAACAAACACGACAGAGCAAAGCCAGCTATCCAGCCCAGCGTTGTGGGCCGGGTCAGAACAATCGAGGAGATTCTGTCGGTGATCGAGCTGTAGGTGTAGTTGGCCGCGATCAGCGGAGCACCTCCCGGATCGGAGGGACTGACTTCTTCAACCATGATGGCCCTCCGGGGGAATGTCCGGATTTGAATTCGAGAGTCTGGCCAGGTACGTCGTACGCGGTTGCGTGTTCAGTTCTTCGAGCAGGCCGTAGCTGCGCGGTTCCGCCTTCAACCGGGCGACGGCGTTTTCCGGATTTCGCACATCGCCAAAGACGATTGCATTTGCCGGACATGCGGACTGACACGCCGTCTTTATTTCGCCGTCGCGAATCGGCCGGTTCTGCTTTTCGGCTTCAATGTGTGCCGCATTGATCCGTTGCACGCAATACGTGCACTTTTCCATCACCCCACGGCTGCGCACCGAAACTTCCGGGTTGGCCAATAACTCCAGTGTGGATTCGCCATAGCTGGAGTACTGAAAAAAGTTGAAGCGACGAACCTTGTACGGGCAGTTGTTCGAACAGTACCGCGTGCCGACGCAGCGGTTATAGGTCATTTCGTTCAGGCCTTCGCTGCTGTGTGTCGTCGCGCCGACCGGACACACCAGCTCACACGGTGCGTTTTCGCAGTGCATACACGGGACCGGTTGGAAGAATGTTTCAGGACCGTCTGGCTCGCCGCGGAAATATGTATCGATGCGGATCCAGTGCATTTCACGGCCCCGCAGGACTTCGCTTTTTCCGACGATCGGAATATTGTTCTCGGCCTGGCAGGCCACGACACAGGCATTACAGCCAATGCAGGCGTTGAGATCGATCGACATTCCCCAGGCGTAATCTCCAGCCTCGCGTTTTGGGTACAGCGAGAAATCCTTCGAAACAGGCGGGCTCTTCCCGGAAATTATTTTGGAGTTTCGGGAGTAGTCATCCACCGTTGATGTCCGAATGTTGTCTCGATCTTCCATGTTCTGGTGCAGCTGAGTCGAGGCCAGCGGCCATTGCCTCCCGGTCTTTCGAAACGAAGCAGTGGCTGCCCACGGCGAATTCGAAGTTCGGATGGAAAAGGCATTGGTGCCCAGGTCGTTTCCCACGCGTCCCGCACGACGCCGTCCGTAGCCCAGGTAAAGCGTAATTGAGTTTTCGGCATGGCCTGGCGATATCCAGATCGGCACTTCGAGTTTCCGCTGACCCGACTCGATCTCGATGACATCGCCACTGCTGAGGTGATGACTTTCGGCGGTACGGGGGCTGACGCCCGCCGCGTTGTCCCATGTCAGGCGCGATATCGGCTTCGGCAATTCCTGCAGCCATCCGTTGTTGGCGAAACGCCCGTCGAATACAGTGGGATCCGCGCAAAAGACGCTTTCCATTTCGCTCGACGGAGACGAGCGATCGCCGATCTGAAAACTCGAAAGCAGTTTCGGCGTCCGCACTGGGAAGGCGGAGTCCGGGACAACGCCTTTCTGCACGGCTTGCCGCCACACCGATTCGAAGCGACTGTCGCCGATTTGCCGGCGCCAGTATTCGCGCGTGATGTCGTATCCGGATTGAAGCGTGTTGCCGAGAGCCGCAGACATCAACTCGGCGCCAGACTTCCCTCCATAGAGCGGATTGATCAGTGGCTGAATGATGCTGGCCGTACCATCGTAGGCGCGCACGTCTCCCCAGGATTCCAGGTAATGCGCTTCGGGTATATGCCAATGGCAGCGTTCGGATGTTTCGTCGTCATACAATCCCAGGTGCATTCGGAAGCGGACTTTGTCCATACCCGACCCAAAGTCGAAATCCGCTGGAGCGGTATACACGGGGTTCCCTCCGAGTATGAGGAGCACATCGACGGACCCGGTCCGCATCTGCTCGCACAGGCTCCGCATGGAAATCCATTGATCTCCCGGGTTTTCTTCGACCGGATCGGTGTGCACCACGGTGGCTCCGGTATTGTTCAGCTGATGGTTGATGGAATGAAGCAGCGCATGGACCTCCGGACTCTGGCCGGGACCGGCAATCACAAGGCTCGCACCAGCATGACGTTTAAGATCGGCGACGACGCCGTCGAGCCATGGCCATGTTTCGCCCGGCATCGCGACTCCCTGAACTCCGCAACGTTGTGCGACCGCACGCGTGACGTTTCCGATATCGGAACGCCGCATCGGAAACCGGTGATCCGCCATAGCTCCGGTGATCGTCACGGCGGGTTCGGCAACATACAGGCGATTCATGGAAGTGCCGGCTGTCACACTGCGGCGTTGCGAGAATTCCCGGGCAATGCGAATTCGTCCCGGACCCGCCGACAGAAAATCGCTGTCGAGTGAGAGAATCACATCGGCCCTATCGAAGCGATATTGCGTGTCAAAAAACGCGCCAAATGCCAGCTGCGAGCCGGCGCGGAGATTGTCGCAGCCGATGGGTTCGTAGGAAATCCATTGAGCCCGGGGGAATTTCTGCAGAACAACTCGAATCTGTGATGCCAGAACCGGCGATGTGACCGTTTCGGTCAGTATTCGAAGCTTCGCGCCGTCGTTGGCGCCCGCCAAGTCAAGTTCTGCGGACAACGCGCGCAGGAATGCGTCGAAGGTGCTGATTCGGCCATCGCGTGTGACGGCCTTTGATCGATCAGGATCGTAAAGGTCGAGGACGGATGCCTGCGCAAACACATCTGAGGCTCCCAGACTTGCAGGATGATCCGGATTGCCATCGACTTTCGTTGGCCGTCCCATCGTGCTGGTGGCGATCAACCCGATGCCGTATCCGGCATGCGGCATGGATGTTGCGAAATACTCCGGTTTTCCGGCGACGAGATTTTCCGGCGGCATGACGTATGGAACAATTTTCTCCGGCGGCGCCGACGAACACGCGGGAATCCCCGCCAGCGCCAGAGATGCTGCCATTAAACGGAGGAACTGCCGGCGATCGGGCGCTTCCGCCAGGGCGTTGGCCTGACGCGGATATTCATGTCGGAGATATTCGGTGAACGTTGCCGAATCGGCCAGCTCTTCCAAGCTGCGCCAGAAGCGCGGCCCGTTCTCGCTGGCAAGACTCGAGCGGATTGCGGCCAGATCGAATGAAAGATTTCGCGGACCTTTCGAATCCATAAAGTCGGTTTCGTTACCGATGGCACGTCGAACAGTTCGTCAGTTTTTCAGTCGAGATAATCTTGTATGTGGCTGCCAGCTTCTGCCCGAAATCCTGCTGGCCTGCCGGTGGCTGCCAATGCAGGGCAAATACCTGCTCGCGCGGCCGGATATAACGGGCAGGATTCCTGTGGCATTCCAGACACCATTCCATCGATAGGGAGTTCTCGCGCCACATCAGCGGCATGGCATCCACCTGTCCATGACAGGTCACGCAGCCCACTCCCTTCGCGAGATGGATGCTGTGATCGAAATAAACGTAGTCTGGCAGCGCGTTGACGCGCGTCCATTCGATGGAGGTGTTGTTTCGAAAGCTGGCGCGGACAGGTTCCAGTTCCGGACTATCGGACCAGATCTGGGAGTGGCAATTCATGCAGGTCTTCGTGGAAGGAATTCCGGCAAAGGCGCTTTGTTCCACCGAGGAGTGACAGTACCTGCAATCGATTCCAATATCGCCGACGTGATGTTTATGACTGAAAGGTACGGGCTGAAGTCGCACCACTCCTGCTTCGGTAAGATAAGGGGAGCGCACAATCTCCATGATCGTCAGGGCCACAGCGCCGACAATGAAAACGGCCCCGAATATCGTGACCCGGGACAGGAAATTCATCCGCCGGCTGAAAGTCTGGCTCATTATGGAGTGACCCACCGATTCAGGCCGCGCCGAATCAAATTCGTCGAGACGCCGTATACCAGATGGGAGGCGAGTCCCATGGCGTGAGCGCGTGCCGGAGTAAGCGTTGCAGAATCAGACAGTCCCAGCGCCGGCACGGCGGCTTCATCGGCCGCGGCGCAAAGCGCCATACCAAAAGGCAAACTGGCGGCGGGGGATACTTTCGGCTGCATTTCCGCCACGAAACCATAGGCCGTCCCCATCGCCGTTCCAAATCCGTAAAGAACGAATTGCCCGCGAGTTTCTTTCGTTCTGAAGCGATCGCGTGCCGACTCATCACAATACGCAGAGCCCCGCCAGCCCACCAACGAGGGCGCCGCGCCAGCAGTGTGATTTCATGTTGTCGACTCCTTCCCGAGACTAAGCACTTTCTGCTCCACTCCAGTCTGAGAAGCCCGTGGCGAAAGGAACGGTAGCGCAGTTCCTTTTTCGAAATTCCGTTACCACTTTGAGGATTTGATTTACCGCGGCCCTGAGAGCCGCTGCCATCTTCGAATTCAGTTTCCGCTTTGTACGAGCACACAACTCCGGTATAGATTTCCATAACTGATGCAGAATTCGATTTTACTGACTCTGGGCCTTGGGTTTGGGCTGGGACTCAAGCACGCCATCGAAGCGGACCACCTTGCCGCGGTTTCCACGATCGTCAGCGAAAGGCGGTCTGTTTGGGAAGCTGCCCGAGTGGGCGCGCTCTGGGGCCTCGGCCACACGACTTCGCTTTTGTTCGCGGGACTGCTGGTTATTGTCCTTGGCATCGCCATCCCCGAGCCTGTTGCCGATGCGTTGGAAATCTGCATCGCGGTGATGATCATTACTCTCGGAGCACGGCTGTTGTATCTCATGCTGCGAAAAAGCCCCCGAGTCCACGTACACGCGCATTCGCACGAAGGCTGGCGGCACCTTCATCTTCACTATCACGGAAATCATGACGGGCATCCGCCGATGCGGACTCACGAAGGCTCACACAGCGGTCTCTCACGCTGGCGGACATTTCTTGTTGGAGTTCTGCACGGGCTCGCGGGATCAGCAGCGCTGACGCTGCTGGTGCTCACAGAGGTCATTCGGAATGGTTCCCCCGTGCTGGGCTTGTCGTACCTTCTGATCTTTGGGATCGGATCCATCTGCGGAATGCTGATCATGAGCAGCCTGATCGGGCTTCCATTTGCGTTGAGTTCCAGATTGCCCAATCGCCTGCCCGGTGTTCTCCAGTTTTCCACGGCTGCCTCAAGCGTCGTTTTCGGCATCTGCTACGGCTGGCAAATCATTTCCTGATTGGCAGGTGTGGCTTATACTTTCGGCTATGCCTAAGGACAAGAAGAACCTGCAGGTAAGATGTCCATGTTGTGACGCCATGCTCACCGTCGATCCTTCCAGCGGCGATATCCTGTTTACCGAAAAGCCAAGAAAGAAAGGGCTCTCGTTTGAAGACGCTATCCATGATCTCCACAGGGAGAAGGAAACCGCGGACGATCGTTTCCGGGATGCTTTTGAAAAAGAGAGTTCACGGCTGAAGTCTATTGAAGGGAAGTTTCAGGAAGCGCTGAAGCGGAAGGATGAACTGGAAGACGCCGTCAACCCGCTGGATTTTGACTGATCCATCGGAGGAAGACTTTCGGGGATGGATATCGACCGGTCAGGGCACGGATTGAGGGAATCGTGAAATCGGACAATTTCG
>Ga0163163_10002443_pt1 | contig 15723 bp, 15 predicted proteins | sample S65metaG_FD_119766 | JGI IMG/M metagenome (GOLD analysis project Ga0163163, IMG submission 119766) | Switchgrass rhizosphere microbial communities from Kellogg Biological Station, Michigan, USA - S6-5 metaG | ecosystem: Host-associated > Plants > Roots > Rhizosphere > Soil | place: USA... | reverse complement strand
GTCGCTCAGCGCCACAATTTGCCAGCCGTTCGGGTGATTGAACACAACGGCACAATGAACGAAAAAGCAGGCAAGTACCGCGGCATGACGGTCATGGAAACCCGCAAGGCTGTTGTTGAAGCCTTGAAAGAAAAAGGCCTGCTTATTAAGGTGGATGAAAAGTACCATAACAGAGTAGGGAAGTGCTATAAATGCGGCACCATCATCGAGCCAATGCTGATGGAGCAGTGGTTTATTGATATGCAACCGCTGGCCAAACGGGCAATCGAAACACTTGAAAAGGGTGAAATTACCTTCTTCCCTAAAACCAAACAGGACCAACTAGTTAACTACCTAAAAGGTTTAAGAGATTGGAACATTAGTCGTCAGATTGCTTGGGGGATTCCGATCCCGGCTTTTCAGAACGTCAACGACACAGACGATTGGATTTTTGACACCAACGTAGACCAGGAAATCATTGAAAAAGACGGCAAAACTTACCGCCGCGACCCGGATGTTTTTGACACGTGGTTTAGCAGTTCCAGTTGGCCATTCGCTACACTCGGCTACCCAGACAGTGATGATTTTAAGGACTTTTACCCCTTAAGTATGATGGAAACGGGCGGCGAGATTTTGTACCCATGGGTTAGCCGCATGATCATGCTGGGGCTTTATATGACCGACAAGGTGCCGTTTAAAGAAGTCTATATCCACGGCTACGTGATGGCTGAAGACGGCTCCAAAATGAGTAAGTCTATCGGCAACGTGGTTGACCCATTTCCAGTTATTGCCGAGTACGGCTCCGACGCGCTCCGCATGGGCATAGTTTCTGGCCGCAGCCCAGCCGTAAACCGCGGTTATGATACCCGCAAAGTAGAGGAGGCTAGGAACTTCTGCAACAAACTCTGGAACGTGGCCCGCTACATTGAGGACGTGATTGGCGATAATTTTGAGGCTCGTCATAACCCAGAACCAATCACCATTGCTGATCACTGGATGTTGAATAAATTACAACATTTAACAGATAAGATTAGTAAAGATTTAGACAATTACCGCTTCTCTGAAGCCGCCGATAGCGTTTACCATTTGCTGTGGGATGACTTTGCCGACTGGTATCTGGAAGCAGGCAAGGGAAGTCCGAATCACGGTCTGCTGGCTTATGGGCTGGAGACTATTTTAAAGCTCGCTCACCCGTTTGCGCCGTTTGTAACCGAAACCATTTGGCAAACGCTTCACGGCTCACAGACCAGCCAGGCCGCCTCCGAGCAAAGCTCGAAGCCTGCTGGCCTTTCGGGCTCGGATGACGATTTTTCTCTCCGTTCCTCGCCAGAAGTACCATCTGTACATCTTGCTCCGGTACTCAAGAAGAAATCGCCCCCGAGCTCCGAATCTGAGACCCGTGAGAGTCTTTTGATGACATCTGAATGGCCAAAAATTGACCTAAAAACAGATAAGACTAAGGCCAAAGACTTTGAGACTGCCATGGCAGTTATTGTGGAGTGCCGTAATATTATCGCCAATGTTGGCTTAAGCAAGCCAATCTTAGGCTATAGCAACTCAGCGTTTATGGAAGAGCAGGGTGGTTTAATCGCCCGTCTGAGCCGTTTAGGGGGCGTAGAACAGGGTGAAAGTCCGCCAGCCGGCGGAACGGGCCTAAAACTTACCAGTGTGCCGTTTGAAGCCTGGCTGAGCGTCGATCAAAAGACGGCCGAAAAATACTTAAGCCAGCTAGAAGAAAAACAGACTGCCACCGCTGAAAGCGTCGAGCGTTTGAAAGCCCGCCTCACCAACAAGTCATACGTAGATAACGCCCCAGAGAAGTTAGTGGCTGAAACTAAGACCCAGTTAGAAGAATCAGAAGAGCGCCTAAAACAGATCACCGCCGAGATTGACAGCTTTAACTTAACTAATTGAGCTCTAAGGCTTGGCGGACACGTTCGGCCGATTCTTCCGGCCTAAAATCATCAAACCACATGACGTGCCACCCCAGTTTTTCGGCAGCCATTAGGTTGGTTCTAGAATCATCTACCAGCAAGATTTCCTCTGGTGGGACCTGGGCGGCGGCCATGGCGGCGTCGTAAATTTCTTTTTCTGGCTTGATCGCGCCCACCTCTGATGAATCAATGATAGCGTCATAGTGGATGTTGGGCAGCAGGCCGTTTTGCTTCATGGCAGGGATAAAGCCCGGCATGATGTTGCTAAGTAGGCCCACCCGGTAATTATCGGCCGCCCAAGTGATTACTTCGTGCATTTCCTTGATGGCATCAACAGTACCCATGTAGTACTTTTGCCAATCCAAATTGTCCGATCCTATCTGTTGAGCCAGGGCTTGGTTAAATTCTTCCAGTGTCATTTCGCCGCGGCAGACGGCATCGTTATAGTGCCAAAAGGTGGTTTCGATGGTATCAGCAGAAGCACCAGTATCGTGCGCCAGCTGGGTGAAAGCGCGGTGGAAAAAGCGCACCAAGCAGCCGTTAATATCAAAAAAGATAAAGCTGACCCCCGTTTTACTGCGACCCTTGCTAGAACGAGGTTCGTCACTAGCCGGTTCTTCCTTATGCTGTCCGCCCATCATCGTCTCGAGCGAAAGCCCCAGGACCTCTGATAAACGCTGCACCGTAAAGAAAGACGGCGCCCGGATCGCGCCACGCTCGATTTTTGCCAACGTCGAATAAGAAATATCAGCTTTCTGACACAATTCCTGCTGTGTTAACCCCGCTTTTTGGCGCGCAGCCTGCAAAAGCCGGCCCAAACCCTGCTCATCCATAGGTACTATAATACTAGTTAGGATTTAAAAAAGCGACAGAAGTAGCCATTTAATGCTAGTTTAGTCACTTTTCTCTAATAAAACTACTTGCTGATCATGCCCAAAATAAAAATCGCCACCATAAAAATACAGGCACCGGCCACCAGGGCGCCGATGGCTGCATTTTTTGCATTTCCACCACTGTTACGACTTAGTTTTGTATAGATCCAACCGGCACAACCAATAGCTAATACAAGGGCAATTAACCCATTTCCAACCATCAAAGTTTTACACTGTTTTTCATATTTAAATTATAGCATTGAAACACTGGTGTTATGATTATGCTTATGAATATACTTCGTAGACTTTTTTTAAGCCTACTCGCCGGGCTTTTGAGTGCGAGCTTGTTTGGGTTAGCTTGGTCAAACATTACAATTTCTACAATTCATAACCGTACAACAGTCAAGAGCTGGTTCGACAAGAGCGATTTTTATAACAAAATTGTCGATGTTGTTCTTGAAAATGCCAAGGATAGCGGAGAAAACAGCAATGGTTTGCCGATTAATGACCCCAAGCTGCAGGCCGTTGCAAAACAGGCATTTACACCTGAACTCCTAAAAAACAGCGTTAACTCTATCTTGGACGGCAGTTATAACTGGCTAGACGGCTCAAAGCAAAATCTTGATTTTAAGATAGATTTGACTAACGCTAAGCAGCAATTAGCAACTGGGCTTGGGAATTACGTTACGGAACGGGCGGCAGCTTTGCCGGCCTGTCCTGGCGGAACTGACATAAGTAATTTTGATGGTTTTAACGCCACCTGTTTGCCAGCTGGGCTTTCTGCTCAAGCGGCAGGCGATAAAGCACGTGACGATCTTTTGAAACAGGATTTCCTAAAGAACCCTGTCATTACGGCTGATTCGATTAACTTAAGTAAAGATAAAAACGCCCCGGCTACTACTTCCAAAGTAACGGAAGATAAAAAAGCTCAGATAACTCGGACCGCCTACCAGCGCAGCTCCGGACTCCCCATTATTTTGGCAGTTGTCTCTGTTCTTTTGGCACTAGCAATTGTATTTATTAGCAGCGAAAAGTTCAAAGGTGTTAGACGAGTAGGCTACATATTGATCGTCAATGGGGTGATACTTTTGGTTATATATCTTGTGCTTAACAAAGCATTTTCGGTGGCCAGCACCAAAATTCAATCTGGCCATAGTAACTTCAAAGCAGCCAGTCTAGGCATTAGTTTTGCTAAGGTAGTTCTAAATAGCGTTCAACATGTCATGATCTGGTATATCTTGGCTTACATAATCCTTGGAGTAGCAGCCATTGTCGCAAGCAAAATGATGACTAAAGGTAGCAAACCAGCTCACGCCGCTGCCCCCACAGATACACCAGAACCCAGGCATGCCGATCTGACTCCAATAACTGAAGAAGAGAAGTCCGCAACACATAAGGAAAAAGAAGAAGACAAAAAGTCCGAGGCCAACGAAAAGCCTGAAGAAAAGTAAGGGGGTCCCCATGAAACCTGTTTCATGGGGTAAAGGAGTGAGCTATAGAACATCCCGCTAGGATTTGAGCTACTTGTTCGCTCAAATACAGCGGGATGTTCTTAGGCTTGCGACGTGGCGGAGAGGGAGAGATTCGAACTCTCGATGACGTTGCCGCCATACCGGTTTTCGAGACCAGCGCACTAGACCAACTATGCGACCTCTCCTTGACAGATGTAAGTATACCTTATTGGCCCCGCTCCAGCACTAGCATTTCTCTCTGATACATGATAGAATTACCTCTGTTTTGCGTACCCGTAGCTCAGCTGGATAGAGCGTCAGTTTGCGGTACTGAAGGTCGTAGGTTCGAATCCTGTCGGGTACACCAAAATGAGAGCCCCTCCCAAAGGAGGGGTTTTCTTTTTGGTCATTCGCCCGGATTTGAACACTTTCGACCTTCAGCAGAAGGTCGCAGGCTTTAACAGCCACTGGCTGTTAAAGTTTTCCTTTGGCACCCAGCGCCTATCTCAGGTGCTGGGATGCAAATAAAACTTGCTCGCAAGGTTTTATTTATATATCGTCATGCGAATCCTGTCCCAGTACACCAAGAAAAAAGTCTCACTTGTAGTGAGGCTTTTTTTTAATTTAGTCTTATCTCTCCATTTACTAATACTCAATAATATGTTATGATTTATAAAACGTCTTGAGGTTTTTTACTTATGGCTTTGTATGAACGTAAACAAGTCCCTTATATTGTCACCGCTGGTGGTTGGGCGCGTAGTGGCAAGGGTACTAGTATGGTTCATTTAAAGAGTCGTCTGGAAGGCCGGGGTAGAAGTGTGGCGCTTATTGATCAAGGCATAAAATTTAGAGCTATAGGAGAAGTTGCTGGCAGTATGCGCCAGCTTGAAGGCGGTACCAGTGCTCTCAATAATTTTATCCAGTCGGATAGAGCCCAAAAATCAACACTCTCAGTGCTAGCGGAAGTTTCGACCATGACTGATACCGAGGTTAAGGCCCGTCTATATACTCCTAATGCTTCCAAGGCTGCCGGCAGGGTAGGCAGCGTCCCCGCCTCTCATGAAGTAGCGGTTGGACTATTACGCACTCAGGTACAAACCGCAACTGAAGCCGGGACAGAACTAATTCTGATTGATGGCCGTTCAATTGAAACACACGCGAAGCGATTTACTGAAGAGGGGATCGCGAAGTTTGTTATGGGTTGGTTCTTTAAGTGTGCCCCGGCAATTGCAGCTAGACGAAGCCTGGGACTATTTGGGGAATTTGAACACTTATCGGCCGAGGAAAAGGAAGCATTGTTGTCCGAAGTATTGAATATTAGCGATCGCAATAAGTCTGATTCCTTACGTGCCGTTGATCCGTTACGCGAACCATCAGGTCACGCATATCACCTTGATCTTTCAACCTATGGTCTACCAGGCTCAGAAGTGCCATACAAAATAGCCAATGACATTCTCAATCATGGCAAAGTGGCTTTGGTGGACACCTCATACACAGGTTCAGCCCTTGAAATGACAGGCCCCGTAACGCAACTTTCGATGTTTTGTTTGTTCCACCGTGGGCCTCTATCTCACGCAGATGTCGGTATAGGCGTTGTGTCTTCCGGCCAATAACTCCTGGTATTGTTCGTTTTTTGCTAGAACCGGACGCGGCGGCTGAAGTTGTCGATTATGTCTTGCTTATGCTCTTCGTAAGGTAGGTAGTCGGCCAGAACTTCTACAATTTTCTTCTCGTCCTCTGGGGCGTAGTGGATAGCCATAGCCGGCATAAAACGGCGCAGTGACAGTAGAGAAATATGACTAAAGGCCCCTTCCTGAACTAGAGAAAAAGATTTAAAACTAGTGTAAGGATAAGATTTATCACCTAAATGAATGCCGCTTCTGTCCAGCCTATATTCAAGCGTTTGCGGTTGGCGAGCTGCAAAAACACCTACACAGACCCCTATAATAAGAATTACGATTAGCGAAATAAGATCGTGCGTTAAAAAGTAGATCCCAACGCCAAGCAATAAGGCAGCCAGGCCCAGGCTCACGAACCAACCAATATTTTTAGGATTAGCGATGTATTCTGAGGCCGTCCAGCTAACGGCCGCTTCAGAGGCTTGAGCTGTTGGAGCAGAGTCATAAGATGGGGCAGGGGCTCCAGAATCGGGCTTATACGCCCATGCAGCCTGTTCGTTACCCTCTTTCGTTTGCTCCTCTTGCATAAGCGTATTGTACCACTTTTTACCCCGGTGGAAGCTTTTCTGAGCCCAGAGTGACAAGTTATTGATCAGCTGGTATAATTCATCCCTGTTACACCAGATATGCGGAGAGGTACCCAAGTGGCTCAAGGGGACGGTTTGCTAAATCGTTAGGGGGGAGAAATCTCCCGCGAGGGTTCGAATCCCTCCTTCTCCGCCAAACTAAAAAGATCTACCCCAAGGGATAGATCTTTTTAGTTTTTTGGGTGAGGATTCGAACGGGAGCGCCAGTGGCGCTCCCCGACCCGAAGGGCGAATCCCTGGGTCACCAACTTTATTTATTTACCCCTGTTAATATAACTTGTCATCAGGTATAATCATTTTCGATGGAGAGGTGGCCGAGTGGTTGAAGGCACTAGTCTTGAAAACTGGCGTGCCCGCAAGGGTACCGTGGGTTCGAATCCCACCCTCTCCGCCAAACTAAAATGCCTAGGCGAAAGCTTGGGCATTTTAGTTTGTTGGGTAGAGAAGGAGTGGGATTCGAACGACAGAGCCCTGCGGGCTCTGGCCGCCTGAAACCCGCAAGGGTTGGAATAGCAAAACTATTTTTGTTTTGCGTGCCAAGGTCGAATCCCACCCTCTCCGCCAATAAAAAAGCTCTGCCCCGAAGATAGAGCTTTTTTAAATTGCCTGAGCGAAGACAGCCGCCGAAACTGAGGCAGCACCAGCCCGTCTTAAAGTTAACCCGGCTGCTTCAAGAGTTGAGCCCGTAGTGGTAACGTCGTCTACCAAAAGAATGTTGGCGTCTTTTATAACAGATAAGGAAAGTGCACGGTAAGCGTTTTTCATCTGTTGTTCGCGGACGCTGCGACTGGCGCCAACCTGACGTTGCTGACCAATTCTAGCGAGAGCGTGAATATGTGGCAGATTAAGAAGTTTAGACAGCTCACGAGCTAACAAAGCGGACTGATCAAAACCGCGTTGGCGCGCATGAGAAGTAGCGGCGGGTACATGAACGATAACAGTATTTTTTGGCAGGGGAGGCAATAAGCCCGCTATTTCCCGGGCAATGGGCCGAGCAGCTGATTTAGTGAAAGAAAATTTGAGGGCGTAGATAAGATTTTTGGCAAGTTGATCGTATTCTGTGCGTGTAAAAACATACTTGAGTACAGAATGCCGGCGGCAACTGAGGCAAGTCTTGTATCCGGCCATTTGTTTGAAACAGCGGTAACAGCGCTCCGGTAATTTTTGTAATTTAACAGATGAACAAGCCACGCAAAGCAGGCTGCCTTCGGCTCCACAAACCAGGCACTCGTCGGGCGCGATTAACGTAAAAAAGTGTTCGATAATTTTCATGACGCTTATGTTGTGTATCTTATGTTGTAAATATGTGGACAAAACCGTTGCACGCTGTAACAACTCTAGCTATACTAGGCCTAAGATAAAAAATCAAATTTTTGTCTTTAGATAACGGGAGGATGTTTAAATGGCACGACAGAATAGGGACGACGACCTCTTGATGGAAGACGAGTTGACTGCTGCGTTTCTAGGTGATGAAGATACTACTGTGGCGCCTGTTGCCCAGCCTCAAGATGATCAATCTGGCGCAACACCTACTGCAGCCGATTGGGATGACGAAGAGCCAGTACCTGGTCAATTGGCTGTTGACGTTTATGAAACTAAAGACAAATTGGTTGTTAAAGCTCGCACCGCCGGAGTTAACAAAAACGAGCTTGATGTCAGTATTTCCGATAATACGTTAAGCATTCGTGGTACTTTGAGTGCTGGTAACGAAGACGACGTAGAGAATTACTTTGTTCAAGAATGTTATTGGGGTGAATTTAGCCGCTCTATTGCACTACCTGTACCTGTTAAAGAAGAAGAGATCGAAGCACTTTTGAAGGACGGCGTCCTTACTATCTCCTTTGCAAAGGTGAAGCAGGACACAGTGAAGAAGATTGAAATAAATTAAAGCTTTCTGATCTTAGAAACGTTAAAGGAGCTGAGAAGCTCCTTTTTCTTCCCCTTCTTTGGAAACCCAAAGAAGCAAAGGTTTCAGCTTTTGGATGACAAAAGCTGAGCAAAACCACCGGGCCAATTCCCGCTCGGTCAGGCTCTAGTCAAAGGATACAACAGCCGAACATGACTCCCTACGGTCGGCCCATGAAGTTTTCCATCTGAGTTCATGGGCCAGATGTTCGTCAATAGTTGTATCTTTGACGAGCCTGAGCCGCAGCAGGAATCGATGCCCGGACCCACTAGACCATGGTGGCCCTTACGGGCCTATTTACATACATAAAACATTTAAACTGTGGGTTCTTGATAAGCCTTTGTGGGTTTCGTCAGGCTAGTGCAGTTTGGACGAATAACCGAGCACGAAAGTTGAGACGTATTTAAATACGTCGAGACTTTCTGACGCAGGTTTTCGTTCAAAATGTGCAGCCTGCGAAGGCCACAAAACTATTGAGTAATCTTAGTCAGAACAAATCTAACCATGAATTGGGCGAGAGCAACCACCACAATGCCAATAAGAGCATAGACGATGGTATTTTTAGCGCCTGAGACGTTTCCGGAGTCGCCACCGCTCGTTATGTACTTAAGACCGCCGTAGATGATCATGATGACCGAAACAACGCCTACAATCAACGAGAAGAAGTTAATGACGGTATGCAGGATGTCGTTAATCTTCTGCTGAGCCTGTTGATCGGTTATGCCACTGGTACAGCTGCTGTTTACATCTAAATTAGCGCCAGCACAGAGATTCTGTTGGATTCCATCGGCAGCTGAAGCTACAGAGGCGAAAGCCAATGGCATAGAGAGACCTAGGAGAAGTGTAATTGAAAGTAAAGCTTTCCTAAGCATCTGTTGAATCCGATTAAGCTGTTGCTTTGGCTAGTACGAAACGGACAATGACTTGAGCAAGGGCAACGATGACCAGACCAATAAGTGCGTAGACTATGGTATTTTTGGCGCTGCCGACACTACTGTCGTTGCCGCCGGAAGTAACATACTTGAAACCACCGTAGATGATCATGATGATTGAAACTGCGCCAACTATGAGAGAGAACAGGTTTATGACTGTATGAATTACATTGTTAATACTTGTATTAGATGATGAGTCTGACGTACAGGTCGTATTTGCGGCGCTTGGATCTGTAACGTCGCCACCATTGGCATTATCCAAGCCGTTACACAAAGCGTTTGTGGTTGCGGTGTTGTGGGGGTCAACGGCGTGAGCAGTTGCTGTAGCCAATACAGGCGTAAGCACTAAAGTGCTGGCTGCTAGAGTAACTATGATTTCTTTTAGCTTTTTAAACATCGTGATGAATTCCTTCTTAGTTATTAGACTTACGTTTATTTATAGCACCTTTGGCTCAGATATATCAAGTTTTTCACCTTAAGACGAACAGGCGGCTCCGTTTTGTGAACAGTTAGCACTCGGAGATGAGCTAGGGGTTGCGGTTGTACTAGTAATTACGAATCGCACCAGAATTTGTGCCATGGCGGCGATCACCACACCTATCAAAGCGTATACAAGAGTATCTTTAGCGGACTTAACCTTACCACTATCACCACCAGCGGTCATATATTTAAAACCACTGACAATTACCAGTATTACCGATAGAACGCCCACTAAGTAAGACATTATTGATATGACGGCATGGATAACATTATTAACACTCGGGGAACTGCTGTCTTCGGCACAACCGTTATTGGCATCAGTAGTCAGGCCAATGCCACCACAAACAGCATCTTTAGATGTAGCCGCGTAACTATAGCCTACGGCTAGCATGGGAGCAAATATTAGACTTAAAGTTGCGACCAGATAGGCAATTTTCTTTAGCATGTTTCTATTGTCTCCTAAAGTCTATTAATTACAAAAGTAATGATGGCTCTTGAAAGCAAAAATACCGCTACGCCAATTAAAGCGTAGGTGATGGTGTTTTTGGCCGATGATACTCCATTACTATTCCCGCCAGATGTAATATACTTGATGCTACCAAGCAAAATCATGATGATTGAAGCAGCACCAATAAGATAAGAAAATATGTTTATGGCCTTAGAAAGAGCACCATCTTTGCCAGAGATTGGGTTTTTAGTGCCATCGGCCTGACAAACCGAAGAAGAAGACCCGTCTTGGCAAACACCGGAAAAGGGGTTTAGAGGAACGCAGTCGCTGGTAGATGAGGCGGTGGTTCCATCGGCACAAGTAATGTCGGCAGCGTGGACGCTAGGCGTAGCTAGACCCAGTATAACCACTAAGATGTTAATAGCTACGATTAAGCGTTTCATTAGAAATTACCCACTACAAAAGTCACGATCCCAAAAGCTGCCATAGATATCACCAAGCCAATAGAGGCGTAAATAATGGCGTCTCGAGCTTTGGCGATGTCTTGCGGGTTACCGCGTGATACCACCATCCTAAAAGATGAGATCACAATAACTAAAAGCGCGGTGCCAGCCAAGATTCCTAAGAAAGTCTGGATACCTTTATGTAGGGTCCCGTTAGTAAGGCTTGAGCGGGGCAGGGTCGTAGGGCCTATATCGATCGCGGCCAAAATGTGTAAAAAGCTAGGATTCATCTTGTGGTCAACGTATTCGCTATAAATGATACAGCCGCGGCAGCCACAATACTAATCACCAGGCCAATTAGAGAATTGGTGATGGTTTGACGGCTTGTCTTGGTTTTTTCCGGTTCACCCTGTGAGGTTATGTATTTGAAGCCACCATAAAGTACAAAGACTACCGCAACCGTACCAGATAAACGCAGCATAAGTTCCAAAATCGCCAAGGCGATCAAGGGGATGGCTTTTTGCCAATCAAGACTACCGGTACTAGGGTCTTTTGGTCCAATTACAGCACATTTATCGTTATCCTCCAAGCCAATATCAAGATAGGCATACCAGGCCGGCAAGCCCAGAAAGTAGCCGGTATTATCACAACTTGGGTCAACAGTTGCTGCTGCTGTAGCGGGCAGAAAGCTGACGGTTACCAGCAAAAGGGGGGTAGCCAAAGAAATGGAGATAAGTAGCCTTTTTAATAACTTCATAAGACACCGCCAGGCACAACCCACTGAAGGAAGGCATAAGTGAAGATGAATAGAGCCAGGGACAAAACACCATTGAAAATACGTTTTTTTGCAGCTTGGACCTTAGACGGATCACCGCTTGAGGTCGAGTACTGAATTCCGCCGGCGATTATAACCGCGGTTACTACTACTCCTACCAAGGCAGAAAGTAGATTAATGAAGATAACTATATATTTTACAATGCCACAATTATCCCTGTTTAACTGACTGCTGCCGCAATCATTTACATGCCCAGTTGGCTCGGCAACATCTGTATCTTTGGTTGAAGTTGATGGAGTGTTATAGCCACCGTGTTGCTGGTTTTTACAGGCAGTATCGAAATCAGTAGTTGCACCGGAAACAGTTATAGTCTGACCGTCGCTACAAATAATCGACTGCGTGGGATCCGCATGGGCGGACATCGTTCCTAGAATAAACGTTAGAACGAAGAGAGCCAAAACGAGACTAAATTTACTAAGTTTTTGTATCTGTTTATTAATCATCTTAATGCTTATTTTACTTCATAACTGGAAAAGGTGTCAAAACGATAGCTTTCGAAGCAAACTAAGGATAAGCATTGTTTTGGCTATACGATAGGTGACTGTTAAAATAAAGGTAACATGAACCCACAGGTCCAGTACGGCTATGCCCAATCCCAAAAAACTCAAAACCCTCGTAGAAGACTTATTGTTATAGGCGTACTTATGCTTGGACTCCTTTTAGCCATTACCATAATCATAAAAATCCTCAATCCTAGTCCAGAGAAAAAGGCCGAAAACCTTACGCAACAGTTTTTCGAAGAATTCGTTTTTGAAGGTAACGCAACCAAGGCATACGAGCTAACAAACGCTTCCTTCAAGAGTACAACTAATCTCGAGACGTTTTCCGCAGACTCGACTCGGCTACATAAATTTTACACGCAAAAATTTAAACGAACAGGTGTCAAAACCTATAATGGGAGTCTGGTCGTCATATATTCGGCCGCCGGCTCGGACGGAAACTATATAGCTGAAGCCGGGACAATCGAGGACAAAAGCGGCATAAAGATCCAATATTATAATATAGCTAGGAAGTTTTGATGAAACTTACTAAGATTACCAGTTCAGCAGTACGCTATGGTGGTTTACTCATAGTACCGGTTTTGTTTCTGACAACTCTGAGCAGCATTTTCTTAAAACCTTCACAAGCTTCTGCAACCCCTATAACCTTGCCCAGTACTCTTCTTAACAACCAAGTTAAAGGCAGCGGTTGTGATATTAAATACATACGTGACCTTGCCCCCACTTTAACTGCTCCCGAGAACCGTGTAGGGCCTTTGGTAACTTATGATTCCAACCAATACAGCACGAACGCCATGGTCCCTGTTGATGGGAATACCGCATACGCAAAATTCGTGAACAGCAAAGGCACTAAACAGGTTCAAACTGAGAGTGATTGGGACGATTTAGTTGCACCCATTCTTAAGCAAACACCTTTTAATAACTCCTTATTTGGGCTAGAGATTGGTGGCTCAAGCAACTGTTCTTACAAAATGGTGGCTTATCCGCCAAGTAACTTCCTGAGTAATTTAAAGAGTGCTAACCAATGGACCTTGTTCACTTCCGATAACATGTTCAGCGGGCTGAAAACACAACAGTCACTAGACGCAGTTGTCCCTAAAGGTGCTGAGATCGGAACCGTAACAGTAGATGCTAACGGTGCTGTCACTAATATCTCGATGAATTTTAACTTCTTACCATCTGCTGTTAATACACCCTTCTCCAATCTAACTAATATAGACTCGCTGGGCCTCTACAAAACTTGGCTCACCCAGCTTGGTGGTGGCGGAAGTGGTGGTGGCGGAACTTTGCCCCCACCACAGGGCGGCATTACAGATGGTATAACTAAGATCACGGTTGCAACTTTTAGTTATTTTTCAGCAGGCCAGATTAACGTACACCTGGAAGGGACCACGCTATATGGCGGTGCCGCTTATCCCATTGGAGCAGCGGGGAACGGTATTGATCTAGCACTTTACGATAAAGATCCAAAGGACAAGATAAATCAATACGTTACCCACTTAGATAAGTGTAATACAACCCTTGATCTTGGTAGCCAAGCCGATGACACACTAAGTAACCCAAAAGCAACTTACTCTTTGGCTAGCGCGAAAAGCTTTAATGCCCAGATTGACGACACAAACCTTAAGGGCGCCGGTGGCACTGGCCAGTGCGCAACCCTCGTTAATACCGGCGGTGATAGTACAGTAGTAAAATCGTTGCCAAATCCTAACGGTGCTCCTCCTGGCGTATTCGCTGGCTATCTCATTCAAAACCCAATATCTGACAGTACTTATAGAAGGAGTCAGTACGAATATTTCTATACTGCCGCTGATACTATCCAAAAGATATCGGACAAAAGCGTTTATAAGAAAGTTACTGTGCCATCAAATATCGGTAATGGCAGTCCTGTTTTTGGTCAAAACGGCGCGACCTGTGGCAGCATCTTGTACGTTATTACTGACCCCTCTAAACCCTGGATTATGTCAGAGTGGGATTCGCAGTCTGGGACCAACGATTGTAGTGACTATAAGGAATCGACTAAAGGCATCATTCAGCTTGTTTTGTCATCCGACAAAGCCGTTGGGCTAGTTCAGAGCACCGATCCCAATTCCGATACAGCTACACCAAACGGTGGGGTAGGCGACAATGCTCCGGCCAATTCTTGCGAAGCTTCTACTGGCTTAATAGGGGTTATGCTTTGTCCGCTGGTTTCACTCGTTTCTTCTGGAATAGAAAAAATTGATACTTTTATAAGTAATACTCTGCAGGCGGATGTGCCGGCCGAAGGCGCAAGTCAACTCAAAGCAGTTTGGGTAAACCTACGTAATTTAGCTTATATAATCCTTGTGCCAATCATGTTGGTGATGGTAATTGGTACCGCCATTGGCATAGGGCCATTTGACGCCTACACAGTCAAGAAAGCTCTCCCACGTATATTAGCGGCGGTGATATTCATAGCACTATCTTGGTATATTTGTCTGTTCTTTATAAATCTCGCTAATGTTGTTGGAGGAGGCATAAAAGGCCTGGTGGAGGCGCCATTTGGCGGTAATATAACACTCGCTAGCTTGTTTGACGCGGGGGCTGAATCTGTCGTTGTACAAGGCTTACTTGTGCTGCCAGCAATCGCGGCCGGCTTGATTCTGTTGGCTTTTTTCCTGCCAACAATTCTGCTGTTCTTGATGATTACCTTTGGCGTAGTAGTACTTAGGCGCATTTTTATAATTGCTTTACTGTTGGTTTCGCCTCTGGCTATTTTGTCTTGGGTATTCCCGAGTAACAATAAATTATGGAAAGCCTGGTGGGATAGTTTTAGCCGCCTGCTGATGGTTTACCCACTGATGATGCTCCTGATTTCGGTTGGCCACATATTCGCAAAGATTATTAACATTGATGATAATGGAGGAATTTTAAACTTTTTGTTTAAAATGGCCGCTTATGTCCTGCCTTTGGTATTTATCCCCGCGGCATTCAAGTTTGCCGGCGGAATCTTCGCGACAATTTCTGGCATGGCCAACGACCGTGGCAAGGGTTTGTTCGACCGCGCCAAAAAAGGTCGCGCCGACAAATTTCATCGTGCTCAACATGGTACTTTTGTAAAACGCGCCCGCAAAGGTGGTTGGATAGACAGGAATATCAACTCAAGAGCAAGCGTGCTTGCCAATGCCAATAGACTTAGTATTCGTAACTTATCGGGGTCTGCGCACAACATACATCGTACACACACCATACAGCAACGAGAAGAGATGTTGCAAGATAAAGATTTCATTGGCGCCGGCGACGATGAAATTACTAGGGCAATGGCAACCAGTTCGGGTAGGCAACAGTTTTTGGACAACATACGTGCTATTAAATCCCAGTCAAACCCCGCCTACGAAGGCAGCCACGACGAAAAAGCCGATCTTGATCAATACGATAAGCTGAGCCAAAAATACGGCACTACGGCTTTGCGCTCGGCCGCATTGTTCCGCGCAATTGCTGGCGGTACAACCATGGATAGGGGTGACAAAGGCGCAATTAGCTGGCTAGCAACTGCTGCCGAAATATCTGGCGGGGACAGGTCTGTCCTAGCCGATTTGGTGGGTAAGGGTAGAAGCATAGCCACCCAAGCGGGCAAACCACTGGCAGGTGGTATGAGCCACGGGACGGGTATGGCTATTGCGCTCTCGACTCTGCAGAAAAAACGATATACCTAT
>Ga0163163_10002441_pt1 | contig 15723 bp, 13 predicted proteins | sample S65metaG_FD_119766 | JGI IMG/M metagenome (GOLD analysis project Ga0163163, IMG submission 119766) | Switchgrass rhizosphere microbial communities from Kellogg Biological Station, Michigan, USA - S6-5 metaG | ecosystem: Host-associated > Plants > Roots > Rhizosphere > Soil | place: USA... | reverse complement strand
GACTTCGATCGTCTACCACGAGGCGGCGTTCAAATGACCCGCGCGCGCCATTTAATCGGCCAGTGCCTGGTAGCGGCTGCCATCTTGCTGGTGGTCTGCGCCGTCGCGGCACTGCTGGTGGTCCGCAGCGGATGGTTTCGTGAGTTGGTACGCCACAGGATCGTCACGGAAGTCGAGGCGGCCACCGGAGGACGGGTCGAGGTCGGCAACTTTTCGTTCAAATGGGAAACGCTAACGGCGAAGATTTCACCGTTCGTCCTGCATGGCATGGAGCCGGCTTCTGAGGCCCCGCTCTTGCGGGTGGAATCCGTGAGCATCGGCCTGCGCATCATTTCCATGCTCGAGCGCAAGGTCGATCTGGCGACGGTGGCCGTGGATCAGCCCAGATTCCGCATTGTGATTTATCCCGACGGCTCCAACAACCTGCCAACCCCGCCGGGCCATAGCAGCGGCAAGAGTTGGGCTGAAAATCTGGTGGATCTGGCGGTGCGCCGCTATTCGGTGACCGGCGGGACTGCGGACATCGATATTCGCCAAGTCCCGCTGGCCTTCAGCGGTGAGGATCTGCGTGTGCAAATGACCCGCGATACAACGGGCGCCCGTTATCGTGGCAACGTCGCGTCCCGGCGCCTGCGTGTAGCGTCGGATATCATGAGTCCGGCGGAAACCAGCCTGGCCGCCGCCTTTACGCTCGATGCCACGCGCTTGACGCTCTCTCCAGTGCGAATCGACGTCGGTGGCTCCCGCATTGATATGACGGGATCGCTCACCAATCTACTGGCTCCGCAAGGTACGTTCAAAACTACCGCCGCAATCGCGGTGCGGGACGCCGTGTCGTTATTCTCGCTGCCTATAGCAGCGGCCGGTTCAGCGAACTTCGACGGGGATGTTGCGTTCTCCTTCGCCGGAGGCTTCGACTATACGCTCGCGGGAAAGATCAACGGCCGCGGACTGGGATACACGCGGGACCGCTTGCACATCCAGAACGCCGCGGCGAGCGCCGCACTGCGCATGACGCCGCAGCAACTCACTCTGCGCGGGATCAATGCGGCCGCGCTCGGCGGGAGTCTCACGGGCGAAGCCGACTTGGGCCGCTGGAAGAATTTCCATTTCAAGGGAAACTTCGACGGTCTGGGCGTACGCGAAGCTTTGGCCGTGCTGACGCCTCGTCCGATCCCGTGGAACGGAGCGCTTACCGGGACGCTAGAAGTGGATTCGGTAGTGGGGGCGCTTGTCAACAAAGTGCACGCTGTGGCTGCGATCGCGCCCGCCGGGAACGGAGAACCCATTCAGGGTCAGGTCGATATTCGCTACGACCAGCAAGCCGGGACAGTCAGCTTTGGCGATTCGCACGTCGCGACGCCCGCCACCAGCGTGATCTTGTCTGGCACGCTGGGCCAGAACCTGGACGTCCGTGCCCGATCGACAAACCTGGATGACGTGCTTCCCGCGCTGGCTCTGTTGGGTGACGGCGCGCCAACTAGTTTGCCGCTTCAGCTCGATCGCACCAAGCAAGGCGAGGCCGCGCTGGTTGGAATGGTGAGCGGGAATTTGAACGATCCGCAATTTCGTGGGCAAGCTACCGTGACCAACGCCAGCATTGAAGGCCACGGTTTCGATCGCTTCAGCTCTGACGTCACAGCCTCTCAACATTCCGTGGCGCTACAACATCTGACACTTTCACGAGGCCAGACCGAGATCACGGGGGACGCAGCGATCATTGCTTCGAATGGGGCTGCCGGGGGGGCTATGACCGGGGCAGCCAACGCCGCCAACGGCAAGTTCGTGGATGGCCCCCTCGCGGCGCAATTGAGCGTCAAGAACCTGCAGTTGGCCCCCGCCGCGCGCGAATTCGGGATCGCCACCGTCGCCAGTGTCTCTGCCGACGCCCTCGCGTCCGCGACTGTCCATCTTTCTGGAACCGCGCGCCGTCCGCAAGCGGATATTCTGTTCGATGCCGTCCAAGCAACCGCTTTTGGCGAGCACTTTGAGCGGGTCCGCGCGAACCTGCGTTATAGCGCCCAATCTTTGGTATTCACAGCCGGCCAAGCCGACCTCGGCTCAGGCAAGGTGTTGTTCTCCGGAGCCTACGAGAGCCCGGACGGAGACATCCACAACGGCAATCTTCACGTGGACGTTACCGCTGAGGCCGTCACCGCCTCGCGCATCGCGGACCTGCATCGGCTCGAACCCGGAGCCGAAGCTCGGCTGGACGGCAAAGCCACGGCCGAGATTCGTATAGAGCGCGGCGCGCTGCAGTTGCGGTCCATTAGCGGCCAAGTTTCTGCTCACGGCTTAACCTTGGATCAGCAGAATCTCGGCGATGTAAACATGACCGCTGAGACCAACGGGACAGACCTGGCGCTTCACGCCAAAGCGCAGGTACGCGGGACCACGCTCGACGGCCAGGGGAAGTGGAGCCTGCAGGGAGATTATCCGGGGACCGGCACCGTGCGCTTCTCGCGACTCACTATTTCTACACTGCACGACCTGGTGATGCTGCGCGGTTCTGACGCCCAGAAGACGGCGCCTCCGCCCTTCGAGGGTTTCCTCGAAGGGGGCGCCACCGTGAATGTGTCGCTCCGGAACCTGCGCGGTTTTCGCGCGGACGTGAAGATCGACACCTTGCAGATCGATGCCAAGCCAGGTCAATCGCTGCAGCTGGACGTGCAGACGAAAGATGTCCAGATCCGCAATACGCAGCCCATTCTGGTTATGGTATCGGCCCAGGAAGCCCGCATCGAAGCGGCTCATTTCACCGCTCGCGACACCAATCTTGAGGCCACTGGCGTCATTCCGTTCAATGATTCTGGGGGCGCAAATCTTGCCGTCAAGGGCAACGTGAATCTGGCGGAGTTGCAACTGTTCAATGCGGATCTGCTCGCGAAGGGGACCGCCACCGTCAATGCTACCCTCCGCGGCTCCCTTCGCGATCCACAAATGAACGGCCGTATGGAGTTCAAGAACGCCTCGTTCTACATGACCGATGTGCCCAACGGAGTCGACAACGCCAGCGGCACGATCCTGTTCAATCGCAATCGAGCCACCATCGAAACTTTGACTGCGGAAACCGGCGGCGGGCGAATCGCATTCCGAGGATTCTTAGAATTCGGCGACACGCTGATCTATCGCCTGCAAGCGGACGTGAACCAAGTGCGTGTGCGCTATCCCACGGACGTCAGTTTCACCTCCAACGCGCAACTGGCGCTGAACGGTACGTCGGACGCTAGCACGCTTTCGGGCACTGTCACGCTCAACCGAGCGGCCATCAGCGCGGGAGCCGATCTCGCACGGCTGCTCGCGGAAGCCTCCAAGCCCTCGCCCGCGCCGCCGAATCCCAACGAGTATCTGCGCGGCATGCGTTTCGATGTGCGTCTGGAAAGCGCGCCTCTGTTTGAGCTCGAAACCTCTCTCACGCGTAACGTGCAAACTGAAGTGGACCTGCGTCTGCACGGCACGCCGCTGGTTCCAGCGCTGCTCGGAACCATCACTGTGAATCGCGGCGAGGTCCAGATTTTTGGCAATCGTTATACCGTCAACCGCGGCGATATCCGCTTTCTGAATCCGGTCAAGATCGAGCCGGTCTTCGATCTTGATCTCGAAACCCGAACGAAGGGCATCACTGTGAACGTGACCGTTTCCGGCTCTCCGGAACGTCTGGCCGTGAACTATAGTTCCGATCCGCCGCTGCAATCGAACGAGATCATCGCGCTTCTGGCAGTAGGCCGCGATCCAACGTCCAACCAGGTCGGCGGCCAACTGGGGGCCGCAAGTGCATCCTTCGGCAGCGCGGGCAGCCTGCTAGGAGAAGCCGTTTCACAGCAGCTCTCCAATCGCCTGCAGCGCTTCTTTGGCGCCAGCCGCGTTAAGATCGACCCTACTCTCGACGCCGATAATAACCTGCCGGCCGCGCGCCTGACGCTGGAACAGCAGATCTCGCGCGATATTACGCTGACCTATATCACCAATCTGAACCGGACCCAAGAGCAGACGGTGCGCATCCAGTGGGATTTCAGCCGACAGTGGTCCGCTGTTGCGGTGCGTGATACGAATGGCTTGTTTGGGATCGACTTCCTCTATAGGAAGCGGTTTTAGTAGACGGTCTATTGTGGTATCTCGAACAAGGCGATCCCTGCTTTCACGGCAGCCTTGCACCTGGCCGCATCCAAACTAGCAAGCTGCGATCTTTCGCGGATGGCCGCGTCCAGATACGCAGCATCGTAGACGGTCAGATCGTGACGAACGGCCACGGTCGATGTAATCTTCGACTGTCCAGCCTTCGGGATCAGGCTTAACTCGCTTTTGGATTTCAAGAATGCGAGCGGCTGCCGCTTGTTATCTCGACCGATTCGCCTCACTCTCCTCCGCGCGCGCCTTCTCTAAGGCCAGTGCCTGCACCCAGGCTTCCAGGCTTAATCCGTGAGCCGCTGCTTGCCGCCTCAGCCGAGCAGCGTTTTCGTCTGAGAGTTCGAGGCTCAGATTCATACCACGATCCTGCTGTCTTTATTCAAGCATAGGGTCGCCAGAAAATGGTTCGCGGCGATCTCACTCTCTGTTCGCGATCAACTCAAGAATCCGCGCTCCGAAGCGTTCCGCTTTGCGCTCCCCGATCCCCGGCACTTCGAGCAACTCCGCCGTATCCCGGGGCCGCTGGCGGCACAGTGCATCAATCGTGGCATCGTGCAGAATCACGTACGGCGGCATTCCTTGTGTCTTGGCTAAATCGCGCCGCCATGCGCGCAACCTCTCCCGGAGAAAGTCCTGGCTGGAATTCGACGCGGGTGGGGCCGCCGCTGCGGCAGCGGCTTTGGCGATGAATGCGGGCGCAGCGGTCTTCGTCCGCTGGGCCGGCGTATATTTCCTGGTGGTCCACTCCAATGAGACGCCGCATACGTCGCAGGATCCGCAGGTTTCCCAGCGCGGCGTTTCGCCAAAGTGCAGGCAGATCTGGCGGTGACGGCAGCGCGGTTGTTCCACAAAACGGCGGAGCGTGTGGTAGCGCTGCCAGGCGCGCTCACGTTCGGCCGAGTCCTGTAACTGCTGCACGAAATGCGTCAGCAGGCCGATATCCCGCTTCTGCCAGAGCAGTACGCAATCGGCCGGTTCACCGTCCCTTCCGGCGCGCCCCGCCTCCTGATAAAACTGTTCGATCGATTTCGGCAGCGCCAGATGAATCACCGCCCGCGTGGCCGGCTGATTGATCCCCAAGCCGAACGCGAGAGTTCCCACCAGCACGCGCTTTTCCCCGGACATCCACAGTTCCTGATTCCTCTGCCGCTGCGCCGTATCCATTTTGCCGTGATACGGCACGATGGGAACGCCTTGGCCTCCCAACCGCCCGGCGATTGCTTCCACCGCCTTAGTGGTCGGCGCGTAAAGGATGACGTTGCCTTCCTGATACCAATCGAGCGCGGCATCGAGCATCGCATCCTGCTGCCGCGGCCCGCATTCGTGCACCACGTAACGCAGATTGGGGCGATAGAAGCTGCTCACCGACAAAGCCGGATCCCGCAGGCCCAACTGCGCGAGAATATCGTGGCGGACGATGCGAGTCGCACTGGCGGTAAAAGCCGCAATGGGGACTGCTGGGAACCGCTCCCGCAGAATTCCCAGTTGGCGGTATTCGGGGCGGAACTCGTGCCCCCATTCCGAAATGCAGTGAGCTTCGTCGATGGCGAAAAACGCCAGCGGCACCTGCTTTAACCAACTCAGCATGTTCTCCTGCACGATGCGCTCAGGCGACACATACAACAATTGCAACGCGCCGGACTCCGCCTGCCGCCGCACATCCCGCGCGCCTTCGTAATCGAGCGTACTGTTGAGGAACGCCGCGTTCACGCCGATTTCGCGCATGCTTGCCGCCTGATCCTGCATCAGGGCGATCAGCGGACTCACCACCACCGCGGTCCGCTGCAGCACCACTGCGGGAAGCTGGTAGCATAGCGATTTCCCGCCGCCGGTCGGCATCACCACGGCGACGTCGCGCCCGCCCAGGATGGCCTCGACGATGGCCTCCTGACGCGCGCGGAATTCCGAATAGCCCCAGTGTTTCTTAAGGAGCGCCCGCAGGTCGGACACTGGATCCCTTCTTCCCCAAATGCAGCGCCACCGCGCCAAACGTCAGACGCTCGAACTCCACGCCGGCAAATCCCGCGGCGCGCATCTGCTCGGCGAGTCCTTCGGCCCCGGGAAACTTCTTGATGGATTCCGGCAGGTACGAGTATGCATCACGCGAGCCGGAGATCATGCCGCCCACCCGGGGCAGCACCTGCGTCGAAAAGAATCCGTATAGTCCCGCAAACAGGGGATTGGTCGGCTGCGAAAATTCCAAAATCGCCAGCGTGCCGCCCGGCTTCAGCACGCGCGCGAGTTCTTCCAGCCCATGGCGATAGTTAGTGAGATTACGGAATCCGAAGGCAACCGTGATCAAGTCGAGCGAATCCGAAGCCAGCGGCAGCACCAGCGCGTCGGCCTCAAATAGCGGCGAGCGAACTTTCTGCGCCGCGATCTTACGCTGCGCTTCGATCAGCATTGGATGGCAGAAGTCGCTGCCGAAGATCGTGACTCCGCCGCACGCCGCTGCCAGCGACAAGAGAACATCGCCCGTGCCGCAGCACAGATCCAGAACCTTCGCGTCCGGCCGCGCCAGCACATCGGCCACGCGCTTCACCGTGTGCGCACGCCAACTCCGGTCCAGGTTGAAGGAAAGCAAATGGTTCAGCAGGTCGTAGCGTCCTGCCACCCGTCCGAACATCCCGCGCACCCAGCGCGAAGCCGCCTCTTCGCTGGTGATCCCCTTGGGCGTGGTGCCCGTCGCCGGTGTCATGACTTCAGCGCCACTTCTATGGCGTCCATGACCGCGCGGTCGTCGACGCCGGTAACAACTTTCACCTCGCCGATCTTCACCGGCAGCACGAAGTGCACTTTTCCCTGCACGGTTTTCTTGTCCGCCGCTAGCCGCGCAAACAGGCTCGATGCCGAGATCCCCGATAGCGTCGGGATCGGTCCATAACTTCGGATCACCGAATGAATGCGTACAGCTTCCGATGGTGCCAGTTCAACCACGCGCTCCGCCAGCGCAGTCGCCGCGTGCATCCCGAAAGCCACCGCCTCGCCGTGCAGGAAGCGTTGGTACTGAGTATCGGCTTCGAGCGCGTGCCCTACCGTGTGCCCGAAGTTCAGGATGCGCCGCAGATCGCCTTCGCGTTCATCCGCGGTCACCACTTCGGCCTTGATACGCACGGCATCCGCGATGATGCGATCCACTGTCTGCGGTTTCTGAGCGAACACTTTATCCGCCTCCTCCGCCAGCACACGGAATAACTCAGCGTCGCGGATCACGCCGCATTTGATGATTTCGTATAGGCCTGCGCGGTACTCGCGCTCAGGCAGGGTTTTCAGCACATCAGGGTCAATCAGCACCACCAGCGGCTGATGAAAGCTGCCCACCAGATTCTTGCCCGACACAAGGTTGACGCCGGTCTTGCCGCCCACCGCCGCGTCCACCTGCGCCAACAACGTTGTTGGAATCTGGATCACGGGAATACCGCGCATGAACACTGCCGCCAGAAATCCCGCCACGTCCGTCACGATGCCGCCGCCGAAGGCCACCACCACGCTCGACCGGTCTCCGCCGCCGGCCATCATCTGCTCGGCCAGCGCCTCAACTTCGGCCATTTTCTTGCGCGGTTCGCCGCCAGGAAAGAACAGCACCTGGTGCGCATGCTCGGCCAGCGCCTGCTCCACCTTCGCTCCGTGGAGTTCCCAAACATCGGCTGTGGTCACGACAAAAATCTCGCCTGCGCGGCCCGGCAGGAACTCGGCAACGCGCGCCAGCGAGCCTCGCTCGACGATAGCTTCATAGGCGCACTGCGGCGTTTCCACGCGAAAACCGGGCATACGTTCGTTGTACCATGGGCGTGTTGCTCCAGACCGTCTATCCCCTATTTCTTTTCTTTCTTTTCGTCGCCGCACCGTTGAAGGCAACCACCGCCACCACGATTTTGTGGACCGCTCCCGCCATCCTGGTGGCAGCGCTGATGATCGCGTGGGCCGCGGAATCCGCACAGTATTTCGTGGCGCAGGGGTTCGCGCTGGCCATGCTCGCGTGGATGCAGACACTGCCCGAGTTCGCCGTCGAGTTCGTGCTCGCCTGGCACCAACAGACTCACTTGTTGCTGGCGAACCTAACCGGCGCGCTGCGCCTGCTTACGGGACTCGGCTGGCCGGCCATCTATGCGACCGCGGCGTTTGCGCACCGGCGTGCGTCGGGGCAACCGCTGCGCCGCATCGTGTTGGACGAGCATCACTCCGTCGAAGTGATGGGTCTGCTGGCCGCGTTGCTCTACATCCCGGTGATCGCAATCAAACACTCGCTCACGGTGTACGACGGCGCGATCCTGATCGCGATCTACGGTGCGTACCTGTGGATTCTACAAAAGCTTCCATCCGAAGACCATGAAACGATCGACGAATTGGAGATCATCCCGCGCACCATCGTGAAGGCCAGCCGCGGCAGGCGCATCTTCGCTATCGGCGCTCTGTTCATCGGGGGAGGCGCGCTCATCTACTTCAGCGCGGAACCCTTCCTGGCGAGCCTGCTGGCGCTAGCCACGCTCGCCGGTGTGCCAGCCTTCGTTTTCGTGCAATGGATCGCTCCGTTGGTGAGCGAATTCCCCGAGATGCTTTCGACCCTCTATTGGGCCCGCCGTTCCGATCGCGCCCCGATGGCCCTGATGAATATGGTTTCGAGCAACATCAATCAGTGGACTTTGCTCGCCGCGATGCTGCCCATCGTATATTCGATCAGCATGGGCGCGGCAACCCCCATCACGTTCGACGATGAGCAGGAAATGGAACTCTGGCTGACGCTGGGGCAAGCGGCTGTCGCCCTGGTATTCCTGATTAATATGGAACTGGATTGGTGGGAAGCCGCCGTGCTCTTCGTCTTGTTTGCGATTCCTTTCTTTAGCTCCGCCGCCGAGCCGGTCATCACCTGGATTTATTTCGGATGGGCGGGTCTAGAGGTAGTTCGCATGTTGATCGGCCGCCACAAGGCACCGGCGCTTTCACTTTTTGTAAAGGTGTGGAACGATCACGTCTCGGGCACCGGCCCGGGAGATCGGGCATAAACGAGCGGCAGTTCCAATTCGAATGGGACAAAATCAAGGCGCGGTAACAAAATCAAGGCGCGGTACTATGAGGCGAAACTATGAACGACCAGCCGATCGAACACGACGAGATGCCCGCGAACATCGATTTCAGCGAAGGTCGTCGTGGCTTTCACTCTATCCCCGCTGGCGCAAAGGTCTTCTTGCCGGTAGCGATTGAACGGACAGTCTGGGAATACTTTTCAGGGAAATCTACACAAAAGGGAGTCGACCTCGCTGAGCTTGTTACGATATCCTGAAGCGAGACATCGAGATCAATGAAGCACTAAAGTAGCCTTAACCTAGGCGATTGCCGCCCTCACCTGTCCTGGCGGTGCTGGGCTAAATGTTGGTTGATCGGCCCACCAGGCTGTTACGACCCTTCTTTGTGATTAGGAAATATGTTTTGAAATCGACCTCCGGCGCGTCGAGAGTCGGCATGCTATCGAGTCGCACCGAGAACGGCTCACGACTCGATAATATGTACGCATCCGCCAGGCCGTGCGCCACCAGTGCTTTCAGCGCCTCTATGATGTCGGATCGTTCGACGTCGAAGCCATGGTCACGGCCAATTCTAGTTACCGCTGGAAAGATAACTTGGTCGATATTCTCATAGTCATCACTGATCTCGCTAAGGACGAAATACCTTAAGAACTCGGTCCGGTCCATGCTTCGGTTATCCTATCGCAAAACAAAAGGCACAGCCAACATCTATCCGACTACCGTCCTAGCGCGCCTGCCGCGCGTCGTGCGAATATCTCTAACATGGCGTCACCGGTCCAACGTCAAGGCGAGCCACGCTGGCCCGGCATGGTTGCGCTCCTCGGCGTGGCAGCTTTGTTCTACGCAATGCCGGACTCGCTTACAGTCGGCCCGGAGTGGTTATTTGTGGTGCTCGTTGTAGCCCTCACAGCGCCGGGCGTCTGCGTTCGATCCATCCGCCACCTGCCGCTCATGCGCTTCTTGGGCTATACCGCGGTCGGCATCATGACCCTGGCTATGATCGGCTCCCTGTACCTGCTGGTTTCGCGGCTGCCCCAGCATAGGGAAACGCCCGCCGAGCTACTGCGCGCCGCCACCGCCCTATGGATTGACAACGTGCTGGTATTCGCGTCGTGGTACTGGCGCCTGGATGCCGGTGGCCCCGCCCAACGGGATCTGCGCGGATCGCACACGGACGGGGCGTTCCTGTTTCCGCAGATGGCGCTGCCCCCCGCTCTTCGCAAGGAGATGGGAGAGGATGAGTGGAGTCCGGGTTTCGTCGATTACCTGTTTCTGGCCTTCAACACCAGCACCGCATTTTCGCCGACCGATACCTCGGTGCTCTCGCGCTGGGCTAAAGTTCTGATGATGATCCAGGCCACTATCTCGCTTACGACGATCGCTCTTCTCGCCGCGCGCGCGGTAAACATTCTCTGAGGCGACGCTTCAACCCGTCATTTTCTGGCCCATGCCGATCGCATTGACGGTCAGCAGGAGCGCCCGCAGTGTCTCTTCGCCGGGTGCGCGGCGCCATTCTGCCAGCAGGCGTACTTGATCCTGATGCAGTTGCCACAGCGCTTCCTTACGAAGCTCAATGGCCAGCGCCAGGCGTGGCCGCCTCTTGGCCGCGGGCGCTCCGAACAAGTCGGCGAGCCGCTCCACGGCTAATCCGTACTCGCGCAAAATGAGGTCCATGAATTTCGCGCATAATTCGACGTCCGGCACCAGCGATGCGTAGAGCTTCATGACATCCGGGCGTGCCATCAAAAGACTGGCTTCGACATTGTGCAGCAGATACCGGAGCATAGGCCACTTGGATGCTTGCCCGCACAGCGAGCGCCAGTCTTCCGGCGACGCCCGCCGAAGTTCATCGAGCGCGGTGCCGGCTCCGTACCAGCCGGGCAGATGAAAGCGCGCCTCGCTCCAACTGAAGACCCAGGGGATGGCCCGCAGATCGTCCAGCGATCCGGCCCCCGTGCGGCGTGACGGCCGTGAGCCAAGCTGCGTTTGCTCCACAGCATCGATAGGCGTCGCCCCGCGGAAAAACGCGACGAATCCCTCGGCCTCGACCAGCGCGCGATAGGCCGTGTAGCTGCGCTCGGCCACCTTCGACCAGATTTCTTCCAGCGGATGAGGCGCGAAGTCGTCCGCGCTCTCGGGCGATTGCTGTCTTTCGCGAAGTTGCCGCTGGTGCAATAACGAAGTGCGCGTCACGCCCGCCAGCAGTCGCTCCAAATGATACGTGGCCGTCAAGCGGTTGGCGTATTTCTGCGAGATCACTTCGCCCTGCTCCGTGATGCGCATCCGGCCCGTGAGTGATCCCGGCGGCAGCGCTTCCAGGAAGAAATGCGTGGGACCCGCGCCGCGTCCCACCGTCCCGCCACGTCCATGAAAGAACGCCAATCGCACGTGGTTGGCCTGCGCGACTTGCGACAACCTGCGCTCCGCGCCATACAAGGCCCATTGGCTTGCCAGGACTCCGCCATCCTTGTTGCTGTCGCTGTAGCCCAGCATGATGACGGCTTCCGGCGGTTCTTGCTCACGGCGTGTCCGCTCGAGCGTCTGACGCGTGATCGGATGTTTCAGAAATCCATCCATCACCGCGTCGCTATGTTCCAGATCGCGAATCGTCTCGAACAACGGCACCACCGGCAGTTCGCAGGCGAGTCCTCCAGACGTCGCCACCAGCAATCCAGCTTCGCGCGCCATCAGGTACACGCCCAGAAGGTCCGCTACGCTGCGCGTCATGCTGACGATGATGGGACCGAGGCCGGCTGCGCCATGCCGGTCGATGTGTTCGCGCAGAACGCGAAACAGACCTGTCATGTGGAGGGCTTCGCCTTCGAGCCGCGTGTGCGGAGCGGTGAAGGGGCGCAGTGTGGTCAGCTCGCGATTCAGCAATTCCAGCTTTTCCGCTTCGCTCCAATTCGCGTAGTCCGTGCGCGGCAAGCCCGCAGCTTCGAGGAGGCCGCTAATCGCGCGGTCATGATACGAGCTGTTCTGCCGGACATCGAGCGCCGCCAGATGGAAACCGAAGGTCCTCACCAAGGCCGCGGCCGGGCGCACGTCGATCTCAGCCACGTGCCGTGCGCCGGTTTGATTCAGCGAGTGTTCGAGCAACGCCAGATCGGCGAGCAATTCCTGCGGCGAGGCTTGTTCGGCATCGGCGAGCCTGGCCAGCATGAGGTTCACGAGTTGCCGCCATGGTTCGCCTGCATTGCGGGCGAGCGCCGGGCCGGCCAGAGCGTCCCCTAACTGCGCGGCGAGTTCCGCGATGCGGTTCTGCAAAGGCTGAGGAACCGGCGCGTTCGCTTCCGCCATGCTCAAGCGCGCGCCTAACTGAAGCAGACGCTCGCGAACCACGACCAGCGCGTTTTTGCGCAGCAGCTCCAGCGTCTCGGCGGTGACGGCGGGCGTCACGAACGGGTGTCCATCGCGATCGCCTCCCACCCAACTTCCGACGGCCAGTCCCGGCAACGGCGGAGGTTCCGTACCAAATACGGAGCGCCAGCAATGCTGGAAGCGCAAGTCGAGCAACTCGACCGCTTCCGGAAACACGGTTCGCAGGTAGTGCAGCACGCCGGTCACTTCGCTCGCGACGTCGGGCCGCTCCTGGCGGATTTCACCGGTGCGCCACAAGCGTTCCAGAGCCGCTTTCATACGCCGCTCGAAGATGGCTAGCTCCACATCGGTGAAATTGCGATTGTCGCGCTCGACCAGCAGCAGGTAGAGCGTGCGGTGATGCTCCAGCACGGTCGCTCGCTTGGCCTCGGTGGGATGCGCCGTCAGCACAGGCTCGGCCGAAATGCCGCGCATGGCTTGGCGCACTTCCTCCTCGCTGAACCCGCGCTGGCGGAGATCGTTCAGGTTCCACAGCCAGAAACCGGGCTCGCCCTCGCGCCGGCGAGGGTCATCGGCGCGCCGCCGGACCTGGTTCGAGGTGTTTTCCTCTACCACGTCCAGGAGCTGAAACACGATGGACAGCGCCTGGCAGTAGCGCGAGGAATGTTCGGAAGGCGCGGCCGGCCATTGCGGAGCGCGGTCTGAGGGTTCCCGCGTGCCGCCGAAACAGGCTTCGATGAAAGCGGCTAGTTCGGCATCGCCCTCTTCGAGCAGCATCGCGCAAAACAGCTTGCGAAGATATTCAAAGCTGGAAGTCCACTTCGCGAAACCTTCCTGGAGCGAGGGCGCGGTACCCATTCCTCAGCATACTTGAATTGTGCGGATTTTGCGGTGGGTTCGTCCGAACCGAACGGCATCGTGCGCTGTCGTGATTCTCTGCGCGGAAAGCCAGCGTAAAATAGAATCGGTGGACGAAGCATGACGCGCATTGTCAGCGACCGTGCGAACAAGACCGACCAGGTGGTGCTGTTGCCCTCGTCGTTAGAGGATCCGACGAAAGCGCCGCCCGGAGCCTATCGCGTTCTCATCTGGACAGCATGTATTTCCATTTCCGCCTTCTTTGCCGCGCTGATCATCGCTTACGTCTGGCGCTCCGGCATGGCGTCTTACTGGGAGCCCTTCCGGTTGCCCCGCGTGCTGTGGCTCAGCACGGCACTGATTCTCGCTAGCAGCGTGACGCTGGAGGTCGCGCGCCGCGTGTTTCGCAAAGGTCTATGGCGAGTGGCGGACCGTTTGCTGCTGGTTACGGCGACGCTCGGCGTAGCGTTTCTCGCGGCACAGGTGGTAGGGTGGCGGGATCTTCTCGCCCAGGGCGCCTACATGATGGAAAACCCGCATGGCGCCTTCTTCTACCTGTTCACGGGATTGCATGCCACGCACCTGCTGGGCGGCCTGATCGCTCTCTTCGTGGTGGTGTTCGGGCGCAAGAAGCGCCGTGAACTGGTGGATGTGGTCAGTTACTATTGGCACTTCCTGACGGTACTGTGGCTGATCCTTTTCGAAGTACTGAGAACCGTCACCTAAATCATGCCGCCCGTAACTAACGCTCAGATCGCGCCGACGGCCCGGGTGCATCGTGACGCCAAAATTGGGCCTGGAGTGGTCGTTGGCGATTTTTGCGTGGTCGAAGAGGACGTGGTGCTCGGCGCCGGGTGCTTTCTGGAACCTTACGTTTACATCAAGCGCTGGACCACGCTAGGGAAGCGCAACCACATTTCGGCCGGAACAGTGCTCGGCACCGATCCGTTGGATAAGAGCTTCAAGGGCGACCGCAGTTATTTGAAGATCGGCAACGGTAACAAGATCCGCGAACACTACACCATTTCGCGCGGGACTGCGGCCGAATCGGAGACCGTGGTCGGCGACGACAACTACATCATGACCTCCGGCCACATCGCGCACAATTGCAAGATCGGCAATCAGGTGGTGATTGCGAGTGGCGCGCTGGTCGCAGGCTATGTGGTGGTGGAGGATCAGGCCTTCATCTCGGGTAACGTAGTGGTTCATCAATACTCCAAAATCGGACGCCTGGCGATGATAGGCGGCGGCACCCGTGTGAATCTGGACGTGCCGCCGTATTTCCTGTATTCGGATTTCAACGTGAGACCTACGGGGTTGAACAGTGTCGGACTGCGGCGCGCCGGCTTCGACTCCGCCGAAATCGCGGCACTCAAGGCGGCGTATAAAGTTCTGTACCGTTCTGGACTGAAACTCGAAGATGCGCTGACGAGCATCGAGCACGGCGTTTCGACCGAGCACACGCGGCACCTGGTGTCATTCATTCGCTCCAGTACGCGCGGCATTGCGCGCGAATAACACCGTTTCCGCCACAATAAACGTTTAGAAAAGTGCCACCTAGGTGTTTACCGACGCCGTGCGTTTAGGGCCTCCGATTTAATCTCCGGGCGTGACGCCTTTTCGACGGCTATGGCTGGGGCAGACTGTCAGCCTGCTGGGCGACTTCGTGGCGCTATTCGCAGTGCAGGTGGCGGTTGTCTTCCGCATGCACGGCAACGCAACCGACATGGCGAGCGTGTTTATCGCGTCGCTTCTACCCAGTATTGTGCTGGGGCCGGTCGCCGGGATGTTCGCGGACCGCTGGGATCCGCGGCGCACCGCGATTGCCAGCGATATGGCGCGCGGCGTGCTCGTTCTGCTGCTAGCGTGCGCCTACACGCTGCCCCAAATCTGCGCGATCAGTTTCGCGGTGAGCTGCTTTTCGAGTTTCTTCGCACCGGCGCGAGCCATCACTCTTCCGCTACTGGTCCCGCCGGATCTTCTGCTGGCCGCAAATGCGCACATGCAGCAGAGCATGCAGGTGGTGCGCATTGCGGGTCCCGCGGTTGCATCTGCCTTAGTGGCGACTTTCGGCGAACGGGTATGTTACGCGGCCGACGGCGCGACCTTCTTCTGCTCGGCGCTGTTACTGGCGAGCTTGCGCTTCAAGCGGCCGGCGAGCCAGGCTCCTCCGCGCGACCTGTTCCACGACTTGGGCGCTGGATTCGGCTTTCTATTCACCGATCCCCGCTTCTCTTTCGTGGTGTTCTCGATGACGGCCGGAACCTTCGCGGCCGGATGCTTCGGCGCGCTGGCGTAGGTTTATGTACGTGACGTCTTACACCGGGGGCCACCGTTGCTCGGGATGATCGGCATGCTGATCGCCGCGGGCACGATGACTGGCTCGGCGCTT
>Ga0163163_10002438_pt1 | contig 15729 bp, 14 predicted proteins | sample S65metaG_FD_119766 | JGI IMG/M metagenome (GOLD analysis project Ga0163163, IMG submission 119766) | Switchgrass rhizosphere microbial communities from Kellogg Biological Station, Michigan, USA - S6-5 metaG | ecosystem: Host-associated > Plants > Roots > Rhizosphere > Soil | place: USA... | reverse complement strand
GCGCTGAAGACCCTCGGCGTGCCCACGGAGCTCGTGATCTACACGGACGAGGGCCACGCGATCATGGATCCGAAGCACCAGCTCGACATCGTGGACCGAAGCGTGAAGTGGTTCGACAAGTACCTGATGAAATGACCGCTCCCCTGTCATCCCGAGCGCAGCGAGGGACCCCTTTCGAGCACCCGTGTCGCGCAGACAGAGGTCCCTCGTCGCCTCGTTCCTCGGGAACAGGGTAAAGAGCTGCGCTCCTCGGAATGACACCCCACAACGCCGCCTTCGCGCCCGGTCTCCTCTCCGGCCGTTCCCTCATCGTCACCGGCGGCGGCTCCGGCCTCGGGCTGGCGATGGCGAAGGCGTTCGCGTCGTACGGGGCGAGCGTCACGATCTCCGGCCGCCGCAGCGACCGTCTCGACGCGGCGGTACCCGAGATCGCCGCGGCGGCGCGCGACGGCGGGGCCGCCGCGGCCTTCCCCGCGGACGTGCGCGAGCCCGCCGCCTGCGAGAAGCTCGTCGCCGACGCCGCGCAACGCTTCGGAAAGGTGGACGGCCTCGTCAACAACGCCGCGGGCAACTTCCTGGCCCTCGCCGACAAGCTCACGCCCAACGGTTTCGATTCCGTCGTGCGCACCGTCCTCTACGGCTCCGTGCATTGCACGCTGGCGCTCGGACGCCACCTGCTGGCGCGGAAGGCGCCCGGCGTGATCGTCTCGATCGCGGCGAGCTACGTCTGGAGCGGCTCGGCGTACGTGCTGCCGTCGGCGTGCGCGAAGGCGGGCGTCCTCGCCATGACGCGGTCGCTCGCGGTCGAGTGGGGCCACGCCGGCATCCGCCTCAATGCGATCGCGCCCGGCCCGATCCCCACCGAGGGAGCGTTCTCGCGGCTCCTCGCCGACGACCGGGCGAAGGCGAACGCCGTCGGCCGGATCCCGCTCGGCCGGTTCGGCGACCCGGCGGAGATCGCCAACCTCGCGACCTTCCTCCTCTCGGACCTCTGCCCGTACCAGACGGGCGACTGCGTCACGATGGACGGCGGCGAGTGGCTCGCGGGAGCCGGAGAGTTCTCGGACTACCGCCGGCTCGGGCGCGAGGCGCTCGAGAAGGCGTTCGAGACGGTCCGGCGGGAGACGAAGACCTGAGGCCGCAGCGAGGATTCGGGATCTTCGACGTCTTCCCCGACGACGCCGGCGGACGGGCATACGAGAACGGCCGCGTCGCCGCCGCGCGGATGGCGGCAAAGGCGTCCGAGCCGTTCGCCAGGCCTCCCTCGATCGAGGGGATCGACGTGCTCGACTTGCTCGCTCTCCTGACGTGAGCGGCGCCGAGTCGAACAAGGAGGTCGTGCGCGCCTACGTCGACGCCTTCAACCGCGGCGACATGGAGGCGTTGCGCTCCCTCTTCACGGAAGACGCGCAGATCCAGGGAGTGCTCGGGTGGGGCGGAATGGACGTCGTCGTCCCGATCTGGGAGGAGCTCCACGCGGCCTTCGGCATCACCCTCACGATCGAGGACATGATCGCGGAGGGAGACGTCGTCGCCGTCCGGTTCGTCGACACTGGTTCGTCCCGGGCCGCATTCCGCGGGCAAGGGCCGACCGGCGGGAGCTACGAGGTCGTCGCGATGGAATGGTTCGTCATGCGCGACGGACGCATCCACCGACGCTGGGGCGCCCGCGACTCGGCGTCGCAGGCCAGGCAGATGGGACTGAAGGTCCAATAGAAAGGATCGCGACATGCGTCACCTCGTCCTCGGAGGAACCGGAACCGTCGGAAGCCTCGTCGTCTCGGGCCTGCTCGAGAAAGGCGAGAAGGTCAAGGTCCTCACGCGCACGGCCGAGCGCGCGAAGTCGCTGCCGAAGGGCGTGGAGCCGGTGATCGGCGACCTCACGAAGCCCGAGACCTACGACGGAATTTTCCGCGACTACGACAGCCTCTTCCTCCTGACGGCGAACGGGCCGAGCGATCTGCTCGAGGGGCTCGCGGCCGTCGCCGAGGCGCGGCGGACGAAGGCGCGCCGCGTCGTTCACCTCTCGATCCACGACGTGGAGAAGGGGCTCGACGCGCCGCACTTCGCGTCCAAGATCGCGGTCGAGGCGGCGCTGAAGGACGGCGGCCTGGACTGGACCATCCTGCGGCCGAACAACTTCTACCAGAACGACCACTGGTTCAAGGACGCCATCCTCCAGTACGGCGTGTATCCGCAGCCCCTCGGCGGCGCGGGCGTGTCCCGCGTCGACACCCGCGACATCGGCGAGGCCGCCGTGCGCGCGCTGACGGAGCCCGGACACTCGCGAAAGACGTACACGCTGGCCGGGCCGGACCCGCTGACGGGAGAGGCCTGCGCGAAGGCGTTCGCCGACGCCCTCGGCAAGAAGGTGGCCTACGCCGGCGACGACCTGGACGCGTGGGCGAAGACGATGGCCCCGTACCTGCCGTCCTGGGCCGTCTTCGACTACCGCCTCATGTACGACATGTTCCAGAAGAAGGGACTGAAGGCGACGCCCGCCCAGCTCGAGGAGACGCGGGCGATCGTGGGCCACGCGCCCCGCCGCTTCGCGGACTTCGTGAAGGAGTGCGCCGCGGCGTGGAAGTGAGGACGACGCCGGGAAGACACATGAGCCGCGGCGGACACGTCCGGCTCGCGGCTCGATCCGGCGTCTGACGTCTGACGTCTAGCCGAACGCCAGCCCGAGAAGCTCCTCGAGCTCCCTCTTGTGCACGTTCGCGTTGCCCGTCGCGGGCGACGGCGAGGGCGTGCGGCTGACCCGCGCCAGCACGGCTCCCTGCGGAAGGAATCCGGACGCGCGCTCCAGGACGAAGCTCCACGGCCCCATGTTCGCCGGCTCCTCCTGGACCCAGGCGGCGGCGCGCATTCCGGGATATCCGGCGAGGATCTCGCGCAGCCGCTGCTGCGGGAACGGGTAGAGCTGCTCGACGCGCACGACCGCCGTCCGCGTGTCCCCGCGCTTCTGGCGCTCCGCCTTCAGGTCGTAGAACACCTTGCCGCTGCACAGGAGGACGCGGTCCACCGCCGTGCGGTCGCCGACCTCGGAGTCGTCGAGGCAGACGCGGAACCCGCCCGAGGTGAGCTCCTCCAGCGGCGATGCCGCCGCCGGCAGCCGCAGCAGGCTCTTCGGCGTGAACAGGACCAGCGGGCGCGCGGCCGGCTGCCGCATCTGCCGCCGCATCAGATGGAAGTACTGCGCCGGCGTCGTCGTGTTGCAGACCTGGATGTTGCCGTCGGCGCAGAGCTGGAGGTAACGCTCGATGCGCGCGCTCGAGTGCTCGGGACCCTGCCCCTCGGACCCGTGCGGCAGCAGCATCGCGACGCGCGACTCCTGGCGCCACTTGTCCTGGGCCGACGCGATGAACTGGTCGATGATCACCTGCGCCCCGTTCGCGAAGTCGCCGAACTGCGCCTCCCACAGGACGAGGGCCTCGGGCCACTCGACGCTGTAGCCGTACTCGAAACCGAGCACCGACATCTCGGACAGCGGACTGTCGACCGATTCGAACGGCGCCTGCTTCGGATCCAGCGTCGCGAGCGGCGTCCAGGCTTCTCCGGTCGCCGTGTCGAAGTACACGGCGTGGCGCTGCGAGAAGGTGCCGCGGCTCGAGTCCTGCCCGCTGATCCGGATCGGCGTTCCCTCGAGCAGGAGCGAGCCGAACGCGAGCGCCTCGGCCGTGCCCCAGTCCAGGGGCAGCGACCCCTCCGCCATCTTCGCGCGTCGGGCGAGCTGCTGGACCATCTTGGGATTGAGCCGGAAGCCGGGCGGCACCGTCGTCAGCACGCGGCCGATCGTGCCGAGCGACTCGCGGGCGACGCCCGTCTCGATCTCGACGACCGCCTCCTCCTTCGCGGACGGCGCGGGAGCGGCCGCCGGCGCTCGCTTCGCCGCCGCCTTGGCGGCCGCGAGAGCCTTCTCGTACGCCTCGAGCTGCCGCGACTCGAGCTCCGCCGCCTCCTCCTCGGTCAGCACGCCCTCGCGCACCAGCCGCCGCGCGTACAGCTCGCGCACGCCGGGGTGCGCCTCGATCGCGCGGTACATCACGGGCTGCGTGTACGTCGGCTCGTCGCCCTCGTTGTGCCCGTGGCGGCGGAAGCCGATCAGGTCGATGACGACGTCCTTGTGGAACTCCTGGCGGTAGTCGAGCGCGATCTCGAGGACGCGATAGGCGGCCTCGGGATCGTCGGCGTTGACGTGGAAGATCGGGACCTGGATCGACTTCGCCACGTCGGTCGAGTACTCGGAGGTGCGGGCCTTCGACGGAGGCGTCGTGAACCCGATCTGGTTGTTGATCACGACGTGGATCGTCCCGCCCGTGCGGTACCCGGGAAGCTGCGCGAGGTTCAGGACCTCGGCGACGACGCCCTGCCCGGCGAACGCCGCATCGCCGTGGAGCAGCACCGGCAGCATCGGCCGCCACGCGTCGGGCCCGTGCCCGCGCGCCCTCTTCTGCTTCGCGCGAACGACCCCCTCGACCACGGGGTCGACCGCCTCGAGGTGCGACGGGTTCGCCTCCACCTGGAGGCCGATGTCGCGGCCCGACTCGGTCCTCCGAACGGTCCTGGCGCCCTGGTGGTACTTGACGTCGCCCTCGTCCGCGGGAAAGTCCGGATGCACGACGCCCTCGAAGCCGCTGAAGATCCGCTCGGCGGCGTTGCCGACCACGTTCGCGAGGATGTTGAGGCGTCCGCGGTGGGACATGCCGATCACGATCTCCTCGATCCCACGCGCTCCCGCGCCCTCGACGAGCCGGTCGAGCAGCGGGATCGCCGTCTCGCAGCCCTCGACGGAGTAGCGGCGCTGGCCGAGAAACTTCGTTCCGAGGAAGCGCTCGAAGTCCGCGGCGGCGATCAGCTTCGCGAGAATCTTCTTGCGCACCTCGGCCGGGATCGGCGGGGTCCCGCCCGTCGCCGCGGCGATGCGCTCGCGGATCCAGTACTTCTCGGTGGGGCTCGAGATGTGGCGGTACTCGGTGCCGATCTTGCCGCAGTACACGCGGCGCATCACGGCGATGATCTGGCGCAGCGGCATGCGCTCGCCGCCCTTCAGCCCGCCCGTCCAGAACTCGCGGTCCAGGTCCCAGATCGTCAGGCCATGGGTCTCGAGCTCGAGCTCGGGATGATGCGGGACCTCGCGCGTCCGGAGCGGATCGAGGTCCGCGATCAGGTGCCCGCGCACGCGGTATGCGTTGATGAGCTCGAGCACGCGCGCCTGCTGCGCGATGTCGTGGCCGCCGCCGTCGGCGTGGGGCGGGTTCCGGTCCACGTCCCACCGGTAGGGGCGGAAGCGGATGCCGAGATCCGCGAAGATCGTCTCGTAGAAGCCGTCCTCTCCGCGGAGGAGCTTCTCGATGCGCGCCAGAAAGGCGCCGGACTCGGCGCCCTGCACGATCCGGTGGTCGTACGTGGACGTGAAGGTGACGACCTGGCTGATCGCGAGGCGGGAGAGCACGGCCGGCGAGGTCGCGGAGAACTCCGCCGGGTACTCGATCGCGCCCGTCGCCACGATCACGCTCTGCCCGGGCATGAGGCGCGGTACCGAGGCCGTCGTTCCGAGCGTGCCGGGATTCGTCAACGAGACCGTGGTGCCCTCGAAGTCGGAGAGCTTCAGCTTCCCGCCGCGAGCGCGGGAGACGACGTCGTCGGACGCCGACAGGAACTGCGTGAAGCGCATGTCCCCCGCGCCGGGAACGTTCGGGACGACGAGGCTCCGCGAGCCGTCCGCCTTCTGGACGTCGACGGCGATGCCGAAGCGGACCTCCTCGCGGCGCACGCGCGTCGGCTCGCCGGACGAGTCGTCGTACGCGTCGTTCAGCCCCGGGAAGTCCTCGAGGGCGCGCAGGACGGCCCAGGCGACGAGGTGGGTGAAGGAGACCTTCGACTGCCCCTCCGCCGCCCGGTGCTCGTTGATCAGCCGGCGGTTCTCGTCGAGCAGCTTGATCGGGATCTGGCGCTGCGTCGTGGCGGTCGGGACCGTGAGGCTCGCCTCCATGTTCTGGGCGATCCGGGCCGCGGCGCCGCGAATCGGCTGGCGCTCGCCCTGGAGGGCCGGAGCCGGCGCCGAAGAGGCGGCCGGAGCCGCCGCGGCCGGACGGGGCGGCGCGGCCGGAGCGGGCGAAGGCTCGGGCTCTCCGAAGCGGTCGCGGAAGTATCGCCGCCACTCGTCGTCCACCGACGCGGGGTTCGCGCGGTAGCGGTTCAGCAGGTCGGCGACGTAGCTCGCGTTGCCGCCGAACTCGGCGAGAAGCTCCTCGGAGACGTCGACGTCGGGCGTCCGTGTGGCCATGAGGAACGGGATTCTAGTGCACTGGATGTAGCATTCCGCCACCCATGCGCGGACGCTTTTCCCTCGGCGGCTCGATGGTCCTGTGTCTGCTGGCGGCGGGCGCTTCCTTCGCGGGCGAGCCGGCCGCCCTGCCCGACTCGGTCCGCGCACCCGCCGAGAAGCTGCGCGACGGGATCCTCGCAGGCTCGCGCGCGGCGGACTGGGTGCGGGAGATCACCGACGCCGCCGGGCCGCGCATGCCCGGGACGCCCGGTGACCGGGCCGGCGTCGCCGCGGCCGTCGCGCTCCTGAAGGCCCAGGGCTTCGCCGGGGTCCGCGCCGAGCGGGTGATGGTCCCGGCGTGGGCGCGCGGCGTGGAGACCGGAGAGGTCAGCGCGCCTTCGCCGCACGTCCTCGCGCTGACGGCGCTCGGCGGCAGCGTCGGCACGCCGCCGGCGGGAGTCGAGGCCGAGATCCTGCGCGTCGCATCGCTCGAGGAGCTCGGCGCACGGGGCGAAGCCGTCCGCGGGCGCACCGTCTTCATCGACCGGCCGATGAGCCGGACCTCGGACGGGACCGGATACGGAGACGCCGCGCAGGTGCGCTCCCGCGGTCCGTCGCTCGCCGGCCGTCTCGGCGCCGTCGGCGTTCTCATCCGGTCGATCGGCACGGACGACAACCGTCTCCCGCACACCGGCGCCATGCGATACGAGAAGGGCGTGCCTCAGATCCCGGCGGCCGCGCTGTCGATCCCGGACGCGGAGCTGCTCGCGCGGCTCGTGCGCCGCGGCGGACCGGTGCGTGTCCGGTTCACGCTCGGGTGCCATGGAATTCCGGACGCGGAGTCCGCCAACGTCGTCGGCGAGATCGTCGGCCGCGACAAGCCGGACGAGATCGTCCTCCTCGGCGCCCACATCGACTCGTGGGATCTCGGCGAGGGCGCGCTCGACGACGCCGCAGGATGCGGGATCGTCATCGAAGCGGCGAGGCAGATCGCGGCGCTGCCCCGGCGTCCACACCGCACGATCCGCGTGGTGCTCTTCGCGAACGAGGAGGCCGGTCTCGCGGGGGGCAAGGCTTACGCCGAGGACCACGCCGCCGAGCTCGAGCGCCACGTCGCGGCGATCGAGTCGGACCTCGGCCAGGGCCCGCCGCTCGGGTTCTCGTGGGACGCGGGGCCGAACGCGGCAGCGCCGCTCAAGGAGATCGCCGCGCTCCTCGCGCCGATCGGCGCCGACCACCTGGCGCCCGGCGAGGCCGGCGGCGCGGACCTGTCGTACCTGCTTCCGTCGGGCATCCCGAGCCTCGGCATGCTGCAGGACGCGACGCAGTACTTCGACTACCACCACACCGCCAACGACACCTTCGACAAGATCGACCCGAAAATCCTCGACCGCTCGACGGCCGCGCTCGCGGCGACGGCGTGGGTGCTCGCCGAGTCTTCCGGGGTGCTCGAGCGCATCCCCGCCGAGAAGCGCGAGCTGCCGGCCTGGCTGCGATGACGCGGCTGTCGGGCCGCGCGTGCGCGGTGGCGCTCGTCGCGGCGGCGCTCGGCGCATACGCTCCCGCCCAGGAGCTCGACCGCGCGACGGCCGACCGGTTCTCCCGGCTCGCCCTGTCCTGCGTCGGACGCGAGTACCCGAACAAGCCGGAGCACGTCCTGGACGGGCCGGCCGACCTGAAAGCGCCCCAGGCCCTGCATCCCGCGTTCTTCGGCTGCTACGACTGGCACTCCTCCGTCCACGGCCACTGGATGCTCGCGCGGCTGCTTCGCCTGGACGCGGGGCTCGCGTCGGCGGCCGAGATCCGCGGCGTCCTGGGCTCTCACCTGACGGAGGACGCGGCGGCGGCGGAGACGCGCTACCTGGAGGCGGCGCCGAACCGCACGTTCGAGCGGCCTTACGGATGGGCGTGGCTGCTCCAGCTCTCCGCCGAGCTCGCGCGCTCCGACGACCCGTCGATGAAGTCGTGGCGCGCGAAGCTGTCCCCCGTCGAGACCGCCGTCGTGGCGCGGCTCCAGGACTACCTGCCCAAGCTCACGCGGCCCGTCCGGTCCGGCGTGCATCCGAACACCGCCTTCGCCCTCGGGCTCGCGCTCGACTACGCCCGGGCCGTCGAGAACCGGGAGCTCGAGCGCGTAATCGCCGCGCGCGCGAATTTCTACTTCGGCCAGGACCGGGCGTGTCCCGTCGCCTACGAGCCCTCCGGCGAGGACTTCCTCTCGCCGTGCCTCGCGGAGGCGGACCTCATGCGGCGGGTCCTCGCCCCCCGCGACTTCGCGGCGTGGCTCAAGAAGTTCCTTCCCGCTCTCTCGACGCGGCACAGGCTCGGGCTCGTCCCCGCCGTGGTCTCGGATCCCACCGATCCGAAGCTCGTCCACCTCGACGGCCTGAACCTGTCGCGCGCCTGGATGCTTCGCGGGATGGCGGCGGGACTTCCCGCCAAGGACCGCCGTCGCGCCGCGCTCCTCGCCGCCGCCGACGCGCACGCGACCGCCGGTCTCGCGCGCGTCACGTCGGGGAACTACGAGGGCGAGCACTGGCTCGCGTCGTTCGCGGTGTATCTCCTGACGCAGGACGGGACGCAAGGCGGGTCGAGTCACGAGTGACGAGTTACGAGTCGACCCACTCGCCACTCGTAACCAGAAAGCTCACGCCTCGTCGCGCGAGCTCTTGACTCTCTCCCTCACCGCCTGCACCTCGGGGTGCTGAAACCCGAGCAGCTCCGCGATGCGGCGAGCGAGCTGGTTCTCGACGGCCGTCAGGACTCCGTCGGCATAGACGATTCCCCAGATCACCTCGATGAGCCGAAGACGCTGCTCGCGGCTGAAGTTCTCGGCGACGAGCTTCGTGAACTGGTAGAGGTCCACGCTCTCACGCCGTTCCTCTTCGGCGAGACGCACGAGCTCGTCGACGTCTTCGCGCGCGACGCCGAGATCCTCGCGAGCGGCGCGGCGGATCCGGTCGCGCTCCTCGGCGGCGAAGTCGTCGTCGGCGTGCGCGATCTCGAGGAGGAGGGCGCACGCCGCGATCGCGACCGGATCGGGACCGTGCGGTTTCTCCCCGCCCGGGACGCGCGAGTGGAAGAACTGGCGCAACGACGGGAGCGACATGGAGCGGGAGTGTAGCGCCACGGCCGGACCGGCTCATGGAGAGGACGAGCCGCGGGGTTTCGAGTTCCGGGCGGACGTCTCAGGTTCTCTTCAGGCGAACCTCGGATCGTGTAAATGACTCGAAAGACGGGCCCTCCGGGTCGATCGGGCCGAAACCTTTTCTCCCCCGGGTGCGTATTGGGAGACGAGGCAACTGATCATGAACCGGCGCGATCTCGAAACTCTCTTTCTGACTCTGGAATCGACACCCGCCCTGCTCTCGCGAGCGGCCCGCGCGGTCTCGCGGTGCGAGGCCCGGCGGCGCCCGGCGGCCGGCGGTTTCTCGCTCCTCGAGAACGTGTGGCATCTCGCGGACCTGGAGCGCGAAGGATTCGGAATCCGCATCCGCCGCATTCTCCGCGAGGAGTCGCCGGCGCTTCTGAATTTCGACGGAGAGCGCATCGCCCGCGAGCGCTGTTACCAGGAGCGGGACCTCGAGCGCGGGCTGATGCTGTTCGCTCGCGCCCGCGCGCTGAACCTCGAGGCGCTCCGCGTGCTCTCGTCTTCCGACTGGCGCCGCTCCGGCGCGCAGGAGGGCGTGGGCCAGGTCACGCTGGCGGACATCCCGCGCATGATGACCGCGCACGACAAGTCGCACGAGGTGGAGATCGCGGAGCTGCTCGAGGAGATCCGCGGCGGGAGACCGGCGGAATCCGGAAGGACCTCGGCCGTCGCCTGAAGTGGTCATGCCGGGCGAGCGCCCGGTGGCTATTGAGCGGTGCCCGCCTCGCAGCGAGACTCGGACGCGATGTCGTCGAGTCCCGCTGCCGCCGCCTCCAGAGAGACTCCGTCGGCGCCGCGCCGCACGGCGGGTCGCGCGATTCTCATCGGCGGCCTCATCGCCGGCGCGCTGGACATCTCGACCGTGTTCGTGCTCGCGGGCCTGCACGGCGTCGGTCCGGTCCGGATCTTTCACGGGATCGCCGAGGCGCTGATCGGACCCGCGAGCCAGCGCGGCGGCGCGGCCACGGCGGCGCTCGGGCTCCTCGTGCACTTCTCGATCGCGACGTTCTGGACGGCGGTGTTCTACTTCCTGTCCCGGCGCTTCCCCGTGCTGGTCGAGCGCCCCTGGATCTTCGGACCGCTCTACGGAGCGCTCGTCTTCATACTGATGTACCGCGTCGCGATTCCGCTGGTGGTCGCGCTGAACGCGCTGTACCTGTCGGAGTTCGACCCCGCCATCCCTCCGCTGCGCCTGCGACAGCTCGCCGTGCACCTCGTGTGCGTCGGCCTTCCGATCGCGCTCGCCGTCCGCCGCTTCGGACCGCCTCCGCGGCGGATCGCCTCGGACTGACCCCCCGGCTCTGATCCGCGGCCGGCGCCCGGCGGTGGTCGCCGTCTCCGGACGCTTGCACCACGCTCGACATGACCACTATCGTGGCGTGCGTGAGGCGCGCTCCCGTCGGCATCCTCCCCGTCATCGGCGTGGATCGCCGCTCTCCCAGGCCCCTGTACCGTCAGCTCTACGACGGCTACCGCGAGGCGATCCTCGAAGGCCGGCTGCGTGGCGGCCAGCGGCTGCCCTCGACGCGGAGCCTCGCCGGCGAGCTCGCGATCTCGAGGATCCCGGTCCTGAACGCGTTCGAGCAGCTGCTCGCGGAGGGCTACTTCGAAACGCGCGTCGGAGCGGGGACCTTCGTCGCGAATTCGCTCCCGGAGACGGCGATCCGGCCGCCCCGCGTCGCGGCACCAGCCGCGCCAGCCATGAGCGTCCCTCCCGCCGCGAGCGCCCGCGGCCGGAGAGTCGGGCGCCGCGCAGCCGCGCTGGTGCGCGACGCGCCCGGACCTTGGGTGGGCGGCGTCGGAGCGTTCAACGTCGGACAGCCGCCCGTCGACCGCTTCCCCGTGCGGCTCTGGTCGAGACTCGTCGCGAAGCACGCGAGGCGCTTCGACGAGAGGCTGCTGCACTACGGACCGCCGATGGGCCTCCCGGAGCTGCGCGAGCAGGTCGCCGCGTACCTGAGGACCGCGCGCGCCGTCCGCTGCGAGGCCGACCAGGTCATGATCGTCTCGGGCTCACAGCAGGCGCTGGATCTGGCGGCGCGCACGCTCTTCGACGACGGCGGCTCCGTCTGGCTCGAGGAGCCCGGCTACTTCGGCGCCCGCCGGGCGCTCACGCTGGCGGGCGCGCGGCTCGTCCCGGTCCGCGTCGACGGCGAGGGGCTCGACGTCGAGGACGGAATCCGGCGCGCGCCGCGGGCGCGCGCGGCGTTCGTCACGCCCTCGCACCAGTTTCCACTCGGCGTCACGATGAGCGCGCCGCGCCGGTTGCGCCTGCTCGACTGGGCGCGCAGGACCGGCGCGTGGATCATCGAGGACGACTACGACAGCGAGTACCGCTTCGGGAACCTGCCCATCCCGGCGCTCCAGGGGCTGGACCGGGACTCGCGGGTCGTCTACTTCGGGACCTTCACGAAGCTCCTGTTCCCGGCCCTGCGCCTGGGCTACCTCGTCCTGCCGCGAGACCTCGTCGAGCCGTTCGCCGCGGTGCGGCGCGCCATGGACCTGTTCTCGCCGACGCTCCACCAGGCCGTCCTCGCCGAGTTCATTCGAGATGGCCACTTCGAGCGCCACATCCGGCGGACGCGGCTGCTCTGCCGCGAGCGCCGGACCGCTCTCGTCGAGGCGCTCTCGGAGAGATTGGGCGACTCCGTCGAGGTTCTGGGGGACGAGGCGGGGATGTTCCTCGCGGCGGCGCTCCCCGGGGGCGTCCCGGACCGCGAGATCGCGCTCGCGTGTGCCGAGCGGGGCCTGCGCGTGTATCCGCTGTCGTACTGCTACATCGGAAAACCGGCGCGCACGGGATTCGTGCTGGGATACGGCGGCGTCCCGCCCGGAGAGATCGCACGCGGCGTCGGGATCCTCGAGGCCGTGGCCTCGGCCTTCGGAGTGACCGCCCCCGCGCGGCCGGACGCGGATGCCCGGCGCCCCGGAGCTTCTGGGAAGAAAGTCGCTAGACCGGCGGCGCGGGCGGGATGGCGCCGGCCCTCTTCCCCTTCCGCCACTCCCTCAGGGCGGCGATGATCCCGGGCAGGATCGAGAGGAAGACGACGAGGATGATGACGATCTCGATGTGCTCCTTCACCCCGGGGATCTGCCCGAGGAAGTAGCCGATCAGGGTCATCGAGAGGACCCACAGCGTTCCCCCGAAGACGTTGAAGGACAGGAACCGCCGGTACTCCATCTGCCCCATTCCGGCGACGATCGGCGCGAACGTTCGGATGATCGGCATGAAGCGGGCGATCACGATCGTCTTGCCGCCGTGCTTCTCGTAGAAGTCGTGCGCGCGGCGGAGGTGCTCGGGATTGAAGAGCAGTGACTTCGGGCGGCGAAAGAGCGCCGGGCCGGTCTTGCGGCCGAACCAGTAGCCGACGGTGTCGCCGAGGATCGCCGCCGCTATGAGAAGCAGGTTCAGGTGGAGCAAGTTGAGCTGCCCGGTCGCGGCGAACACGCCCGCGGTCACGAGGAGCGAATCGCCCGGCAGGAAGAACCCGATGAGCAGCCCCGTCTCCGCGAAGACGATGATCGTCATCGCGGTCAACCCGCCCACGCGAACCATCGTCTCGACGTCGGTGAGACGGTGGAAGAGGTCCTTCAACCAGTCCATGAGGTCGCGGGATGGTAGCAGAGGCGGGTTCGATTACGATTCGACCGATGCCCGACTACACCGACGAACACGCGAAGGCCGGAATCGACGCTCCGCTCCCGGCGATCGAGACCTGGCCCAATCACTATCCGGACTACGAGATCACGGTGGAGATCCCCGAGTACAACGCGATCTGCCCGAAGACGGAGCTGCCGGACTTCGGCCATCTCACGATCCGCTACGTGCCCGACCGGTCGTGCCTGGAGCTGAAGTCGCTGAAGCTCTACATCGTCGCGTACCGCAACGTCGGCATCTTCTACGAGAACGCCGTCAACCGGATCCTCGAGGACTGCGTCGCCGCGTGCCGGCCGAAGCGGATGACGGTGACGGGACGGTTCTCGTCGCGGGGCGGGATCTCGTCGGTGGTCGAGGCGAGTTACCCGCGGAGATGACCCTCCCGGTAGGCGCTGCGACGCCGTGGCCATGCGTGAAGCCGCGGGCCGTCGGCGACTCGCCTCGCTCCAGCTCCAGCAGCCAGCGCTTCCGCCACAGCCCGCCGCCGTAGCCGCGGAGCGAGCCGTCGGTGCCGACGATGCGGTGACACGGCACGACGATCGACACGGGGTTGCGGCCGTTGGCGTGACCGGCGGCGCGCACGGCCGACGGGCGGCCGGCCCGCGCGGCGACCTGCGCGTACGTGATGGTCTTTCCATAGGGCGCCCGCGCGACCCGCATCCAGATCGCCCGCTGAAACGGCGTGCCGCGCAGATCCAGGGGCGTCTCGAAGCGGCGAAGCTCTCCGCCGAAGTACGCCGTGAGCTCGGCGCGCAGTTGCTCGACGTGCGCGCTCGGGCCGGAGGCGGCGCGGGCGCCGTGGCGACGCGCGAACTTCCGCGCTACCGACGGCGCGGCTCTGCCGTCGAGGAACTCGAGCACGCAGATCCCGGCGTTGCTGGCGATCGCGACCATCCGGCCGATGGGAGTGTCGATCGTCGCCGTGACGAGCTCCGGCGACGCCCCGCGGTCGCTAGGCCGGAACACCCTGGAACTCGGCGAGCAGCGCCTCGCGGATCATCCGCGCGACCGGGCCCGGCTTGCCGTTCCCGATCTGCCGGCCTTCGATCTCGACCAGCGGATAGGTCCAGAGCGTCGTCGATGCGAACATGACCTCCTGCGCGGCGAACATCTCCTCGACCCGGAACGCCCGCTCCTCGACGGTGAAGCCCAGCCTCCGCGCGGCCTCGATCGCGGCGGCGCGCGTCACACCGGGCAGGATCCGCGGCCCGTTGGGCGCCGTGCGGACCACGCCGCCGGGCGCGACCATGAAGAGGTTCGCCTTCGTGCCCTCGAGCGCGAAGCCGTCGCGGACGAGGATCGCGTCCATCACGCCGGAGTCCCTGGCCTTCTGCGCGGCGAGGACGTTCGGCAGCAGGTTGACGCTCTTGATGTCGCAGCGGCCCCAGCGCTCGTCGGTCAGGAGGATCGCGCGGCCCCCATCGGGCGGCGGCGGTGGATCGGTCTCCCGCGCGAAGGCGAACACCGTGGGTGTCGTCCCCGGCGGCGGAAACGCGTGGTACCGGGGCGCGGCGCCGCGCGAGACCTGCGCGTAGACGAACGCGTCCTTGTCGGAGAGGCCGTTCTCGGCGAGCAGGCGCTCGGCGGCGGGTGCGAAGAAGTCGACCGGGGCGTCGAGGCGGATCGCCGAGAGGCCGTCGCGCATCCGCTCGAGGTGCTCGGACAGGCGATACCCGCGTCCGCGGTCGAAACGCACGACCTCGTAGATCGCGTCGCCGAAGAGGAATCCCCGGTCGAGCGGCGAGATGCCGGCCTCGGCCTCGGGGACGAAGCGGCCGTTCAAATACACGGTGGGCATGGCGGCGGAGAGTAGCAAATCGCGGCCGGGGACGAGAGTCACCCGTCAGCCGTTCGTGGGTGAGCCCCTCGGCTTGCCGAACGCCTCCACCGCTCTCGCCAGGTCCTCGCTGCCCGCGAGCTTTCGATACGCGTCCTCCGCCTCGGGCAGCCGGTCCCTCATCGCCTCGCGCCTCCCCCGCCGCAGGAGCTCCCGCGCGAGCGACAGCGCCTCCGGGGACGCGGAGAGGATCCGCTCCGCCAGCCGCTCCGTCTCCTCCGCGAGGCGGGACGGCGGCACCGCGCGCGAGGCGAGCCCGGCCGCGGCGGCCTCGCGGCCGGAGCGCGTCTCGCCGGCGAGAATCCACTCCGCGGCCCGCGCCTCTCCGATCTTCGCGGGCAGCAGCGCGGCGGCGCCCGGCGGAAAGCACGCGAGGCGGATCTCGGGGAAGCCGATACGCGCGTCGTCCGCGACGACCGCGAGGTCACAGGCGCAGAGGATCTCCGCGGCTCCGCCCAGGCAGGCTCCGGAAACGCTCGCGAGGGTCACGGCCGGCGCCTCGACGAGCGCGGAGAGTACCCCGCGCATGGCGGCGAGCATCGACTCGATCGCGGCCGTCTCCGGAACGTGCTCCGCCACGGACACACCGGCGGAGAAGGCGCGCGGCAGGCCCCGGAGCACGATCAGCCGCGCCGGGGGCGACGCGGCGCGGATCGCGCGCTCGAGCTCGGCGAGCGCGGCCACGCCGAGGACGTTGACGGGAGGGAGCTCGATCGAGAGGTCGGCTCGCGCGCCGTCCCGCGACGGCTCCAGGCGGACCGACACGAGCGCGGACGCGGGTCGCGGAGCCGGCCGGCCGGCGGAGTCTCCGG
>Ga0163163_10002432_pt1 | contig 15753 bp, 13 predicted proteins | sample S65metaG_FD_119766 | JGI IMG/M metagenome (GOLD analysis project Ga0163163, IMG submission 119766) | Switchgrass rhizosphere microbial communities from Kellogg Biological Station, Michigan, USA - S6-5 metaG | ecosystem: Host-associated > Plants > Roots > Rhizosphere > Soil | place: USA... | reverse complement strand
GGTTACTTGTTCGATCACAGGCGTTACGGAGTTACGTTTTGGCTAGTGGCTTGCCTTCCCCCATTGGGAACAGCGCTTTGGCGAACACTTTCGACAGGCAGGAAGCGCGAGTATTAACGCATATAGAAGCCAGCAATCCGACGCTCAGGCAATCACTTAGCCATGTACCCCACAAAAGTGTTAGGGTGCAAGCCCGAATGCGCGTTGACTTTAGATTGGTGCGCCGATACTTTCCCAAAAGAGGACACCATGAAGAAATCCCTCCTGATTCTCGGCTTCGCTCTCTTCCTGTCGGCAGCCCTCCCGCTTCATGCGCAAGGCGGCACGATCATTACAGATGGCGACTGCACGGATTCTCCTGAGAATCCAACCGTTATTCTTGCAGTTGTTGGCTCCGCAGGCGCCTTCCTGGCCTCTGCGCGGGCACGCATGAAGGTTCGACGCGATTCCTCAAAATAGTAGCGGACTTCAGGTTCCGCTCTTCACCCGTTGTTTCACGGATTGTTATGTCGACACTTCCGGCGACCGATCTTCGCCCTCAACTCTCGTCGTGGGCCACCAGGCTTTCGCCGCCGCAAGCCGCAGGAATGGCGGCATGTCTCGCGGTTCTAGGAGTGGCGAGCATCCGGTCTACGGCCTTTTTTCTTTGGGGGTTATGGACGACCGATGCTCTGAAGTCGATTGGCATGATGATTCCGTTGGTCAGCTTCATTCTGATTCTCCGCGCGTGGCGAACGCTTCGCTGGGAGATGCAGGGAAGCTGGGCAGGCCTGGCAATTCTCGCCGTGACGATCGCTGCCGTGCATATTCGCGATCAGGCGATTGTTATCTTCGTGTTCTCACCGCAGTGGAACATCTATATGCCCCCGCATTCGCTGGTTGCATTTGCGTATGGGTCGGGCGTTGTGCTGCTGTTCGGCGGACGGCGCTTGTATCGGGCGGCGTTGTTTCCGATCGCTCTTCTGTGGTTCGTCAATCCGGTGCCACATGTCTTCAACGTCTTCGTGGACCTTCCGCTCCAACGTGTCTCGGCTCATGTTGCACGAGCGTTTGCCATGGCGTTGGGACAGCCGCTTACTCCTGACCAGATGCGGCTGATGTTTACGCCAACGCTTGGCATGTTTATTGCTCCGGGCTGCAATGGTATTCGGGGAGCTGTGACCCTGGGCATGATCGCTCTGGTCGCAGGCTACGTCTATCGTTTTCGCTGGCACGTTCATACTGCCGTGGTTGCGGGAGCAGTACTGCTGGGCTATGTCTTCAATTTTGCTCGGCTTTGCCTCCTGGTGGTGTATTACATCATCGCGTTACGCATCCCTTGGATGCAGAACAAAGCAAAGCTCGGCGATTACATCATCGGCGGGTGTCTTTTCCTATTGGCAACGTTTCTGTTTTTCCACGCTATACGGCGATTTGGCGATACGGCACGTCGTCCCGAAGAACAAGAGCCTGAGAGTGAAACGTCTTCGCCGGCTGCAACCTCGTTCGTAAGGCTGCGCCTTGTCACGATGGCGATGATCGCTATCTTTGGTTGCTTCGGCACCGCCCGCGCAATGATTCAGAATGCAAGTGTCGATCCTGCGCAGACGCTTAACACAGCGGACTCTCTTGGAGCTTTTCCTGATCACATCGGGACATACATGCTGGTTCGATCGTGGAATGAGACCCTGCGCACTGGTCCGCTGTTGTTTCATTGGGCCGAATATTCTCCGGCAAACGGGGGATCCCATATCTCATTGGGTATTTCTCCGCTGCTAGGCACCCACGATACGCTGATCTGCCACTCTGCCCGCGGTGAAGATCCATTGTGGCGTGATCAATTGAACGTGAATATGGCGAACAACGTTCCGGTCAGCTTCAGCGCTTCACTTTATAACAACGGCGCGATTCAGTACCTGGAAGCGACGACGATATGCAGCGGGTCGCGTTGCGGAGAGTATTCCAGTGACCGCAAGCATTTTGGTCTTGTTTACAGTAAGCCTGATCCCCACGCCCTGTTCTCGCAGGATCCGCAGCGTCCTATTCCGATCCTGCTGAAGGCGGAGTCCCTTGATACCAGAATGTTGCCGGAGGTAGCGCAGGCACAACTCTCCGCGGAGATGACTGCTTTTCTTTCTGTCGCTGATCTGGATGTCCTTCTCCACCCATTTAGAAGATAGCGGGCTCTATCATGGTCAAAGCCCATCGTTCCATGATGATTCGATTTACCGCTCCCCTTTGCACGCTTGCGTTGTCACTGGCCTTGAGTCTGACCGTCACGGGATGCGGCACCGGCACCGCCCCTGACACGACTCCTCCAACGACCACTCCTCCAACGACCACTCCTCCGCCTACTACGCCGTCTCTACTCTTGTCGGGAAAGGTGCTCGCCGGCACCGTGCCTATCTCAGGGGCCAGCGTGCAAGTGTACGCGACGGGAACTGGAGGCAACGGGGTGGGTGCGACGGCACTTCTTTCATCTCCTGTAACAACGGACGCGAGTGGCGCCTTCACGATCTCTTCGGGATTGAGTTGTAGTTCGTCGTCATCGATGTTGTATCTCATCGCTCGAGGCGGACAGGTCGGTTCGGGGCCCGCAAATGCCGGGATTGGGCTGGCGACTGGGGTGGGTGTGTGCAGCCAGCTATCGACCAGCGCCACGACAAAGTTCACGATCAATGAAGTAACGACGGTGGCTACGGTGTGGGCTCTGTCGCAATTCATGACAGTCGGCGGTGTGGTGGGAGCATCTTCGACGAATGCAAAGGGATTAGCAAACGCGTACGCCACTGCCGCAAATCTTGCAGATCCGACCGCTGGTACGTCGCCTGGGACGGGATTTCCGGCCACGGGGAAGTCGCCGGCTGGCAAGATTAATGCTCTGGCGAACCTGCTGAATACCTGCGTCGCTTACTCCGGTGCCTCAGGTTCTTCAAGTCCATGCGACAGACTATTCAGCCAGACCGTTCCCAGCGGATCATCTGCTCCGACGAACACGCTTGATGCCGCTCTCGATCTCGCTCGGAACCCAGGTATCAATGTTTCCGGCCTTTATACACAGTCGCTCTCGAGCGCGGCGTTCAAGCCTTTGCTCGCGAGTGCGCCCACGGATTGGACTGTCTGGATTACTTTTTCCGGTGGTGGCATGAATACTCCTACAGGAATAGGGGTCGACGGGCAGGGCAACGTATGGGTGGCCAGCTATGCTGGCGTTGCCTCGCAGTTCACACCCACAGGATCGCCGGTATTTGCTTCGGGTATTTCGGGCTCTGGCCTGCGGTCCTCTTATGGGCTGGCGATCGATAGCCAGAACAACGTCTGGATTGCGAACACCGAGAGCCCTTCAAGCGTGAATAAGGGGCTTGGCACGGTTACTGAGCTTAATTCGAGCGGTCAGCCTCTCTCGGGAGCAAATGGATTCAGTGCGGGAGGCATGAACGCTCCCATCGCCGTCGCCATCGATACAAACGGTACAGCCTGGGTTGTGGACTACGGAAATGCCCGAGTTACGCTGCTATCGAGTACAGGAGCTCCGCTTTCCGGCACGGCGGGTTATGCTGCCCCGACGCTCGCTTTTCCCGTCTCGGTTGCCGTCGATGCAAATCACAATGGCTGGATAGGCAATCAAAACGACAGTGGTGTAACGCGCATTCAGCCTGACGGATCGCAGCCGAACGGAATCTCATGCTGCAATGGGCCGCAGGGAATCGCGATCGACCAGCGCGGCTACGTTTGGGTATCCAACTATTACGGCGACAGCGTGGGACAGCTATCTTCGACCGGGTCTATTGTGTCAGGAGGCTATACCGCGGAGGGGCTCTTCCATCCGCAGGGTATTGCGGTCGACGGTGCGGGTTCGCTATGGGTGGCCAATCTTCGGAGCGCAGCAGGGGCAGCCAGTCCGACGCTTGCACAACTCGCAGGCTCCGCAACTTCTTCTCCAGGCCGGCCTCTGTCGCCCCCGGGCGGTTGGCTTGCGGACGCGGGGATGCTGGTTCCCTATTCCGTTGCGATTGATGCAAGCGGAAACCTCTGGATTTCAAACTCAGGGAACAACACCGTCACGGAAGTAGTTGGAATGGCGACGCCTGTACGGACGCCATTGAACGGTCTTCCACAAACTCCGTAGGCACCTTCTGTTTGTGTCTGTAGATTTCTAGCGGACTTCTCAGCCAGTCGCCAGACAGGCGAACTTCTCATGCGATACGCAGTTACCGGCTCGCATCGAGTTCCGAAGTAAAGCGCAACGCGAACTAAGGGTCATTCTGTCAGCCCACAGCAACCTCTGTGCTTTGCGGATGGAAACGAATAGTTCGCATCGCGTTTGAATCTCCGCGAATCTAAAGTGCAAGCAGGAAGGGGTTTTGCATGGGCAAAAGCTTTGCGCAGATTGCCTTTACTCCGTTAGTAAAGAAGCAGCAGGTACTCCATGGCAGTCGCTCGCAGTACGAGCGCGTTGAGCAGTCTTCGCGCGCAGGTGACTCTCTTACTGAGCCGGAACGCGAGTTTGTCCTTTCGCGCGACTCGTTCTACATGGCCACAGTGAGTGAGACTGGCTGGCCCTATATTCAGCATCGCGGCGGCGAGGCAGGGTTTTTACACATTATCGACGACCGTACGATCGCCTTCGCGGACTATCGCGGCAACAGACAGTACGTGAGCATAGGCAATCTGGAACATGATGATCGGGTTGCCCTGTTCCTGATGGACTATCCGTCGCGCAGCCGTTTGAAGATCCTTGGCCACGCGGAAGTACGGGAGGGAGCCGATGCGCAAGAGTTGATAGGGGAACTGAGCGCTCCGGGCGTCCGTGCGCTCGTGGAGCGTGTGATCTTGATTCGTATCGCGGGGTTTGACTGGAACTGCCAGCAATTTATCACGCCGCGATTTACCGAGAAGCAGGTGATTGAGGTGATGGCTCCGATCCGTCAACGCCTCGCCGAGATTGAGGAAGAGAACAAGCGACTGCGCGCCGAGCTCGCGCAGCAACCCTAGGCAAGACGTTTTTCGTAACAGAGAAATCGTAGGCCAGGGCGCATCTGTAGAGAGATCTCTCCTGCGAAGCGGTAGCCGAGACCAGGGAAGAGCCGCTGCGTCGCCTGATTTTCGATGTTCGTATCGATGCGGATAGCATGAATGCTATGCGATCGCGCGACCTCTTCAGCATGTTTCATGAGAGCGCGGGCCACTCCAACTCCGCGAAAATCAGGATCAACTGCCAAGCGGTGTACAACGAGGGCGGCTTCCTTGTGATCCCAATCTGCCTGGATGTAGTCGGGCTCCGGATCAGCGGTGATGGCGACGACGCCTACGATGCGGCCATCGATCTCAGCGACCCAAAGTTGTCCGCGCTCGATGTCTCGACCAAAGACCTGGGGATTGGGATAGGTGTCGTCCCACTGCAGATTGCCTTCTGCTCGCATCAATGGGACGACTCGGCTCACCAATGCTGCCAGTGAGGCGAGATCTTCCTGGATCGCGAGCCTGATGTGCATAGTTTGAGCGTATCGCATCCGGGACTCTGAAACTTTGCCGGGAGCGGCTTTACATCATGCGGAATCGCTCTCGCATCAGCCGCTGGAAGCGAGGTTTCCAGATGAGGTCGTAGGCCAGTTCCTTTCCAGGGAACATGGCAAGCGCTGCCTTGCGTGAGTCGGCGATCATCTGCGATGCCTCATCGATTGACATCGTCGCGTCCTGTGCGATCACCTGCATTACCATGTTCATCATCATCTGCATTCGCCGAATCAGCTTTTGTTCTTCTGCAAGTTCCTCAGGGGTTAAGACGACCTGCTTGTCTTCCTGCTCCAATTCCCGATTCAATTCCATGGGGCCTCCGCTGTCCTCACGGTACTCCAAAACGGAGGTTTACTGGAGAGAGAAAATAGGGACGGGAATCTCGGCGGCTCCAGCCCCGCCGAAGCTGCCGGCGGTGAGGGATGAAGATGGCCATCTAATCACTTGTGCCTGTGATCTCTCGGATCGTCCCGTCACGCCTGAGCAGAAACGTGGTCAATCCGAACTCGTCGGTTCTGTAGAGCCGTGTTCCGTGCGCTGCGATTCGTTCGATGACTTCGAATCGAGGATGTCCGAAAGTATTTCCTTTCCCGACGGAGACGACAGCGTCCTTTGGCGCAAGCGCGGCGAAAAAATCCGGCGTCGTCGATGAGCGGCTGCCGTGATGGCCGACCTTCAGGAGTGTTACGGGCGATAGTCCGTGGGCGACCATCGCCTGCTCACTGGGAGCTTCTGCATCGCCCTCAAGCAGGACGGACGCTTCGCCAAACTCGATGTGCATGGCCAGCGAGTCGTTGTTCACCGGGTCACCTGAGTTGGAATAGTTCATGTCAGGGGCTACGATTTTCACCTTTGTTCCACCCCATGCGACCTCCGAGCTGGAACGCAGATGACGCACGGTCACACCCAATTCGGTGGCCTCGGCAAGAAGCTCACGATAGGCCGCAGAATCAGGATCGACTGCGACCCACAACTCGTGCGGGCGAAAGTTGCGCATTACGGCGGCCATGCCTCCCATATGGTCGCTGTGTGCATGGCTTAGGGCGAGGACATCCAGGCGACGGATGCGTCGCGACCACAGGTAGGGCGACACAACCTCTTCGCCCACATCGAAGGCGCTGGTAGTTGCTGCTGCTTCGGTGGGACCGCCGACAGGTCCTCCTGCATCGACGAGCATCGTCTGCCCGTTTGGACTTACGACCAGGAGTGAGTCTCCCTGTCCGACGTCGAGCGCGGTCACCTCGAGCTCCCCTTGTGTTTTGAGGGTCGGTTCGGGCCAAAGCACCATGACCGTGACCACGGGTAACAGAGCTACGGCGGTGAGAGACCATCGTCGTGAACGGCGAACTGCCCATGAACAGAATGCCCAGACCGCGATAGCCAGCAATGCAATCCACCATGCTGGGGGAGGAACTCGAAGATCAGCGGCCTGAATGTGGCTTACGCGTGTAATTACCCATGCAATGCCGTGGAGCAGCATTGCTGTCGCTGCGCCTGGAAGGATGGATGCCCATGGCGCTATGAGCGAAATACAAAAGAGGATGACGGCCATGGGAGCGAGCAGACTGACGACGGGTACGGTGAGCATGTTTGCCGGGAGAGCGAATATTGTTGCGCGATGAAAGTACATTGCCATCGGCAAGACCATTACCATCTCCGCTACGAAGCCGATTAGGGCCAGTTCTGCTACGAACAAGATGCAGCGCAGGATTCGCGCAGGGAGGCTATAAGCCCATCGGCCCAGTATTGCTGCGATTGCTTCGCCCCACATTCTCAGCATTACGCGAAATTGAGCGACGTTGGGAACCAGCACGGGCTCCCGCCACAGGTCATTGAGATTGCGAGAGGCGCGCGAATACGCCATAAAACTGCGTTCTCCGAGGGGCACAGCTATTCCTGCGATAGCAACGATCGCAAGAAAGGTCATCTGGAAGCTTGCATCGAACAGGCTTGACGGCGACCAAATCAACTCTGCAAGGGCGGCGGCACCTAACGCGTTAAGCACGCTGCGTTCGCGTGAGAGCAGACGCGCGATGAAAAATACGGTTGTCATAAAGAGCGCTCGCTGCACCGGCGCTCCGAAGCCGGTCAGGAGGGCGTATGCGGTCATCAGCGGGAGAGTTACAAGTGTAGCGAGCCACTCGCGTATCTTCATTCCTCTCAGGAGCCAAAAGAGAATTCCTCCAAGCAGAGCAACGTGCATACCGGAGACAACGAAGAGATGAAACGATCCTGTTCGCTCGAAGCCTAGGCGGAGGGTGTGGTTTAGTCGAGTGCGGTCACCGAAGAGCATCGCGTTGAGCATGCCTGCGTCATCTTCGGTCAAACGCATGCAGCGGGGCAGTCGCCGATTGGCTTTTGAGTGTTGATAGGTGAGCATCTGAGTCGAGGCCCAGCTCTGTGCAGCAAACAACCGGCATTGCAGACTCGATTCATGAACGCCGACCGTTCGAACCTTTGCTGCGCGCACTGTTGCGTGGACGCTGATGCCTTGCTGCAGAAGATAGTCCGCATACTGCCAGGCGCCAGGGTCGCGATATCGTTCCGGTATCCTGAGCCGCAGCGGCATCTCCAGTACATCGCCGCAGTGAAGCGACGGTAGGGTGGTATCCTTCGCTACCACGATCGCTCTTACTCCGCCGGTTACCGGCAGCATGCGTGAGACATCGGGGGTCACCTCTTCTACTGCTTCAACCGCAACATCTACGGCAAGTGCCGCAGCGGGTTCAGATTCTCTTTCGATCCACCACGTGGGATCGTTGTCCTGATCTGCTGTGTTCTTTTTCAGGGGCAACTCGCGGATGCGAATGACATGGCCTCGCACATTCCGGCTGAGACCGTCGGCGTACTGTGTCAAAGCATGTTGTTGCGAGGGAACCGGACGCAGCTGCCAGCACCAGAATCCCGCTGCGATCCACAACGCCGCCAACGGTAGGAGCGTGAATCGAGGAGAACGGCGTAGTGCAAGAATGACGAGCGCCGCAAGGAGGATCGCTTCGATCGACAGTATGAACGCAGGCTGCCAGGTTCGCGCCATAGCGAGGCCAACTGCGAACCAGCACGCGGCTGTCAGTAAAGGTGCTCTGCGAAACCGGAGACGCCCCTCTTCTTCATTGGCCCAAAAGTTCTCTGCGTGGCCCGTCAGATCTCACTCCCATTCGGCAGACACCTGCATCAACACCTCATCACCGCTACGGTCTCCTGGTGAAAGGTCTGGGGGAACATGTCCACCATATGCAGTTCGTCCAGCCTGTAGCCGGAGTCTACCATCACTCGAAGGTCGCGCCCCAGCGTTACCGGATCGCACGAGACATAGACGATCTCTTTCGGTTGCACTCGAGCCAATAGGGCACAGGCCGCGGTACCGACGCCTGCTCGCGGAGGATCCATTACGACCAGATCCGGACGCTCGCGCTGGAGGACCGCCTGTCGAAGGAAATCCAGTGTTGTTGCTGCGACGGCGCGTCGACCTTTACCGCGGAAACTTCTCATCAGGTCCTCTGCAGCTGCTTCTACTGCCACAACTTCATTGAAGTTTTTGGCTAATCCGCGTGAGAACAGACCTACGCCGGCGTAAAGGTCCCAGGCCAGATAACCGGTCCTGTCGCGAGTGACCAGTTCGAACAGAGGATTGATCATGTGGCGATTGACCTGGAAGAAGCCGCCACGGCTTACCCAGTAGCTCTCGCCGCCGGCAATGTAGCTCAGCCCATCTTTTCCCCAGGTTGAGCCCGCGCGGATCCGCAGCGATTTTCGTCCTCTTACCTCACCTTCCATGACAGCGACGCCGGCACCGGCAAGCTCCGGCAGTTGTTGCTGCAGGTCCTCGCAGAGTACGGAAAATCCCCTCGGCTCTCGCCGGACGAAGACGGTCATTTGCACGGTGAGCTGATCCGGCGAAGTAAAGAGCTCAACTTCCTCCACTGCGGTTATCCAGCGATGAGAGCTTTCACTTAGCTTCAGCAATGCCTCGGCAGCTCGCCACAGTACAGGTGCGGCGATTGGACACATCTTCACCGGGAGAAAATCGGCCGATCCTCGTCTCAAATATCCAACTCGCATCGTGCCATCGACTTCGGTGACCCGTAGTCGTATGCGATTTCTGTACTCCCAGGGTGCGGCAGCGTGCACTTCAATCTTCGGTAACGATGCCAGAGAAGCTCTCTCCAGGGTTTCCTGGAGAATCTGCTGCTTCAGCCGGAGCTGCGCCTGATAGGAGCCATGTTGATAGTGACAACCTCCGCACGCTCCAAAGTGCGCACACCGTGGCTCCACGCGATCGATCGAAGGCTGAACGATGCGCTCGAGCTCAGCTTCAGCAAATCCAGAATGCACTTCGCTGATCTGCGCTTCAACCACCTCCTGCGGAAGAGTGAAGGGCACAAAGACTGTACCGGCTTCCGTGCCTTCTGCTATATGCGCCAGGCCATTGCCGCCGTACACAACTTTTTCGATATGCAACTTCATTGCTTGCGACTCGGTCTTGGTCATCCGAGACTCATGTAGAAAAGACTAAGCCGCGGCAGATTATGCGCTTCGAGCAGTTTCTTCTGCAGAAATTGCTGCTGCACCTGCTTGATCTGCACCGCCTGCATCCTGCCGCGGTAAGGTGCGAGTTCGCGGTCGGCCTGCTCTCTCAGAGCGATTAGCATTTCTTCGTCCGACGCGGTGAGCAGGGCGGCGAAGATCTTCTGTTCCAGAACGGTCAAGGTGCGATCGAGCTCTTCAAGAGAGCCAGAGGGGTCGGCACGAAGTCCGACGGCGAGAGCGTGCAGGCGACCTGCTACTTCAGCTAAGACTGTTTCGACCAGCGGCTTCAGCTTCACTGATTCCATGGCGCGAGCGTTCTCTTCGAGGTAGTTTGCAACACGTTGACCCTCGAAGCCGGTGTCAACGTTCGCGAGCGTCGGTTCCGAAGAAGCTCCGACCGCTGCTTCCATCGCCTGTTTTGTTGCTTCCATCACGCTCTGCGCGCACCATGCCAGGCCGTTCACCTTGCGTAGCCTCCCCGACGTCTGGCGCGCCCGAAGGTCATGCTTGTCGAAGGCGTTATCGATGCCACGCAGGACTGCCTCAAGCGGGATTCCAGCCTCGCGCCAGGTTTCAATCAGCGCCCAGTCGAGCGTCGAAAGCATCAGCAGCGAGCCACGGCGCTGCTGAAAGCGCTCTTCGATCTCCGTAAAGTAGTTGAAGTAGTTCAGCATCCTACAGCTTTGCCTTCATGCAATCAGGCGCCACGCTTTTTGCTCTTTTCCAGGCTTCGTTCATAGATGATGCGCAGTCCGTTCAGAGTGAGCATCTCGTCTACTGTCGTGATGTACTTCGATCCCCCAGCGATGAGCTTGGCAAGGCCACCGGTTGCGATCGTCTTTGTTTCAGGACCAAGTTCGCCGATCATCCTCTCGAGAATCCCGTCTACAAGTCCGATGTAACCGTAGTACAGGCCGATCTGTAGGTTATCGACGGTGTTGGTGCCCACGACTTTCGCAGGTCGCTTAATGTCGATACGCGGCAGTCTTGCCGCACGAGAGAAGAGAGCGCTAGCAGAAATTCCAAGTCCAGGAGCGATTGCTCCGCCAAGAAACTCACCCTTCTTCGAGACCACATCAAAGGTCGTCGCGGTTCCCATGTCGACTACGATGGCAGGACCGCCATACTCCTCAAAGGCAGCCACGCAATTCACGATGCGGTCTGCTCCTACTTCGCTTGGGTGATCGGTCAGGATGGGTAGTCCCGTCTTTACTCCGGGCTCGATGAACAAGGGCTTTACCCCGAAGTACATCTCGCATGCCTGGCGCAGCATCGAGTCCAGCGGGGGAACTACAGATGAAATAGCAACCCCGGTGACGACGTCCGTTTTCAGTCCGCGCAGCGCAAATAGTTCCTGTAATAGGACGGCGAACTCATCGGTGGTCTGATCGGTTGGCGTGGTGATGCGCCAGTTTGTCACTACCTCAGCCTTGCCGCCATCGGCGCTCAGCTTGTAGAGACCAAAGACTGCGTTCGTATTCCCAACATCGAGTGCCAGTAGCATCTTCGCTCTCCCGCCTCGTTCCGGCCTTTTATAACTCGCGCACGCCGCCCGACAATACGGTCCGCTTTGCGCCATCTTCGCTGTCGACCAGCAGAAATCCACTGGCATCCAACCCTGCCGTCACGCCAGTATATCCGCCACCCTCTTCCACTCGTACACGTTTGCCGAGCACCCAGCTGGAAGCATCAGCAAATCGATGCAACAGACCGTCGCTTTGCTTGCTTCCTCGCACCTCATCCTGCCAGAGCCGCAGTTCATTCGACAACGCACGAAGCAGAGCGATGAGCACTGATTCGCGTGAGACAGTCTTTCCCCTCGCGATCCGCAGCGACGTCGCGAATGGAGCGATTGCATGGGGAAAGCTCTGGTGGTTGAGATTGATTCCTACCCCGATCACCGCGTAGCGAAGCATGGCTTCACCCTCTGGAATTCCCGATGGAGCGACGGCAGTTTCCACCAGAATGCCACCGCACTTCTTGCCGTCGATGAGAAGATCGTTAGGCCAGCGAATGTCTACGTCGAGACCTGTGCTCTCGGCGATCGCAGTCCTTGCTGCCATGCCGGTTGCCAACGAGATCATCAGCGCCGTAGTCATAGGCAGCGAAGGAGCGATCAACGCGCTCATATAGAGCCCGTCGCCAGCGGTGGAGTGCCAAGCGTGGCCGCCGCGTCCGCGGCCTGCTGTCTGCTCATCGGCCACCCATACGCCGTCGCGCACGCCCGCCTGAGCTGCCTCCAGCGCGAGTGTATTGGTCGAGTCGACAGCAGGAAAGTGAATTACTCGGCCTGCGAATTCGGTGCCGGCTATCCCCGATTCGACGGCATTGAGGTCAAACGTCATGGCACAACCTAATACACGTCCGCGGTGATTCGCATGCTGAGGTCCACTGCGGTCGCCGAGTGGGTTAGCGCGCCAACGGATACGAAGTCCACACCCGCGAGCGCATACTTCCGTACTGTCTTCAGGTTCATGTTGCCTGATGCCTCGATTGGAACACCTGGAAGCGCCGTGCGTATCTGCTTCACGGCTTTCTTCACCTGTGCGGGAGTCATGTTGTCCAGCAGAATCGACTCCGCACCACCTGCAATCGCCTGTTCCAACTCTGTCGGAGTGCGAACTTCCACTTGCACGACCTGGCCGGTCTTGCGTCCCTTCAGTGCCTTTTCAAGCACTGTCGTCAACCCACCGCCGAGTGAGATGTGGTTGTTCTTGATCAAAATTCCGTCCTGCAGATCAAGCCTGTGGTTTACACCTCCGCCGCAGCACACGGCATACTTGTCCAACGATCGCAACCCGGGAATCGTCTTGCGGGTGTCCAGAACCTTCGTCTTCGTACGTGCCAGAGCGGTTACGTACTCGTTAGTCAGGGTCGCAATTCCACACATCCGTTGCATAAGATTCAGAATCACTCGTTCTGTCGACAGCAAAGCGGCAGCGTTGTGGCGGATGACAGCCAGCGGCTGGCCTGCCCGTACCTTCACTCCGTCGAAGATCTCAGGGTGGCTTACTACCTCAAACCGACCCACGGGAGAGGTGCTCATCTTGGTGAAGATGTCCAGGAAGACTGGAATACAACCGAGTCCCGAGACGACGCACGCCTGCTTGGCCAAAATCGTGCCGGAAGCCCGCATCTTTGGATCTATCGTCAGGCTGGTTGTTACGTCATTGCCTGCTTTGTCTTCGGCGAGTGCCGCCTCAAGGATTGTTCGTATCCGTTTGCTCTTCCAGTCCATGCTGTAATCCTAAACCTCCGGAACGCATCTCATTGTAAGCACGTCGATTGAACACACTATGTTGATGCCACTTCACGCCCAGTTTGCCTATCTATTTCTCCTGGCGCTTCCCATTGCCTGTGTAGCTTGGACCATTACTCACGAAGAGGTCTTTCGCGAGCCCCGAGATTGGTGCAAGGACCGTAGCCAGAACTGCCGCTCTTTCGTGCCTCGCAAATTCTTCTACCTCTTCACGTGTGAGTATTGTTTCAGTCACTACGTTGCTGCGTTTTTCCTCATCATCACAGGTTTTCAAATGCTTTACGTTGGCTGGCGAGGCTACCTGATCGCGTGGTTTGCGCTGGTGTGGGTTGCGAATGTGTATATGAGCTTCTTCAACCGGTTACGGCTCGACATTAAGCACGAAAACGTCGCCATCGCGGTCGAACAGACCAAGGTGGATGGCGACGCTGTTCCTCCCAGTAAAAAATCGTGACGTCTACTCTTCGGGCAAGGCGTCAAGAGCCGCTTTCGCCTTTTCGTAAAGCACCTTTGTCTCGGAAGCCTGTTTCCGCAGCCCATCGACAATGTGCGCCGGGGCCTTTGCCATGAACGCTTCGTTCCCAAGCTGCTTCTCCGCGGCCGCCAAACCCTTCTCCAGCTTGGCGAGGTCCTTCTTCAACCGCTCGCGCTCTGCCGCTACGTCGATCTGCCGCTCATACACCACGGCCACATCGAAGCTGGCTGTGGCGCGTGCATTGCCGCCCGCGAGCTGTTCGGCAGCAAACTCCAAGCCCGATACTCGGGCCATCTTCGCAAGCATGTCGCGGTTCGCATCTGCGAGCGCCAGCACGCGATTCTCCGCATGCAGCCGGATCGGCGCAGCCTCCTTCTCAGGAACTCCCAGTTCTTTGCGAAGTGCGCGGACCGTTGTGATCAACTCTTGGAGGGTCGACATGGCTGCGACTGACGCATCATCCGCTGCGAAATCGCTTGCTTGAGGATATTTTGTTAGTGCGATCGACTTTGCGGGCGGATTGCTTTCATAGAGTGCATGCCAAAGTTCCTCCGTAAGGAAGGGCATGAAAGGGCTGAGCAGGCGAAGGGCTGCCTCGAACACTGCCACTAACGAGGCTAGGGTGAGCGCTGTGGTTGGATTGCTTTCGACACCTTCCCCAAATTCGAGCCGCAGCTTTACCAGCTCGAGGTACCAGTCGCAGAACTCGCCCCAGAAGAACTGGTAGACGGCTGCGGCGGCTTCGTCGAAGCGATAGTCGGCGAGCGCCTTATCGACCTCTGCGCAGACTGCGTTCAGTCTTCCGAAGATCCATCGGGTCTCGAGCGGGGTATCCGCCGGAAGTTCCGGAACGGTACCGCTGGCCAGCATCGACACTTTGTAACCGGCTTCTTTAGCGCGGTCGATTTGCATGAAGAGGAAGCGTGCCGCGTTCCATATCTTGTTCGCAAACGCGCGATAGCCTTCGGTACGCGACTCGCTGAAGGCGATATCGGTTCCCGGCGAAGCCATGCTTGCCAGCGTAAAGCGCACGGCGTCGGTCCCGTACTTCGTGACAACCTCAATGGGATCGATCACGTTGCCTTTGGTCTTTGACATCTTCTGGCGGTCGGCATCGCGAACCAGCGCATGGATGTAGACCTCGCGGAAGGGCACGGCATCCTTCAGGGTGCGCTTCGATCCGTCAGGCATCGGCACATCCAGCATGAAGTGGCAGCCGAGCATAATCATCCTCGCCACCCAGAAGAAGAGGATGTCAAAGCCGGTAACGAGAAGCTCGGTCGGATAAAACTGTGCAAGATCAGCACTGAGACCCTCTCCAGCGCCCGGCCATCCAAAAACTGTGAAGGGCAACAGACCACTCGAAAACCAGGTGTCGAGTACGTCAGTCTCCTGCGTCAGCTCGCTCGAACCGCACTTGCTGCATGTTTGTGGGGTCTCGCGGGCCACCGTGATCTCGTTGCACTTGGCGCAATGCCACGCAGGAATCCTGTGCCCCCACCACAGCTGACGCGAGATACACCAGTCGTGGATGTTCTTCATCCACTCGTCGTACGTCTTGCGATACTGATCCGGAGTAAAGCGGATGTAGCCTTTGTCGACAGCTTCAATTGCCTTATCCGCCAGCGGCTGAATTTTGATGAACCACTGCTGCGAAAGCCGTGGCTCAATCACCACGCCGGTTCGCTGACTCAGTCCGATTGCAAGCGTGTGGTCCTTTACATCGACCAGCAGCTCGTGCTCTCGAAGATCTTCGACGATCTTCTCGCGTGCGGCGTAGCGATCCATCTCGTGATACGGGGAGCCGGGTAGCAGTACGTGCGCGGTCTCATCCAGGATCGAGAGGTTCGGCAGTCCGTGGCGCTGACCGATGGCAAAGTCGTTTGGGTCGTGGGCCGGTGTCACCTTTACGGCACCGGTGCCAAACTCGGGCTTTGCCCAGTCGTCGGCAAGGATCGGAATCTCGCGATCGGGACCACCGTTTACGCCGCTC
>Ga0163163_10002430_pt1 | contig 15758 bp, 18 predicted proteins | sample S65metaG_FD_119766 | JGI IMG/M metagenome (GOLD analysis project Ga0163163, IMG submission 119766) | Switchgrass rhizosphere microbial communities from Kellogg Biological Station, Michigan, USA - S6-5 metaG | ecosystem: Host-associated > Plants > Roots > Rhizosphere > Soil | place: USA... | reverse complement strand
GCGTTTCATTCTGAAGCAATCTTCGCCAACATCCGTTTAGAGTTCAAGAGTTCAAAGCCGGCTTTGGCGGAAAAGTCCTTATCTGACTCTTCTCAGACTATCTTTTTCTATTTAAATAATTGACCCTCTGCGGAGCACTCAGTATTATCCCTCCGGCCCGCGGAGCACCCCGCTTTACCCCTCGCGGTCCGCTTCCAATCGGAAGTCACATGTCGTTCTAAGATCTCCTCGCTTCCTGATTGATTCAGATTTACAGTTTTGAATGCGCTTGACACCTCGCCCACTACAAAAACGAGTCGAAGTTTACTCACACAATGGCCTAAAGGAGGTTTTTTATGTCTTGGCAAAACGCTCCCGTGCTGATCAAACTGGCGTCGGCGCAATTGCCCGGCAAAAACGGCGCCCAGATTTGGGGAGTTGATAATAGAGGCAGGCTTTACACCAACTATCAGATAAGACCGGGTGGCGGCTGGGATGGTTGGATGACAAATAGCTGGTCCTTTGGTGGCTACCCGGAAATGGTCTACGAGCTGTGCGCGTCGCAGCAGCACGAAGGTGAAGCGCAATTATGGGTGCTCGATTACAAACGACAGCTCTGGTCGATCAGGCAGGACAAGCAGGGCAACTGGATGCCGTGGGAGGGGAACTGGAACAAACCACCGGGCAATACGGTGTTTAAGAAGATCGCTGCGCTCTACGAGGGCATCATGCAAGGCGCGCGGGTTTGGGCTATCACCGAGAACGGCACACTCACTTCCTGTAAGCAGAACATACCGGCGGGTAACTGGGGCGGGTGGAGCGACTGGCCTGCGCCCAAGGACCACGCTGGCTGGATCGAAGTCTCCGCCTGCATGCAAGGTGACGGAAAAGGCGCGCTGTGGGGACTCGACTCAAAGTTGCAACTCTGGGGCATGACGCAGCAGTCGCCCGGTGGTAACTGGGGCGCGTGGGTTGGACCAAACTGGGAGAAGGCTCCGAGACTTCGCAATATCGCCGCCGTCGAGACGACCGTTAAAAAGAACAACGAGACTTACCACGGCGCGTGCATCTGGGGCCTCACTATAGATGGCAGGTCGACCTTCAACGAGCAGTCAAGGCCGAGTGCAAACTGGTTTGGCTGGTCGCAGGGAACCTTCACAGACACGTTCAGGGGATATGAGATTACTGCCGCCAGACAAAACAATCAGAGCGCGCGCGTTTGGGTCGTCAGCAATGATCAGGTGTTGGCGAGTCAGCAAGTGGATCTTAATTCCTCGCCGCCGGGTTTCGAACGCTTCTGGACTCCGGAAATTTAAAATATTTAAGCCACAGATGAACACGGATTCTCACTGATCCGTGTTCATTCGCTGGCTTTAACATGGGGAGGCGTTATCGATCGATGGAGCGCACCTCGATTTGACCTTCGCGCACTCGCGCTTCGAAACAAGGTTGCGGGAACGTCGCTGGACCATCGACCACGCTGCCGTCTCTGACATTGAAACGCGACCCGTGCCACGGGCACTGGACCACTTCGCCTTCCAACTTGCCCTCCGACAATGGACCACCGAGGTGAGAGCACGTGTGTGCCAACGCGCACACTTCGCCTGCCAGGCGAACCAAAAGCACCGGCACTCCGCTCGCGTCCGCACGCTTCATCTCGCCTTCGCGAAGTTCAGCATCGGGCAATACAGCCACAAACTCTTTCGGCATCTCTTGCGCCGCGGCGTGATTCACTCCGATCTGTTCGCTGAAAACAAGATGACCACCCAGGTAAGCTGATGCGCTCGAGACGGCATAGCCGAGCATCGCGAAACCGACTCCCGCGTTCCGCTTCTGCTTCCGGCGCAGGATGAGCGATGTCGTGTAAAGCGCCGTCGCGCCGACGTTCAGCAGTCCATGCAGAATTCCAACTTTGCGCGCGCGCCCGTTAGTCTCGGACCAGTCAGTTAAGCCCGTTACTGCTGCTCCGGCCGCGCCGACAAGTCCGACCGCGATCGCGGCATCGGCTCCGGCGGCGAGTTCTCTTCGACCACTGATCGACTCCATCGCGTCGAGCGCGAGCGCCGCGGTCCATGCGCCAAGCGGCACGTCGGTTAACGCGGGATGCAATGGATGACCAAGCCAGGTACCGTGCAGGATGTTCTTAACTTCCCTGCCCGCCGGCCCGGCCGCATTGAACGCGTCTCTAACGAGTGGCTGTATCTGATCACTCAATCGATCGAGCGCTTCCTGCTGATCGACGACTTTCATTAAAGCTTCCGTAGTAGCCATGCTTTCTCCCTTGTTCGTGTTGATGGAAGACTCATCATCCAGCGGAAATGTTAGGGGCAAATGACAGTTCTGTGGCGTTTGCTTGTCACAAAACGCGGGAGAGGAGAAACGGAACTAGAACTCTATTACCACACCGGCAGACGGCAAGATGGGGAGTACACGATCGAGTTGGCCAAACACGCGGCTCGTTGTTATGTCGAATCCATCAAAACCTGCATAGCGCAGGTTATTGCGGTTGAGGAGATTCAACACTTCGCCCGTAGCTGTTAGTTTCCAGCGCTTGAAGAGAAACGCTTTACTTACTCGCACGTCCCAGCGTGCGTAGTCGGGCAAACGAACCTCGTTGCGCCGGTCTGATAAAAAGTAATTCGCGCCAACTTGGCTGAAGAATCCCTGAATTGGCGGCCCACTGCCGTAACGAAAGACGCTGCTAAGATTCCACGTATCAGTGAATCGATAACTCGCATACACATTAAGAAGATGTCGCTGTTCGGTATCCGAGACAAACGACAGACCGGTTTGCGAGTCGGCTCGCCGGTGTTCGCATCGACAACTCTGCCTCGCAAGTTGATTGAGCGCTCTTGCGCCAAGCATGGCGCAATCAACAGCAGAAGCAGAATTGCGGTGAGTTTCAGATCTGCGTTCATCCGCGTGAGTCTGTGGCTAAAACTATTCGTATCTGAGCGCGATCAATGGATCGACTTTCGCTGCGCGCCGCGCCGGAATGTAACACGCCAACAACGCGACCACCGTCAGTATCCCAATCACACTCACATACGTCAGCGGATCAGTTGTGGTTATTTCGAACAGCAACGTGCGCATCAACCGCGTCAGTGCAAATGCGCCTGCCAAACCGATGACGGTGCCGATGAGTAACATGCCCAGGCTCTGTCCGAAGACGAGTCGCAACACGTGAAGCTGTCGCGCCCCGAGCGCCATTCGCACTCCGATCTCCTGCGTGCGCTGCGCCACCGAATAAGCCATCACACCGTAAATGCCAATCGCCGCCAGGAACAGCGCGATACCGGAGAACGTCGCCAATAGTAACGCGAGGAAGCGCGGTTGGACCATCGACTTCGACACCACTTCTTCCATGGACCAGAGATTGTAGACCGGCAGCGTCGGATCCAATTCACGAACAACACTACGAATCGAGCTTTCGAGCGGTGTGGCATCATTCGCGGCACGAACAACGAAACTTATGTTCGACCCGAGAAACTGATTCGCCACCTGTTGTACCTGGAAGTAAAGCTCGGGCCCGGCAGGCTTATCCATGCCGGCATTCTTCGTGTCTTCCACTACGCCGACAATCGTGCACCAGATTTTGGGATCGGAAAACGCCGGATTGACGCGCCGGCCAATCGGACTTCCCTTCCAAAATCTTTTTGCCAGCGCCTGGTTGACGATCACCACCGGCATCGCATTCGGGTTCTCGTCCTGCTTCTCAAAAGTGCGACCTTCCAACACCCGGATCTTCATCGTTTTGAAATAGTCGTTCGCCACCACGTTCCAGTAGTCGACGTTTTGCGCCGGACTATCGGGTGTTTGCTGGTAGCCTTCGATCTCAGTGTCATTAGCGTTGATGCGCCGCAGCGGCGGAATTCCACTCGCCATCGAGACGGAGGCCACGCCGGGCATGGCGCCGAGTTTCTGCTCGAGCGCGTTTACAAACTGGATGCGATCCGGCGCCTTGTATTTACTTCCCGGGAGATTCAGGCTGAAGCTCACCACCCCTTTCGGATCAAACCCGGTGTTGACTTGTTGCAACTTCCAGAAGGCGCGAATCATCAGGCCGGAGCCGATGACGAGGATCACTGCGAGAGCAATTTCTGTGACTACCAGACTCTTGCGCAGCGTCTGACCTCCTCCGCGAATTGCGCGTTGGCCCGCCCCACGAATCCAGTTAGCGAGATTACGTTCACTGACTTGCGCCAGCGGCGCTAGACCAAAAAGAAAGACGGCAATGATCGCAACCCCGATCGTGAACGCGAGTACGGGTAGACCAACGCCAATCTCCTCCGTGCGCGGTACGCTGTCAGGCGCAAACAGTAAGAGGACTTTCAATCCCGCGAAGGCGAGCGCTACGCCGAGAACGGTCGCGATGAACACCAGCACAAATCCTTCGGCGACGAACTGGCGCACCATTCGTCTGATACCAGCGCCGAGCGCCAGCCGCACTGCAAATTCCCGGTGACGTGATTCCGCGCGCGCGAGCAAAAGGTTCGCCACGTTCACACAAGCGATGAGCAGCACAAAACCAACCGCAGCCATCAGCAACCACACGGCTTTGCGAGCTGAGCCGACAACATCTTCATGAAGCCCGAGCATTACCACCGGGTGACGTTCCGGGTTGAGTAAATGTTGCGCGCGACCCTCGCTCTTCCAGCCGGCCATCAAGCTCGTCACTTCGCTTTGCGCTTGCGCCTGAGTGACACCCGGTTTCAACCTTCCGATCACTGAAAGAAAGTGAGAACCACGACTACCCGGGTTCGCAGGATCGAATTGGAATGGCAGGAGGATCTCGACTTGATCGTTGCTTCCCGGCGGGAACGCGAAGTTAGGAGGCATCACACCGATGACAGTGGTGGTGGCGGCGTTGACCTGAATCTGTTTGCCAATGATGTCACTGGCGCCGCCAAACCCCTTTTGCCAGAGACCGTGCGAAATGATCGCGACCCTTGGTCCATTAATGCGATCTTCCTCTTCGGAGAAGTTGCGACCTCGTTCCGGTTGCACACCGAGTACGTCAAGCAAGCTGCGCGTAATCCCGGCTGAGGTCACGCGAAGTGGTTCACTCTCCGTGCCGACGTTCTGACCACCCGGCGCCCACGCGCCGATTGCTTCCCAGGATTTTGCCTCGCGCTGAATGTCGAGCAGTTCTGGAGGCGAGAGCCAGAACTTCTGGAGCTGCATCGTGGGAAATTCGCTGTAAACGCGGACGAGTTGATCGGGTTGCCGGTAAGGCAACGGCCGTAACAGGACTGAGTTGACGACGCTAAAGATGGCCGAATTTGCGCCGATGCCGACGGCGAGCGTCAGAATCGCCACCGCGGTAAAGGCCGGGTTCTTTTTCAACATACGCAGCGCGTATCTCAAGTCCTGTAGGAAGGTTTGCATCGTCACGGTCCTCCGGAGGGTCTTTACGTACCTGGTTTTGAGTCGGTTCACCAAAAATGAAAGTGGTCCGATAGGTTAACACCGCGGCGGCGCTTTTTGTGTCTCTTGTGGGCTAATACTTTTGCCGGAGGAGTACGTCGGCGATTGCGTCCGAGATGGGAAGGCCGGGAGTTTGTTCGAGCCAGAAGAATTCGCCGGAAGGATTGAGTTCGAGAAAGACATGGCGGTTGTCGGGCGTGAGAATGATGTCGATGGCGCCGTAGTTCAACGAGAAGTAATCCATCAGCCGCAGGACTTTTTCTTCGACCTCAGAGGGAAGTTGATAGGGACGCCAGTCTTGAATCATACGAAGTCCGTCGCGGCGCCAGTCGTGAGTGGCGCGCTCGGAGACTTGTGAGTCGACGGCGGCAGACATGACGTGTTGGCCCACGACCGTGACCCGAATCTCCAGGGATTTAGAAAGTAACTCCTGAAAAGTGGCGGGACAGAGACTCAACCCCGAGAGGTCCTCGAGATCTTCCGCCTTTACTGGATTAGTAAAGACGACAAGTTCTTTTCCTTGATCGTAGATGGCGAAGGACGAGAGCATCTTCGTCACCATCTCACCGTCGCAACTCTTTGCGAAAGCCCGGACCGCGGCGGGATCGTTCGTCGTCAGCGTGCGCGGTGTGTCGAGTCCGAGTTCGCGGGCCACTTGTAGTTGAAGCTGTTTGTTCTCCGCGTGACGAATGTCGCGAAGATGGTCCATGCGGAAACATTTCAGACTGGCGAGCATGCCGTGAGCGGCGGCACGCGCCTCGCCGATAGAGGCGTGACGCAGTTGACTATCGAGCTCGGCTGGAAGCTGAACACCGAAGCTGAGGCGACGATGCCAGATGGCTGTGACCTCGCGTAGATCGAATTCGCCGTCTTCGTTAGTAAGCGTGAGACGCTCGTCACCCGCGTTGCCGTAGTAGGCCGTGAGACGCACATCGGTCGGATAACGGTCGGTGTCAAAACGGATCGTGTGCCCACCCTTGCGCGCGATGGCCTCAGCCACTCGCGTGACACTTTCGTTATCGTTGCTGTGCGTGACGATGAGTACGGACATTTGTTTGTGCTTTTTGGCTAACTTTTCTTTTCGACTAGCGCACCGGCGATGGCCTCCGAGATCGAAAGCCCAAGATCGCGTTCGAGCATTCCCCATTCGCCACCGGGATTGACTTCAAGGAACACATACTCACCCGCAGGAGTGCAGATCAAATCCACCGCGCCGAATACGAGGCCGAGTTCCGACATCAACGCTTTCAGCCCGCTCGCAACTTCGTCAGGGAGTTGTGCGTTTTGCCAACTACACTCCTCCGGCGCGACGCGCCGCCAATCCGTCTGACCACGCGACGTACCACTCGCGTCTAGCGCACCTGCAAACGTTTCACCCGCCACATACGCAACGCGCAGTTCGCACGCTTTCGGGATCAACTCCTGAAACACCATCGGGCTATGACGAAGTGCCTCAGCACCCGCGAGATCTTCTTCGCGGACGCGGCTCGTGTAAACGAAAGGCGTATCGGCGTCCATGCTGACAGCAATCGGGCGAAGAAGCTTGGCAACCGTTTGACCGTCAGTCTCTGCAAAGAACTGTCGCGCTGCGACGGGATCGTTAGTAACGAGAGTGCGCGGCACTCGCAGTCCAGAGCGCGCGGCCAGTCGCAGTTGTCGCTGCTTGTTCTCCGCCGCGCGTTGACGCTGAAGGTCGTTGACCCACCGTGCATCGTGGAGCGCATCGAGAAAACCTTCAAGCGCGGCGATGGACTCCGCGACACACATTGCACGATAGCGCTCATCGAGATCGTCGGCCATGCGCGGCGACCACAGCTTGCGCGCCCAAACAGCGCAAACCTCCGCGGCGGAAATCTCCTCACCCGCCTCTGTAACGATTTGTGCTGCGCGTTCGTCACCGGCGCGCGCGGAGAGCTTAACGGATGACGGAAAGAGATCTGTGTTGAACCGAACGGGACTAACGCCGCGACGCGTGAGAGCCTGTGAAACCAGATCGATCGTGTAGAAGTCGCTGCTGTGAGTCAGCAGTAGCACAACGTCGCGCGATGCGATTAGAGGCATGTGAGTATTGAAGGGCGCGGCCCGCATTTTTGAATGAGGGCCGCGACTGTCAAAAGGTGTTCTTACTTATTTGTTGTTGGTTGAGGTGTACTCGAGTACCGAGTCGATCTCGTCGCGATCGGACGGATACTTGAGCGTCATGGCAGATAGCTTCGAACTATCCTGGCCTTCGAGGAAACGTGCGAAGAACGGGCGGTTCTGCTCGGCCGCTTCGGTAGTGAGTGGTTCGTTGTTGTCTTTCATTGAGTCTCCTTTAAGAATTGTATGAGTTTGTTTGCGAGGTTCTTTTCTCCCGTAGTTTAACGCGCAATCGAGAGCCGGTTTAGGCCGTAGACTGTGTTGTCGCTCTGATTCGTCACATACGCTCTCGTTTGCGCGAACGTTCCAATCGCTGCGAATGCAAACAGCAACACAAACATCACTAGTCGAGTCATTGTTAGGCTCCCATCGTTGTGGTGTGTCGAGACACTCAGAGCACGGTCGGGGTTGAGGCGGTTATTAAGCCACAAAAACGGTCAAAAGTGGCACAAAATCTGTTTCGAATGCGCGTTCATTCGCGCCTAATTTTCGGTGATGACAAAAACTCGAATCCGTGTATAATTCCCAGCCCATAATCAAAGATGCTCTTTGGGATGGTCGTCACCTTCCAGACGTTTCATTAACCGCCCAGTGATACCTCACGCGTAAGACTACTTCGGCACTTGTAATTTCATCGTCGCCTCCCGTACCGGCGTGTCTTTCATCTGATGCGAGTTAATCTCATTGACTCAAATGGAAAGGAAACCATGAACATCAATAGAATTAGACGTGGCCGCAAGGTGTTTAGTCTCGCTGCGATCGCAGTAATCACGCTTGCATTCACGACCGTCCCGGCGGGTAGATCAGCCTCTGCGGCTGACGCGGCGGAGCAAGTCATTTTCAGCGGCACCGGAGTCACTAATGATGGACAGTTAGAAATTGGATATTGGATCTGGTGCACTCCCGAAGGTAATTCACCCATCTACACGGGTGCTTGCAGAGGATCGATCCGTGTTGACGGCCAGGGACCCGCGTCAGGAGTTGCCGGATTTGTCGTCGAGAACCCGGATGGCACCTATGTGATGCGCGTATTTGCGAACAGCACGAAGACTTTTTTGGTTGCGGCAGCGCTTCACAATATTCACCCCGAACCCGAGAGTGGACCAAATAACGTCGTAGCATTTGGCGTGTTGACCACGGACGGAATACAAAGAGTAGGTGTGTCACGCGACGCTGTTGTCAATGTCACGGGCCCGGGAGATTAGTAATCTGCGGATCGTTTCCAGGATATCGTCAGCTTCCAGACGTTTTTATAACCGCCCAGTGATACCTCACGCGTAGACTACTCCGGCACCTGTGATTTCATTCTTCGCCTCGTGTACCGGCGTGTCTTTTATCTGATGCGAGTTGTTCTTCTTTGACTCGAATGGAAAGGAAAACCATGAACCTGAATAGAATTAGACGTGGCCGTAAGGTCTTGAGTCTCGTTGGAATTGCAGTATTTACTCTTGCGTTCACGACAGTGCCGGCCGGGAAATCAGCGTCTGCGGCTGAAGCGTCTGAGCAAGTCGTTTTCAGCGGCACCGGACTCACTAACGACGGTCAATTCGAAGTTGGATTTTGGATCTGGTGCACTCCCGAAGGTAACTCACCTATTTACACAGGTGCGTGCAGAGGATCGATCCGTATTGCCGGCCAGGAACCTGCATCAGGAGTTGCCGGGTTTGTCGTCGAGAACCCGGACGGGACTTATGTGGCACGCGTGTTTGCGAATAACGCGAAGGCTTTCTTAATCGCAGCCGCGTTTCACAATGCGGACCCCACGCCGGCTAGCGGTCCAAATAACCTGGTGCAGTTTGGCATCTTGACTCAGGACTTAGTAAATAGAACTGGTGTGTCGCATGACGCCGTGGTGAACGTCACTGGCCCAGGGAATTAGTTAGCAATTATCTGTGGTCCATCGTCTCGGGCTTCGACTCGGAGCATGCGGGAAGAGGGTAGCTGTGTAATCTGCAGCCCACTTCCGAGTTCAATTACCGAGTACTCGTGGCCTTTGAAGTGAGCGCCTCCTTGGAGTGCGGCGGCCTGGCGCCGCTTTGGTCCTTGATCGGGCGTGATCGATAACAAAGCGGCGCCAGGCCGCCGCACTCCAAGGAGGCGCTCACTCAAACTGCACGACCTCTCGGTTCAGATTTAGCAAACGGAGACTTCTTGATGAAACTCACTGCGAAGAAGATCGTGCGTCACTCAAAGAAAACCGGACACCCTGTTACGCAGGATCGGACTCAAGCCATCGAGGGCATAAGACGTGGACTCCAAAGTATGAAACGGAATGCAGGCAAGCCGGCGGAAGAGTTTTCCGTGATTTTTCCGTGAGTTCTTCGCTGAGAAGGGCATCCGTGAGTGAAGCCTCACCAGGATCGCGATATTTCGCGGCTCTGCCTAGGGAAAGTTAAGGCGGGCAGATTAATCGTTGAGCAGATCACAGGCTATCGCCACTTTTTAGTGTTTCCCCGTAGCCTGGTTTATACTACACCTTCAACCTAGAGGTGGCCGCGCCCATCTCACTTTCAAATAGAGAATTCCCCTACGTCTCACGTCCTTGTGGAAGGGTAGAAAACCCTAAATCGGCGGTCTTTGACTCGTTCGATACTAATTGAGCAAAGGCTAGGAGATATTTGCGCGAACGATCGAATTCCCCTTCGATCCTCTACTCCCCTCGGTCAATCGAAATGAGGAAAAGGAGATCTCACATGACCAGAAGTAAACCAACCTGGATTTTTATTTTCGTTATGTCGTTAACACTGGTCGGCTTTGCAGGACGACGATCTTATTCTGTCCGCACATTGGCCGCAAAACCACAAGCTCCGACCAATACCGTACCTGACCACGTGACCTATCGAATGTTGTTTCACCACGTTCATGTCCTGCAAGAAAGCGCGACGAAAGCGGAGCAACAAGGTAATTACCACTCTGCGCTCGCCTACCGCCGAGCGGCCTTTGCGGCTGACGCTCAGTTGAATGATGAGCAAACCCAAGCTCTGGTTCGAACGGCTGAGGCCTGTGAGTTGGCGGTGAACTCCATAGACCAGAGAGCCAAAAAAATTATTGACGCCCGGCGCCAACACTTTCAGAAAACCGGAAATGTATTGCCACCTTCCGAATTACTTGAATCATTGCAGGCTGAGCGTAATCGGACGATTCTCTTTTACCGCGATCAACTTGGAGCAGCGCTGGGAGAAAAAGAGTGGACTCGCTTCCGCGGTTTCGTTCAAGAGCGCGTTGTGCCCAATATCACAACGCCAGGATCATCCCGCTAACTAACGTCCAACAACAACCTCAAGCTAACAAGGATGAGAACGAAAGAAGAAGGCGATGAAAAAGATTATTTTGATTGCAACCGCATTTGCAGTTTGTTTCCTTTTCGCGCCGCTGGTGAGTGCCCAATCGGTTATCAATGGTTACGCTTCCTGTAGCTATGACTATGACACTCACCTGGTGACTGGCGTGGTAACAACTGAGTTGGATTATTCGTCGCAGGATTGGTATCAGGCGATGGTGAACGGCTCTCTTTATACTGACGAAAACGTCATACTTGCCAGCGGACAGTTGAAAGATCTGGACAGAGATGGAACAGTCTCCAAAACGATGCAGGCCACTGATAATTCAAGCCTGGGGTACACGGCCAAGGGAACAAATCTCGCCATCGCAGACATCCAGGATCCCGCGCTCGGGATCAACTATTACGTCGACTACTGGAATTACCAGGCGGTACTGGATAGAGAGGGTATGTATCACTACATTTACATGCCGTATTACGGATATGGTCCTCGAAAAAGGACCAACATTCGCAACATTACTCTCGGCGCCACGATGGCCCAAGCCAAGGTAGTGGGATTCCAGAAAGCAAAACTCTGCAGCGGTTCGTATGATTACGACAACACCTTCAAAGCCACGGTCACCTTAGATGTCACTACCTCTGGCTGCTCGACTGAAGCGGAAGACCCGTGCGCAACCGATCCAGACGCCAAATTCGATGTAACCATCGACTTCACTTTGCCTAAGGATGCTACAGGCGTGTCAGGCTCGAACATGGCAGATCCCGGGCGAACGATTGTCAAACCACAGGGGTCGGTTCCCTCGGATAATGAGTATTACATTCTCAACTGGAAATACCAGAACGTTGATGTTACCTCATCACCTAAGAAGGGTCAGATGGTTTTGACGCTGCACCGGCGGGGACGAGGTGAGGACATAACAGCTGATAAAATCGAGATTCAGGTGGCGGGTAATTATGGAACAGGAACTTTCGTAACTCCCTCGAGCTTGAAAGTGGCTTGTCCGTAACAGGGAGAACAAGAAATGAGATTCTTTGCTTTGCTGTTGCTGATTTCGTTCAGTTGCACGGTTTATGGTCAAGATGCGCAGAACTCGCAAAAGCCACAGGCATTCATCATGCCTTCAGAGTTGATTTTGCCTGTTGTTGCGTCTCAGCCCGGCTGCCCAATCAGATTTGAGAATGTCAGATCGATTTTCTACGTAGACCGCTCAGGGACCGCTGAAACCTTTAAGTTGCGGAATATCGGCAATAGACCAATACGCGATTTGACGGTCGCCGCCTATACCTCGTACGGCGGCATGTGGTCGAAGAGCCGTCCAAAAAGCGAGTTGCAGCGCGTAGTCTTACCGGGCGAGACTGCTTCTGTTGGGGGAGAGGAAGATGTCGAGATCATTCCACTCAATGATGAGCTGCGCACCAAATTCAAGCTTACGGATCGTCCGATGGGTGGCGTAGTGGTGTTTATGGTGGTTAGAGTCGAGTTTGCCGACGGCACGGTTTTTAGCGACGAGAAAGCCTCGAAGGCTCTGGAGGCCTATTTCAAAAAGCTTGGAGAATATCAGTGAGGGCTGTTCGGCGTTCTCGTGTTTTACTTCGAGTGCGGCAATACAATTCGCTAAACGTGGCGATTCTTTGCTTGTCCAAATCGAAACTTCTTGTTTGGAGCGAGGAAAGGTGGAGTCGGAATGCTGCGCGTTCGACATCGACTAATCAACGCGCGAGAGCCCCGGTCCTGCCGGGGCTCTCGGTTTGGGCGTCCTTCAATACTGGACCAACCTCAAGACCTGCAATCACAACTCAGCAACGCTTCGACTCCGCGCAGCGAGTCAACGCAAAGTGTTTCACTGCATTGGCAAGTACTTTCGGCTGCCAGGAGCATTCAATTATCGCCATGAGCGCAACGAGCGCGGCCATCGATTCGGTGCCGGCACGACAGATGATTTCCGCCAGCTCGTCGAGTTTTTCTTCACTCAAATCATCTTCGAAGATTTCGGGTTCTTGCGAGAAGTCGATCATTCCGATCACCAACTCGCCGGCATCGGCGCGCCGCACGAGATCACTCAGCCATGGATCGTTTATCTCCAAAGCGTAACGGATAAACGCTCGGCCCTCCGGAGCGATCGATTTGTCGTTCAAGACCGCTTGCGCTCTTCGTTTGAGAGCATTGCCAATGGTGTTGGTTTTGGAATTGTGGTTTGCGTGAGGTGTGTGTTCGCGCATGCTTGCGCTACTATGATTAGCCATGGGCTTCATCCTTTCGATAGAAGGTTGAGGTTCCAAGGGTCGGCTTTGTGTGTCAGCACAAGTCGGCCCGCTACGTTTTTGGTGGAGTGCGTCGACTATAGCACAGAAATTTTCGCTTGGGTTCCGGAAACTCTAGCTTTCGTAATCGCGTTGAGCTCATTCTAAAGATTTGCTTTAGCCAAGTCTGCATAGACTTGTAAGACAGGGTACTTCGAGTTTGCGATCAGATTGAGGAGCCGCATTCGCTCATGACCTGACTTCTCATTTATATGGTGAATTAGGGCATTCACGTGCCATAACCATTCAATACGACTTTCGCTCATCGCTTTCGGGTGCCCCAACAATTTCAAATAGCTAAAAACTACTTGATCTGATTGAGCTCCCTCCGGCGCAATTAGAAACAGCATCTTGTATAAGATACACTTCTGATGAAAGTAGTCCACGTCGTCGCTCTCACTGCTGCCATCCCAAGCTTCCAAACGCCTCAGATAATCCAGCAGCTTTTCCTGCCAACTCGCCGATGTGTGTGGTTCGCGAGTAGCCGGATCATCCTCATCATATCCACACAATTCTACCAATTCAGACAGGAAGGTCTTTGTCTGAGAGGATCCGAAATACGCCTTGCTCAGCTTCGCTTCTTCGACGTTGAGGGGTTTTGACTCGTAAAGCGAAAAAGGATTGTCAGGATAAGAATAGTTGAGTTCTTTTATCTGCAATTCGAGGAGCTTTACGTTATCTTCACACCGAGCTGCCTTTAGATGTCTTGACACGTATGCTCGATACTCAATTAGTATCTGGTCATAAGGAACACTAGTCTTTCGGTACAAGTTAATCAATCTAAAAATACTGCTGGTAGTTTCGTTCCTCAAGAGAGCAGCCGAAAAGGAGCGATCGTCCGCGGTGAGCTGTTTTAGCGCATTTGCAAACGCTTGACTAATAATGAACGATTCCTTTTGGCGCAGGTCCAGTGAAATAACTAAATTTGTGACCGGAGTAATCTGTGCTGGTGAACTCATGTTTTCTATATATGGAAGGATAAATTGAACACGCTCTCCTTGCTGTATTTGTTTCTCGTCGAAAACAGTGCGGGCTATCTTCTCTAATAACCGATAAAAATCTGAGACGTCGTATTCTGTTTGAGCGGAGCAGGGCTGAGTTTTAAATGGCAGCTTTAGTGGGATTTCATTCAACATTCGTAGAGCAACACTCTTATCAATGGTCAGCATTTGCTCAACGATACGGCTACGCAATGATAATGAATCGAGGCTCAGTGCAAACGCCAAAGAACGATAGCCTGCCCGTGTATCTGCTGGGGTATTCGGAAACGGAATTCCCTTTTGACGCAGTTCGTTTTGAACCTCTGTCGTAAGAGTAAATGCCTCTTCCAGTAACTCTCTTCTCCACTTCTTATCAACCCGCTTCGACTTCTCAACGCGAAGGAAAATATCGATTGCAAACTCGGCTTGAAGCGAGTGGGCTCGACTCAGTAGATTTTCGATCTCAGTAGAGCGTTCAGTGCGAACCCGGCTACTTTGTTTTTGAGGTAGAGGTTGTTGGGCCAGCACTGCAGATGAGAAAAAGCAGGTACAGAGAGTGAGAGGTGTGATAATACGTCTGAACAATTGATTTTGATCCGAACCGCTAATCCTTACTTAAACCTGGCAACTTCACCTGAAAATAACTCTCGACTTCGGCCGCAAGATCTTCGCTATAAGCCCCCTTCCAGTATTGAAGTACGCTTCCCGAAGGTGAAATGACGATGGTACTTGGCGTGGAATTAAAACCGTAAGCGATTCTAACTTCCTCGGTCGGACTTTGATAAACGTGAAAGGGCAGTTTGTTTTGTATGAGATAGCTTGGCAGATTCTTGTCGGTTAGAGAGACGCCAAGAAATCGGAATCGACCACTTCCACCATCAACCACGGAACGAATATTCCCTAAGTTGCGGGCGCACCAGTGACAATCAGGAGTAAAGACATAAAGAACAGTAGGTACATTAACCTCGGCGTAATTGAGAAATGCCTTGTTCCCGTCAAGTTCATAAGCAGAAAACTCCGGAGCCTTCGCTCCTGGCACTAGAACGGGGGAATCCAACTTCAATCGAAGAAGCTTTGAGACGTCCGTTACTTCTTGGACTTTCCGAGACAACAAGACGTTCAAACCCACAGAAAGAATGAGCAGCACTGTGAGAATTGACGAGTGTGAATCCAGCCAACCGGGCAACAATTTCTTGATCAGATTAGCCATGGGCTTCCTTCGATGTCTGCTCAAGACTCATATACAAGACAGCTTACAATAATTCTGATCGGCTTCTGAACACCACGCCTCACCGCTGTGTGGTATGCAGCATTTTGGTGCTCCTCTCGTGGTACAATCTTGCCCATAAGTACAACAACCCGCTTCAGCCTTGACCTTCGTAGGTTTGCTGAGCTGTGCTGCCGAAAAGACCATCACCAACAAAATTGCGGAGTATAAGATCGGTCTGCCCAGACTAAGTGTTTTCATGGTCTTACCTCCTACTAATTTGGAAGAGTGCGACAAATCGCGGCGCAACCGAATTGCAGTACGCTAAACGTCGAAATCCGAACAGACATTTGCCCGATCCCTTGTATCAAGCTGCCGATGGCGTGGATTGAGGAGAAGCTCAGAAGGAGCGAAACATGAAAGACCAAGACTTGCTGGAGAGAAT